>Ga0114922_10003954_pt1 | contig 13774 bp, 9 predicted proteins | sample AartaG_FD_100975 | JGI IMG/M metagenome (GOLD analysis project Ga0114922, IMG submission 100975) | Deep subsurface microbial communities from Aarhus Bay to uncover new lineages of life (NeLLi) - Aarhus_00045 metaG | ecosystem: Environmental > Aquatic > Marine > Oceanic > Sediment | place: Aarhus...
TGACTTTATGTTTGGGCGACAATCCTCCCACATACTCTCCCGGCGTCCAGCTAAGGACCACGTCCGAGGGCAGCAAATCTGTTGCTCTATTAGGCGGGTTTGGATTATAGGCCACCTCCGGCCACAGTACCGCTGTCACCATTATGTTGTCAATCGCCCAGAACCAGTCATTGCCGCAGTTCAACAGGCCGAACGAAATGACCGCGTTTGTGGCCCCTGCAGGATTGTCCAAATCGATAACGACGGTTTCGTTGGTTGAGTTGTCGTCCTTGAAGTTCATGCTGGTTGAAACGGATTCCCACCGCAGAACCGTGATCGGCTCACCGCCGTCATATTGGGCAGTAATGACGCCAGTCATATTGGCATATGGACGCCAGCTCGAATCGAACTGGAGCCCAAGCGTACCGGCCTTAGAACGGGAGATATCAATCGCAGGCGTACTGAACCAGGCATTGTAGGAGCCGTCCGCATGGGTACTATCATCCCACTCATCCGGGTCGGCCACAGCAACAGCGCCCTGTCCTAACGTGAAGTCCGAACGCCTTTGATCGCCGGCTTCACTGATCCACCATTCCTTGTCGGTGAAGGCCCAACCGGCCCAATCGGCCATACCATCAGTGGCCGGATCGCCGACTCCGGGAACACCACTATCGTCGACAATCCAACCGGGCGGCGGCGTGTCCGTCCAGACTCCTGGGGTGCCCGCGGCCTCCTCCGGGCTCGTACCCAAAGTCCAACCTTCGAAGTCCTCTTCAAGGACTATGTAGGTCGTTTGGGCCTGAGCTACACCGCTCAAAGCTAAAACAAATACCAAAATAACAATTTTACTTTTCATTTCATTATCTCCTTCAAAAAAGGTTAAAATAATTAGGGATTATGCTTTGGCCACACACCAAAACACCCGTTGTCTCAAACAACTAAAAATTCTTGCGCTCACTACATTTTATCTCTCCGACCGGGATTTTTTTGACTTGCCACTACCTCCTTTCTTGCCCGCACAAGCCCAACATCGGTCGCTAATTGATACGGATAGATTTTACTCGTCAAGCGCAAGGCCCAAAAAACTTTACACTTTACTCCTTAATCTTAACCTTCCCGGCAGGACATTTTACGAAGTGCCCAGGATTTTTGCCCGCAGGAAGGCCAAAATCCACAAACTTCATCAATCTTATTTATACCAAATGAGCAACTCTCTCGTCAAGGGAAATCTTCACGCGATTCGCCTTATTTTTTGGCAAGATTGTGTAAAAAGGGGAAAGGGCAAGACAATATCGCTCATTTTGGGGTGGCTTCTTCGACCTATGGCAGACGTGTTCAATAAAAAGACAGTAAAAAGACAGTTTAAGTTATTTGTACAATCTCATAACACCCCTCAGCTTCCAATTTTAAGCGCCCAGCAGGCCGTTGTAGCGATTATGTCTTATGATATGGCCTTCTTGGTATGTTATTATGTTATTATTCGCGGTCGTTTCTAAACTACCCCTGTATGGCCATGCTGTTGCGCAGAAACCCTATCTGTAAGGTCGGCACACAAGCCCTGAAATACCCATTTAATAGGAGTTGCAGGCTGTAGAATTGCCGGCCTTGTCTTGACCCTACCTCAGATACCCTTCTGCTTGAGTTTGGCCATTGTAGAACGATAAAACCCCTCTCACAGCCGTCCTACAGAAAATCCAGAACTGGCTTGACTTACGGCTTTGATATTGCTCCAAGAAAACGGGGCCTATAAGATTCCAAATACGTTGCATTCTGATATCCTTACTTTTTCAAATGGTAGATATCGTTACCGCTGGCTGTATCGATCGTCTCTGCTTTGCTCTGGCGACTCAACACATCATTTCTTTATAAATTTTTCCCACCACCTTAAAGTGAAGACATAAAAAACCCCCTATAAGCTTATGTGATTTCTTCCACGCATAAACCCTACATACTCTTTATTCCCCATTACAGTGCAGGTAAAGGCAGCCCTAATAAAAAATAAAACAAGCCAACCACAGGTAATATTAGCTGAAAACCTCCAAGTATCAAGAAGCCTATGAGGACAAACATCCCATATTGGGCAAATCTTTCATAAGTATTAATAGCTTCTGGAGATTTAAGTCTGGCATAGACCATCTTGGAGCCGTCCAACGGTGGTATTGGAACCAGGTTAAACACAGCTAAGATAAGGTTAAAAAGTATGGCCAGTAGTACGAAATTCCCCAGGGCTGGCAGTGCTTTTAATCTAAAGACATGGAAAAAACCTGCCAATACAAGTGCCAGCAGTATGTTGGACAAAGGCCCAGCAGCTGCCACCTTGAAGATTTCTTTTTTTGTAAGTATTCTAAAGTTAACTGGCACAGGCTTAGCCCAGCCAAAATGTGCAATAAGTGGCATTATTATTGTTCCAATCAGACTGATATGTGCCAAGGGAAACTATGCAAGTCAGGCCTCCAGCCGGTTAGAGTTGTTTCGGCTATAATAAGCCGTTGAAAAGGAGCTGGTCACTGGGACCACCCAAGTTTACAAGAACCTGACATGGAGACTTGACAATGAGTGTGCCAAGCAAAGCTGATGTGGGCAAGCTGGACAATCCAGCTGATTCACAACAGCTTACCTTGGCACACTCTCCAAAATGACACCACAGATGTCAAATTCGATGATTTGAGAAGATACAAAACCTCAAATTCTTGACAAAAAACACCTATTTTCAAGAATTTTAAAGATAAAATCGGTTAAGTAGACGGATGAAAAGAAATGTATAAATCATATAATTCTTTTGGGGATATCCACAGCTGTCCCATAACAGCTACTTTTGATGCAAAACATAAATCTTGTGGATAAGAGACCTTTCTAAATCCGTCTGTATAAGTGCAAATTTTTGTTAGGCACAAACCTTTCTAATTGCTTTTTTGAGCTTATGATATACAATGGCTTTAGGTTGCCCACGGTCTTGGTATTTGAGCGTAGATAAGCACTGATTACAGAATTCGCGTAGCCAAGTATAGCTAGAGGAATTGGTTGTTTATGCTTGACCTGAAGGAGAAAATTCTCAAGGCGTGTGCCCGAACCGAGAAGTTACGTCGAGACTTGCTCGATAACGCAACAAAGGAATATTTCGAGACTTCGGGCGCCAGCGGTTGTCCTACGGCTGGTGACTTTGATGTTGCTGAGACAAGAACACGGTCGCTTCTGAAAAGAGAATTACTCAGCTCAAAGTGGCTGTCTGCGATAAGCGATGGAACCGTGATTGACGACCGTTCTATAGCTACAATGACACTGACATTCGATTCAATTGCAAGTCCTTTACGAATACCCAAACCCTCCAGACATGTGGAGCCAAAAGCTCATAGTGTTGCTCTGAGTGCTCTGGCAGGAGCTGTTGTAGGTATGATCCTACTGACTCCTCTATTTCGATTGGCGTTCGACATGCGCGATGTAGGGCTGGTATTGGGTGGGCCTCTTGGCGCATTCTGTATGGTTCTGATTGTTTGTCGAGTGTCACGAAGCAAGTTCTTCCTCAAGTTACTGTGGCGAGTTTTTGGAGTTGCAGAACGCCTGCCAGGATACGAGCGCCGGAACCACGAAGAAGTGGTACGCATGTCCATTGAGCAATGGCTAAACTTGATAATCCCTTTGTTGGTAGTATTATGCTTTTATCGATCATGGTCAACGGAAACCTTGGCCGATAAGGAAAGTGCATTTCGGCGGATCGGAAGGATTATCTATGCTTTGCACTGTGCATCGTCTGAGTCCCTGCCAGTGATGGCAGATGAGCTAATCCAGGAGGCGCGGAACTGCGGCTTTGAAGGACTGGACGGCTCGCCAGCGTTTTTGTCCTCCGTCGTTGGTCCGCAAAACGTGATCGTCTGGGCAAATGACCTTCAAAGCAAGTACGAAACCTTTGGTCACGTCGTTGAAGGTGACCAAGTCAAAATAGAGCGTCAGCCAGTTATCTTCGACGGCAGGGTAATTGAACGTGGATTGGTAAGGAAGCTTCGAGATAAGACTTAAACATGAGTAATTTGAGCATCTTAGCGATAGATTTTGGAACTACTAACTCGTACTTCTGCAAATGTCCGGCAGACCAGATTTCACCTGTTGGTGTGGATTTTGGTACGGGCCGGGATGGTATACCCACTGCGATTCTCTATCGCGGCGACAAAGAACCGCTGGTCGGCAATCTGGCGTTGCATGAATATGGGGAAGCCTCGAATGAAGAACGGAAGCATTACCATCTGTGTACGCAATTCAAGCCTGATATTGCAAGGAGCGAAGAGGCTGCCAGAAATGCGGAAGATTTCCTGCGTACCGTCTTGGTACAGTCGCAGCGGCAGCATATCGCCCTTGATCCTGCTCAACATGAAGTGATTTTGGGAGTTCCAAGCGAGGCTGAGGACGACTTTCGGGCAAAGCTGACAGAAGTCGCCAAAGCAGCAGGGTATGGCGATGTGAAGCATGTGGACGAGCCTAAGGGGGCTTTGCTGTGTCATCTGTGGCATAAAGACTTCTCACCAGATGAGGCTCGAAAGGGAGTCTTAGTTGTCGACTTTGGTGGAGGCACATGTGACTTCGCGTTCCTGCGTGGCCTGGAAGTACGCCACTCGTGGGGTGACATGGAGTTGGGAGGACGCTTGTTTGATGACCTCTTTTTTCAATGGTTCTTAGACGAAAATCATAGCGTGCTCCGAAAAACTGAGCAAGCGGGGGATACTTATTACGTACATTCGTACCTTTGCCGCAATGTGAAGGAGTTTTTTTCGCTAACGATGGCCAGAAACCGTTCTGAAAGCGTTAACAAATCTGTCGGGAGCTACGGCAGCATTAAAGGTATGAATTGGGGCACGTTTTTGAGCAAGGCCAAATCCTATGATCCAAGCCCTACTTTCGTTCGTTATCTGCAAGGAATTGGCCTTAAGTCTGACGGACTAATCCAGCGGAATAAGCCGATAGACTTGCTCGAGTGGTTCCAGCAGTCATTAACGCAGGGGCTGACTGAGAAAGCCATCGACACGAGCGACATTAGCCGGGTGATTCTTGCTGGAGGCAGCAGCCAGTGGCCCTTTGTCTCTGATGTCATATCTGAGGCGTTGCATCTTGACCCATCAAATCTTATGCGCAGCGACAGACCATATGCTGTTATTTCCGAAGGGCTCGCTATCTTACCGGCTCTTCAAAAGCAATTTGAGGAGACTCGAAATAGACTTAGGAGTGGGCTTTCACAATTCTGCCACACAAAGGTCAGACCCCTTATTCAGAGAATAACAGACACGTACGTGTCGGACGTTGCAGTTGATATAACATCGGAGCTCTTCGATAAGACAATCAAGCCTGTTCTGCAAGAATTCAGAGAGAACGGCGGCTCTGTTACTTTGCTCAAGAAGAATATATCTTCAAAGGTAAAATCTTTTGAACCGCAGCTGAAAAGGATTATCGAAGACAGGATGCTGACTCTCAGGATGGGCTTACCCGGACAAGTGAGGGATCTGCTCACGAAGTGGTTTGAGTCTTATGGCTTGGGTGTTGGAGATGCGCAGATCGAGGAAGGGAAGAGAATTTCAGCTGCGAGTGATGCTATCAGACCAGAGGTACCTGATCTATATGGTAGGATAATGGATACAGTTGGATGGTCTGTTGTCGGAATTGCCACTAGCATCGGGGCCATGGTCTGTGGGGGCGCGGGGACGGCAATCTTGATATCAGGCCCTATTGGATTGATTGCCGGAGTTGTGCTGACTTCAGCAATTGCCTTCTTGACGGTTCGGTATGGAAAAGAGAAGGCGGAGAGATTTGCCGAGAACTGGGTTGCCCCGGCCTGGGTAGTCAAAAGGGTTTTAACAGAGTCGAAGATAGCCAAGACACGCGAGGACTTCCAATTACAGCTCGAAAACCAACTACAAGAGGAGACCGCGACCTTGCAAGATGAATTTGAAACTATGATTCGGAAAATAACCGAACTGCAAATTGAAGGTTTGTCCGAAATAGCCCAACTTTAGATGACACAAATTATGTTTTTTCCTGTTTAAGACACTTCCACATTGAGCTGCAAAAAAATGCCAGAATTCTTCGAAATGTCATCTCTTTCAAAAGCTGGAAAACACCCTGATTTCCAGGTGACATCGTGGTCGAGTAGACGTAATATGGCACTTTCATTTAGGCATACTTTGTATTCCCTGTTGCTCCTCTCTTTCGATTGAGGAGTGTCACAATATTCTGCCATATGAAAGAGCTTCAACGTCCCTCACAAAACCGGACTTGAAGATTTCCCTCATCCGGCTCTTCAGCATGCTTCCCAGCACCGTCGATGGTCAATAAAATTTGTGCACTATATGCGACACCGGCAAAGGATAGTGCTTTAAGTATTCTGTAAATTGTTCCCAACTCCATCGGTTACGCTGACTGCGCCGATTAAGCCACTTATGCACCATTCGAACCACTTGATAATAGAACACCTTCAACATTCTGCTATTACCACTGATACCATAGTACTGGTAGTGACCACGCAGTTTCGACGCCAGAATCAGCCACCATTCCTTGGTTTTGCACCAGTTCCGAACCAATCGGAGCCAATCATTCATAGCCTGACATGCTCTTCGGAATCGTCTACCGCTTGTACGGCGGCTTAGCATGTACCAGCCTTCGCGTGTGCGAAACCAGTAATGAGTAAATCCCAGAAATTCAAACGTATTAGGCTTGCGTCCCTGCCGTTTGGCATTCTCTGGTTCTTTGCGGCTAAAACTGATTGTCCGCGTCTTTTCCGGATGGAGGGTTAATGAGAATTTCTTAAAGCGGTCTCTTAAGGCCTGCTCAATCACACAGGCATCTGATTGCTTCTGCGCCATGATAAGAAAATCATCCGCATAGCGAACCAGATAAACCTTCCCTGCCATTTGTGGCTTGATTCGTTTTTCAAACCACAAGTCCAACACATAGTGCAGGAAAATGTTGGCTAACATCGGGCTTAGATTCCCACCTTGTGGAGTACCCTGTTCCGTCTTGACCAATCTGCCTTCTTCTATGTAACCCGCCTTCAGAAAACGCCGTATCAATAGTAGAAAGCTCGGGTCTTTAATACGGACTTCAAGCATCTTCAGTAACCAGTCGTGTGAAACGTTATCAAAGAAACCTTTGATATCCGCCTCAATCACATATCTTACTGGTCGCTTCATGATAATCTGGTCGACTGCTCGCAATGCATCATGGCAACTCCGGCTTGGCCGGAAGCCATAAGAGCAGTCCAGAAAATCTGCCTCGTAGATTGCTTCCAGTATACGGGATATTCCTTTCTGCACGACTTTGTCCTCTAAACTGGGTAGTCCCAGAGGACGTTTTTCATGCTCATTTTTCGGAATGTACACCCGTTTAGCCGGTTGCGGTCCATACTGTTTCGCTTTCATCCGCTTGACCAGATTGGCAAGGTTCTCATAGAGGTTTTCACCATAAGCCTGCCAACTTACACCATCAATGCCACTGGCTCGGTCTCGGCCAAGCTCCAGGTAGCATTCCCGAAGGAATTTCTTGTTCAGTAAATGAGTTAAGCTCGTAAACTGTAACTTGGGTTCCTTCCGGGCACGTCCTGATATGAGAGGCAAAAGCTCTAACGTACTGTTATCCATCTCTGAGTATGGCATTACGTCACCTTACCTCTCTGCAACATACTGCCGACCCCTTCGAGTGAGCTACATGCTCCACCGAACATTACTTCGGCTACTCCTCTGATATGGAACGACCTTCGTCAAGTCTTAATATTCAGTTATCTTTGTTTTTTTCTACATTTTCTTGATGATACTTTAAGGTGCGGGCTGCTTCGAAGATGAATCAGTCTGATATTCGTGGATTAACCTGATTATCAGGCCAGAGCCGACATTGATATTCTTCGTCGGGAGAGATTTTGCCTTCTAATTGCGCGAGTTCAGCAGAACAGTTCTGCCTATCACATAGAGGGGACGCATATTACTCCTATCGTGCCCGCACCCGTCAGTATCGTGCCTTTATACAGTTTTCAAATATCAAAAAATCTGGCTTTGGAGGCTGGGTGATGAAAAATCATTAATTTTTTAAGCCGCCTCTTTACTATTTCTCATTTCATGTTCTCTAAAAACCGACCATATAAATCCTGCTAACTCTCTGGCTATCGCCACCGTTGCTTTACATGGCATCTTTCCTTTATTAACAAGATGCCAGTAACGTTTTCGAAGCCGCTGCCCAGCTCTGTCAGCAATGTCTATCACCCATTGCGGCTGATCCTTTCGTCGTTGTTTCAAAGCGCTACTTACGTTACACGGATGTCGATAATGCCAGGATGTTTCCACCAGTAAACGTCGAACACGTTTGTTGCCTGTTTTCGTTATTGGGCCCTTGCGTTCCTTTTGGCCACTGGAGTCCTCTGAAGATGTAAGGCCAAGATAACTCATAAGCTCACCTGGACTGGAAAAGCCTCCAAAGTCGAATATCTCAGTAATCATCGTAATAGCGGTAAGTGTATCTATGCCGTGAAAACACCGTAGAAAGCCAACTACTTCTTTATAAGATTCACTCTCTGCCAGCTTTTCTACCTCCTTGTCAAGAGAAGCCAAACGCTGCAAGCAATGTTGCATTTCGGTAAAATAGCTGTCGAACACATCCCGCAACAATAGCTGTTCAAATTCAAGACTACGCAGCCAACGGAGATGTTTCTGGGTCCAATGAAAACCATCTGTGTAGATATAGCCGTGACGTGTAAGAAATTTCTCCAGTTGATGGCGTACCCTTTTCAGATTTTCCTGTGCAACCTGCCTGCATCGAGTTAACTCACGGCCTGCCTCTTGCTGTTTGTCAGGAGCATGAACTTCAGTCAGCAGACCAGCCTTGAACAGCATAAGCAACTTCAAGGCGTCTCTGCGGTCCGTCTTTATCCTGTCTCCGGGTTTACGAGGGGTCAGAGATGGAGCAATAACCTCGCATTTACAGCCCAGTGCCTCTATTCTGCGTTTGAGAACAAAGCCACAAACGCCTACTTCATAACAAAACTTAATCTCTCCAGGTGCCTCTCTGGCAACCTTCTTAACCATTTTGGCGATATCTCTGGCGGTATTTTTGACAGTAAATCTCACGATTTCCTCTTGCCCAGGATAATGTAACGCAACCTTATGCTCTTTTTTGTGTGTGTCCATTGCAACATATGTTATCCTATTTTCCATAACGACCGGCTCCTTTAAGTTATATGCGGCTCTGTTACCGCAAGGTAATAACCCGCGATTACCGGTGGCTACGTACCACCTTGTCGCATAAGCTTTATCGGCTTATGGCGGCCTTTTACAATCGCAGGGCTGGTCGTTCCATATTTTCTAATATGAGTCGGTCCGACCGCCACACCGCCATACCTCCGCCTTGCTTCTTCAGCTTGTTGGAAGCTTCGTTCGAGAACGGCATGGCTCTCCCAAGTTCCGTCATGAACCGTTGAATGGCCCGCTATGGAGTTCGATCCCGGCACGTCGCTGATACACTTGCCATTAACGTGTGCAACGATACTGGCTTCAGGATGGAGAAACCCTTGGCCCAGTGCAACTTGACATATTTCGGGGCTCAACACCTTCACTTTCGTTATGGCTGACCATTCGCCTTTCCTTAAGCACTGCGTATCTTGTTACCTCGATATACATTAAGTTCCGTTCTGGCCCGGTGACTAACCTTTGGCCAGGCTGGATTGTCCAGCTGATTCACAACAGCTTACCTTGGCACACTCTCCATTTTGTCACCACAGATGTCAAATTTGATGAGTTATGGGAACACCAATCCTCAAATATTTGCCCAAAAATGAATGTTTTTTGAAAATTTTTCATTATTTTCGGATTAAGTAGACGGAGGAAATAAAATGTATCAATCATGTAATTCTTTTGGGGATATCAATGCAAAAAACGTGGCAGAAAAACCGCTGGATGGTCAATTCATCTCGGCAACCAGGGAATAATCACATCATAGTTTGGCTGAGCATTGCGATGCCACTCCAAGGTCCATAAGTCGTACAATCCGACCTTCCGCGTCGAACTGTCCATAAAGCACATGTTGATGGCCCGACTATGACGGTCTATGGCGAAGCGGCACATACTGCTGCTCCAGGCTGCCGTCGGATTGATCTCCCACCAATCGCGCATGATAGGGGGTTTACTCTCATTCTCAAACGAGGGGTGGGCAGGATCCGGATTAGTCGCGGGTTGCCCTCCGTACCAGGTACAATCACCCAGTATGGGTATGCTGCTGGTGTTCTTACTGAGGTCGGTTTTCCAATGCAGCTCCGGTGCATTCAGCCATCCGTCATCACCCGACTCCAGAGTGTTGATCCAGTGATTGACACCGTAACTGCCATAATCGTCTTCATAGAAGTATTTTGTAGGGATTCCCGGTCCCCAGACTCGCCTGGCGCTGCCATAACGTCTCCAGTTGGGATCTCCCGTTGCCGGATCCTCCAGAAAACAGGGCTGGGTTGCTGCCGGACATGTGCGAAATTTACCCATGTTACCATACAACAGCTCTAAAGCCCTCATCCAGGTGCCGGCGGGATCCCGCCTTAGACAGTACTCGATCCAGTACTTGTTGTTGTTATCCATCGTGTACATAGCGACGATTGTTGCCCACTGCTTGAGATTGGTCTGGCAGGCTGCTCCCCGGGCCTGAGCGCGAGCCTTGGACAAAGCCGGGATTAACAAGGCCAATAATAGGGCAATGACAGAGATCACAACCAGCAATTCGATCAGGGTAAAAGCGCCTCGTTTGTTCATGGTCACCTCTTTTGTTGCGGTCGCAGCATGATTTTTTAGCAGAGCGTCAACAAACAGCACACTTGACCGAAAGTTTAGTCTATGCCAAGTCCCAACAAATCATACAGCATTAAGGCACAAAAGCAAGAGAATATTGGGGGGGGTGCCGTCATCAGTAAAAAAGGGCTGACAACTATCTCAAGCTGCCAGCTCTCTAACAGTGCAGCCCCGAGAATTATAAGTTTTAGTGTTGCGCAGCCGACACAAAAACTTTCATCGGATATCGGCTATAGAACAACAGCTTAAGTATGCTAATCATGATGGTTTCCTCTGGAATTTGCTTAACAATACAATTCAAGAGCTGTACAATTAGTTTTGCGTAAACTATTGAAAACTAACAAGTTCGCTTTTTAAGTAGGATAACTTTGTTGCACATGACAATTTTTCCAACCTGTGAAGTAATGTGATATGATGATTCAACGTTTGTTCTGGATAGTGCTCTCTTTGATTTCGCTTCTTGGCTCGGTAGCCCTTGCCGAGCCGGAACGATTGTCACTCTGGTATGACCGGCCGGCGGAGCAGTGGACCCAGGCCCTACCCATCGGCAACGGGCGGCTTGGCGGAATGGTGTTCGGCGGCACGGCTGGTATTGCCGAAATGCTCCTACAATCACACGTCGGCAACGTCCAGGATGGATTCGAGATTGAATTGTTACCCGCATTACCATCAGCCTGGCCCGATGGTCATTTGAAGGGACTCTGTGCCCGCGATGGATTCGTCATCGATATCACCTGGAAAAAAGGCACGCTGCACAGCGCCGTCATCCATTCCAAACTAGGCAACGACCTGACCGTTCGCCACGGTGAAAAAGTCGTAAAGATAAAAACCCAAGCGGGAAAAAAGTATCGATTCAACGTGAATCTCGATCATTAACAAAGCAACCGTTTCGATTTATCATTGATGAAAGGAACACCAATGAACAAGGATTGTTTATCATTTCGCATGTTTCTCATCGCGATCGCATTGATTGTTGTTTTCGCTCCATGCCGAGCGGCGGATCTGAGCGATCTGAAATCCGTCGAGTCATGGCAAAACGTCGCCCCGGGGATCTGGACCGCCTCGCTGGGGGACATGCAGGGCGAGTTGCGTTACACCCAGTTCGCCGCGGCGCCACCAAAATATGATGCGCTGAATCAATTGCCCAAACCGAAGTTTCCCTTCTCGCCGAGCGAAATCACCTATCTTGTCACGCCGGACAACAAGATCGTGATCCGCATTCCCACCGGCGCTGATGAAAAACTCTATGGCTTCGGTCTGCAACTGGACGGCATCAAAAAATCCCGGCAAGTCATGACGTTGAACATGGATCACTGGGGCAAAGGCGGCGGCCGAACTCATGCCCCGGTGCCGTTTTACATCTCGAGCAAGGGCTACGGTGTCTTTTTCAATACCGCCCGTTTTTTGAAAATCTACAACCAGGTCGGAAACCGTAAAGATTCACCGCATAATCCTCCCGAAGTGGACCGCAATCCACCGCGGGACGAAAAACAAGCCGGTCCTTGGCAGGCCTTGCCGCCGGGTGATGCGGTTGAAGCGCAAATCAACGGCAAGGGGCTTGAGGTGATTGTCTTTTCGGGCGATTCGATGCTCGATGTGGTTTGCCGATATAATCTCTACAACGGTGGCGGCGCGTTGCCGCCGCTTTGGGGATTGGGATTCTGGCATCGGGTTCATGCTCATTTCAACGCTGACCAAACTCGCAACGAGTTGAAGCAATTTGAAGACAAAGACTTTCCACTTGACGTCATTGGCCTCGAGCCCGGGTGGATGTCCAAATCCTATCCCTGCACTTTCGAATGGCAAAAGAAACGTTTTCCCGATCCCGCGAAATTTACCCGGGCATTATTGGATAAAGGGATTCGTCTGAATCTATGGGAGAATCCTTACATTTCCAAGCATAGCCGTATGTACGAAAAGATGTATCTGCTTTCCGGTTCTCACATGGTCTGGCTGGGAATTGTCCCGGATTACACCTTGCCTCAGGCCCGCCAACTGCTGACCGATCAACATGACCAGGATCACATCCGCATCGGCATCAGCGGGTACAAGATCGACGAGGTGGACGGATACGATTTTTGGCTCTGGCCGGACCACGCCACATTCCCATCGGGCGTTTCAGGCGAAGCGATGCGTCAATCCTACGGCCTGCTCATGCAGAACATGCTCTATAACGACCTGTTCAAAAAATGCAACGTGCGAACTTATGGCCTGGTCCGCGGCAGCAACGGCGCGGCGTCCGGTTACCCGTTTGTCATTTACAGCGATTCCTACAGCCATGAGCAGTACATCACCGGTCTTTCGACTGCCAGTCTCAGCGGTATACTCTGGACACCCGAAGCACGATCGGCCCGCACAGGTCGCGAATGGTTGAATCGAATGCAAACCGTTTGCTTCTCGCCCATGGCCCAACTCAACGCCTGGTCGTCCGGGAAAAAACCCTGGAGTTACGGCGACGTAACCGACTCGGTTCGTGACGTGATAAAACTGCGCATGCGTCTGCTGCCTTACCTCTATAGCGCTTTCGCCGACTATCACTTCAAAGGCATTCCGCCGATTCATGCGATGATTCTGGAAGATGGATTCGGCGAGCTTGAGACAAAGATTATCGAAGGAAAGCTTGACAGCGAAACAAATCCCTATGCGAGGGGTAAAATCATTGAAAAGACTGACCAGTTCATGTTCGGCCCGTCCATCATGGTGGCGCCGTTTTACGAACGCCGGTCTGTCACACGCCAGGTTCAACTTCCGGCCGGTAACTGGTATGACTTTTACTCCGGCAAGTTTGTCGGTAACAACAAAACCATCACGGTGACTGCCAAGGATCTGGGCGATCGCATTCCTTTGTTTGTCAAGGAAGGCGCCGTGATTCCGATGCTGACTAAAGCCGTGAACCAAACCGACAAGGCCTACGGCCATCCACTGGAAGTGCGCTTCTACGGTAAAACTAACGGAAGTTTTACTCTCTACGAAGACGACGGCAAGACCTTCAATTACGAGAA
>Ga0114922_10003955_pt1 | contig 13772 bp, 14 predicted proteins | sample AartaG_FD_100975 | JGI IMG/M metagenome (GOLD analysis project Ga0114922, IMG submission 100975) | Deep subsurface microbial communities from Aarhus Bay to uncover new lineages of life (NeLLi) - Aarhus_00045 metaG | ecosystem: Environmental > Aquatic > Marine > Oceanic > Sediment | place...
CTGCCATGAATTGGCTCATACATGCCGAATGTTTTTCCCTTGGGAATTCCTGCCAAACTGGCTGAGGGGAGCATACCCATGGAACCAGCCAGCATTGAAGCTTCGTCGGTGAGTATATCGCCAAACATGTTTTCGGTGACCAAGACATCCAGGTCTGTAGGGCGCTGAATAAACCTCATAGCACAGGCATCAACCAGCATGTGTTGAAGCTCAACATCCGGATAATCGGCAGAAATTTCTATGGCAATCTGCCGCCACAATCGGGATGATTGGAGAACATTGGCTTTATCCACCGAAGTTAACTTTTTGCGGCGACTGCGAGCCATCTCGAAGCCAACTCTCAATATGCGCTCAATTTCTGCCTCGGAATAAGCCAAGGTATCAACAGCTTTCCTTCCCTCCGGGGTTCGCCACTGCTTTTTGGGCTGACCAAAGTAAAGCCCCCCGGTAAGCTCTCTAACTACCATTAAGTCAACCCCCTCGATTACCTCAGGTTTGAGATTGGTGGAATCTACCAGCATAGGAAAGACTTTTACGGGACGTAAGTTGGCAAATAGCCCCAGCCCCTTCCGCAAAGCCAGAAGCCCATCTTCAGGATGCACTTTGGCTTGAGGGGCATCCCACTTAGAACCGCCCACTGCGCCTAGCAGCACTGAATCACATTGCTTGCACATCCCCAACGTCTCTTCGCTGAGGGCTGTGCCCAAGGTGTCTATGGCAACGCCACCTATTAAACCATCGTGGAGACGGAAGCTATGCCCGAATTTCTCACCTACGGTCTGTAAGACTTTTATCGCCTCGGCTATGACCCCAGGGCCAACGCCATCGCCGGGTAAAACCGCTACATCAAATTCCATACTGTGTACCTCTGCAATTTCGCCTTAGTATACTCCATCTGAACTTTCTTAATTATATATTCGCTTTGCCTTTTTTGACTAGGATGGGATGTTCACATGTTTCTTAAATGATTATGTCAACATCACTTCCCTAAGGCAAGCTTATTTACTTCCCCGTTGGAGAAAGAAAAAATTGTCGTGACTTGGAAGTTGTGTTTCCCGGCAAACTCAATTACTATTTACTGGGATTGCCATATTTCTTAGCTTCCAAATGAAAACAATGAGAATTGGACTCATTTCTGATACCCATATCCCTAGGGATGCCGATGAAATCCCCCCGCAGGTAATAGAGGTTTTTACTGGTGTGGACCTCATCCTTCATGCCGGTGATATCTATATTTTTAAGGTCCTGGATGAATTGGAAGCCATAGCCCCTGTGCTTGCTGCCCAAGGCAACGGTGATATATGGCTACCTGAAGACCCACGCCTAAAAGAGAGCCATGTGCTAGACACAGAGGGATTGCGTATCGGGATAACCCATAGCCTAGATTACCCCGAGCCTTTCTGGAGAAGTCTTGAACAGGCGATGGGGGCCGAATTTGGTGGCCCCGTGGATGTCCTCGTCTTTGGCGGCAGCCACAAAGCAATGGTTGAAACCTTCAAAGGAGTCCTTCTGGTAAACCCGGGCAGCCCAACCCTGCCAATGGGATTGCGGCAGTTGGGCACTGTAGGCATCTTGGAAATCAACCAGGGTAAGGCAGAAGCGCACATTATCCAACTACACTGAACAGGGATGCAACAACAGCCTAGTTTTACCGTTGCTTCAATTTCATCTATACTAGCTATTCAATCCAAAACAAGAAAAAATTAATCATGGAACAGCTCGAAAAATATCTTAAGCCTACCTTCACTATTGAATCCAACCACAAGCTCATAAGGGGAAAAACCAAGGAATTAACCAAGGAACATGTAGCTGACGTAAGCAAGGCTAAGAGCCTGTTTTACTTTGTCAGGGATCAAATTAAATACACAATATTTGTACAGATCCGCCGCGAAGCAGACTACAAGGCTACGGCAACTTTGCAAAAGGGAGAGGGATACTGTGTCCAAAAGGCCGTACTTATGACTGCTCTAGCCCGAGCATCTGGTATTCCAGCTCGCCTCAGATTTGCCGACATAATAGATCATATGCTTCCCCAGGAATATATCAACATACAAGGCACAAACGTAACTGTCTACCACGGGTTTGTGGAATTATATCTTAATGGCAGATGGATTATGGTTGACACAGCTTATGACCTAAATGCGTGTAAAAAATATCGCATCATCCCCGTCGAGTTTGACGGTGAGCATGATGCTAAAATTCGTCCTACCGACATGGATGGCAATCTACATACTGAATACGTTAAATTCCACGGCTCCTTTCAAGACTTACCCCACGCCCAGATTATCAACGCTACAAAGCAAGCTTATGGGCAAGACTTTTTTGAACTTTGGCATGAAACAATGGCACCCAAATATGAGACATCACGTTGACCGGATGTTCAAAGTCGCTACTCCGATTAGCACTGCCAGGATTGAAAAGTAATCCTATCTTCTTCATAATAGCTACATAATTTAAAAACAAGGGTAACCAATTTATGGAACAGCTCGGAAAATACCTTAAGCCTACCTTCACTATTGATTCCAACAGCAAGCCTATCAGGGAAAAAACCAGGGAATTAACCAAGGATCAAGAAGATGTCACAGACAAGGCTAAAAGTCTATTCTATTTTGTTAGAGACCAAATAAAATATATTATGTACCCACAGATTAGCCGTGAAGAATACTTTAAAGCTAGCAAGACTTTGCAAAAGGGAGAGGGATACTGTGTCCAAAAAGCTGTGCTCTTGACCACTTTAGCCAGAGCTGCCGATATACCAGCTCGCATGGGATTCGTCGATATTGTAAATCATCTCCTACCCCAGAAATACATTGCTTTACAAGGTACAAACCTATTCATTTACCATGGATTTACCGAACTTCATCTTAATGGCAAATGGATTAAGGCTACTCCAGCTTTCGACTTCGATATGTGTAATGAAAATCAAATCATCCCCATTGAATTCGACGGTGAGAATGACACATTATTTCACCCGGTTAATCAAGAGGGAAAACCACATATTGAATACACGAAATTTCATGGCTCTTACGATGATTTACCATACACTGAGATTATCAATGCCTGCAGAGAAGTTTACGGGCAAAAATTTGTCGAATTGATGAGCGAATCAAGCTGACTCTCTTAGTAGTTCTTCCAGCGCCCCTACTACTTTGCTTACACAGTTTTCCGTAAATTTGCCCAGGATGCCTGCCACCACCTCTCCACCTGTATTTCTCAATTTTATAGCCTTTTCCAGCACTCCAGAAAGCTCATCCTCAATTTCCTTTTCAATTGCGTCGAACTGTGCCCTCACTATTGAATTTCTGGATTTATAGTAACCGGGCAAGCTCTTGATGGCATCCCCCTTTTGTTTTATCCATAAGGCGCCTGAACAGCCACCAGTATGAATCGGGAGATAATTTATCCTCCTCGGTTTTTGGAGGTGGAACCACCTTACTACCAGTTGGCCACTTTCCCCTGGGATAGAAAACTAACGGCTGGTAATCGAAAATAGGACGATCGCTATTCTTGCCCACTATAACATTTCCGGCAAATGTGGCATCACTCATCGCAACCCAGGTATCACACATATAGACTTTCCCCCATTTCAAATATTTCACCTAACGTCTTTGACTATATCCAAGGCCTGAGCCTTTCAGGAGCAGACTTCGGGCGGGATGTCGAAGGCATTTGAATGAGCCAAATCGGGACGACTCGGTAATCAGGTGTTATGTAAAGTTCAAGGACGCAGCCAAATGGTCATCTATTATAATTTAATTTCCATGCCCTCGTAAACGGCAAAGCATTCTAAGCTGGCCTTATTATCTTTGATAATATGCTGGCAATCCTGAACAATTGCATCTAAAGCTATGTCCGTCCTATCTTGATTATGATGGAATAAGCCAAATTTCCCTACTCTAGCCTCCAGAGCTAACCTTAGGGCATCCTTATAAACGCTGTGACCCCAACCTCTAGTCTTCTCATATTCCTCTTCTGTGAACTCAGCATCGTGTATCAGCAAGTCAGCATCAGAAGAAAAATTCACATAATCTTGGTAATCAAGACCACCTGGGTGCTTAAAAGTCAGTTCATTATCTGTAAGAAAGACAAAAGACTGGCTACCTTCAATAAATCTATATCCTGTGCCTTGGCCCGGATGACTCAAGAATATGGGAGTTACTATCACGGAGTCTATCGAAAAACTGCTTTCGCACGCTCCCCGATATGAAATTGTAGATTCAACATCTTCAAGATTCACGGGGAAATTAGGATGAACCATCGTTGGTGAGATCATTTGCCTCACCGAACCCTGTGCAAATGGACACCCGAACACACTTATGTGTGTTCCTTTAACATATATAGGCTTAAAAAAGGGGAACCCTAGAACATGATCCCAGTGAGCATGTGTGAATAAAATACTGTACTCATTCCGATTTTCCTCAAGTAATCTATTTCCCAATTTTCTGATGCCTGAACCCGCATCAATTATGATTATCTCATCATCCTTGGTTCTCAGTTCTATACAAGTAGTGCTTCCCCCATACCTTAGATATTCCCTTCCTGAAACAGGAGTCGACCCTCTAACTCCCCAGCATCTAATAATCATTCCTGTCCTTTACGTTTTAACAAAGACGTAAAGGCAAGCATAAATTAAGCCCTACCGCTCCAAGCAGGCATCCTTGATAAATGCTCTTTTGCTGCGCTCTCGGCAGTTTTTCTGTCCATCTTCTGGGAGCTTACCATAAAGTTGACCATGCCCCCAAATACCTCTTCGTAGCTTTTGAGGCTGCCATCTGGGTTTGAACAGTGTACGCAACATATGTTCTCTGGGTTTCCTCCGCCGAAATCTTCAGGCTTGGTCATGGGCATGCCGCAGCTCATACAGCTCTTGACAGTCTTGGAGACTTGGTTAAACGTCAACTTGTATCCTTCAATATCCTCGACCGTAAAGTCCCTGATGCCATACGGCTCGTCCTTTATGTCAACCACAACCTTAACGCCCTTGCTCTGTAACTCATTGTAGTATTCATCTATATCCCCATCAATTTGCATATATATATCCACACCGACGCCCAGCTTTTCCTCACTGCCGATACCGATATTTTCGGCTGGTATGAACATAAGAACCATCTCATCCTTAGAGAGGTCGGCATACTCCGGGTTATCCGCATCTGGGAAGGCCATTCCCATCTTAAATCCCAGATAATTCTTATAGAATTCGATCGTCCGCTTCATATTCCTTGCTGCCAATGTCGGAGAAATATAACCCACTCTCAATCACCTCCTCAGTTCTATCGCATAACATATTAAACCATTAATTCAGTTTCGGGCTAATAAACGCTTTGTTCAGATAACGATAGCTTCTCACAGGTCAATCAACATCCACTGCTTGTTTACAATTCCGACACCTTTTTGCCCCTCTGAATAGCTTGTACCCACAGTAAGGGCAATGGTACCGTTTCTCTTCCTCCTCCATCCATCTCTCAGTTCCAAGCACTCTCCAGGTTGGAATCGCACGTAATATCACCTTCTTCCCGATATCGAGAGGCAAATTATCAATAATTTTGCAGGGAAAGTCGCCGCATTGATGACACCCCTCAAGGCCTTGCTCAAATACACAAGACTTGACTTGACAGGCCCGACAGAGTACGAATGGCTCATCGGAGAGGCACCCTTTGCACCTGATATCATCTACACTTACGCCGTAAACCTCAGTCAGACTTTCTTTGAATTTGAGGTTATTATCCCTGTCTGCGATATAAACACCACAACTCCGCAGTACATACCACAAGGTGCTGCCAGTGCCTTCTTATTTTCCATCCTCTCCTCATAATAATAGATTTTTAGAAAATCTTGTCGATTAGCTGGCTGTCCTTACGATTGTGCATAATTTCCCACATATTTGCGAAGCCGTATATCTGCTGTTAACAGCCGGTTTCATCGTCTCTTTTTATTGACTTCTTAGTTCTAACCATCAACCGTGGAATAAACATGGGAACCCTTTTCTTATATTCAACATAATGCTTGCCAAGGCGTCTTTCCAATTCCGGTTCCTCAACTGCTTTTAACTCCCACACATTAAGCAGAATAAATAGCGGGGTGAATATGAAAACAAGGGAAATCGATCTAAATAGAACACCGAGCCCAAACAACAGGACAAACACGCCCGTGAGCATGGGATTTCTGACACGGGCATAAAGGCCAGTGGTAACCAGCTTAGGTGGCGGGTTGAAAGGCACAGGCGTTCCCTCCACTCTGACGAATTGCACAACTGACCATATCATTAGGAACAGCCCTATAACAATGATAGGCACAGATACAATAATATTCAAAGATGTAGGAAGGAGTTTGGGAAACCCTAAGAATTTATCCACTTGAAGAGCAATAAAAATGAATAGTGCTATAAACCCAAAAAAGAAGACTACCCCGGCAGGGGTGAGAAGATTTCGCGCCTTTCGACTGCCTGTTGCCGCTCTATAGAAGATTCCAATCAACCTTTCGCGTAAACTCACAATTTTCACCTCCATTTAAAGTAGCCTTCCGTCTAACGTTTTCAGGTTGCACGAAGCCTACGCAGGTGGTTTGGGGAAACGCACCGCAAACACGTTATTATCCGCTTTTCGGATATTCCTTTCAAGATTCACGTTTCAAGACCTGCCCCTCTTCGATTTTTTTTCATAAACACGCCTAACGCCCAACCCCCCCGCACGGTGCTCGGCGAGACTAGGCTTGAATTATGGTTAACTCTCATTTACAGAACAATACTTAGTTTACGACTGCCCCTAAGGGTCGGCCGCACTGGCTGGTTAGGCACAGGCCACAGCGTCAGTAGTGAATTCTGTTCGTAAGAACCTTAGCTGACTGTGAAAACTCTATGCCCTCAAGTTCGAGCAAAGTCCGCTTCATTTTCAGCCCACCTCGAAATCCACCAAGTTCACCATTGGACCTAATAGCTCGATGACAGGGAATGATTATCGGAAAAGGATTTAGTGAAAGAGCTCCGCCAACTGCCCTGGCACCACCCGGGACTTGCAGACTTCTTGCAATCCTGCCGTAAGTACTTACCCAACCCCACCGAATCTTGCACACAGCCAGAAGGACTCTTTTTTGGAATTCAGAGCACTTTTCGAGGGCGACGACATCCAGTCCAAAATCAACAGCCTCGCCCTCAAGAAAACTTTGAATTCGTTCACCGAGTTCGGTAATAGTGGGACACGATAGACGGCTGGAGTTGGGAAAGGCTACCTGGACAAGATTCTCCACTGAAGTTTGTTCATCGGGGAGGAATATTCGACAAACCCTTGGCCCTCTATCGGTTTCCTGCCAGACAATACCAAACGTGCCCAAGGCAGATGATAACACTACATAGAAGTGAAATCCCATGATTATACACCTATCGCCTCAATACTCCCACCCCATCGGGATTGTGCATAATCATTGGCCACACATAAAGCCCCTGGCAAAATACCTCAAGCTACGGGACAAATTCTGCATACACCAATATTCCTTCTTTTCCTTGCCGGTGCGGGCTGCCGAAATATTTTCAGATAAGTTCATCACAAAAGCTTCTCTTTCTCACCTAACAAAATAATATTATCGGCTACTTCATCGTATAAATCGCTCAGCGTGAATATAATGATTTGATAATCCGCAGCCAGTGTTTTGAAAAAGTTTAGTGTCTTAGTCAATCGCACCGGGTCAAAATTAACAAAGGGGTCATCCAATATCAAGGGTGGCTTCCTGTCGCGAAATATCAATCCTGCCAGGGCAAGTCGAAATGCCAGATAGAATTCATCAATTACCCCCCCACTTAAGTCCTCTGGCTTAGCCCAATCCCCTTTCTCATCCGAATACACCCAGAACTCCAGTTCCTCTTTGTTAATTTTTACCTGCTTATATTTACCATTGGTGAAGACCGCGAAATATCTCTGAATTTCTTTCTCCAAAGCTTCGTTAGCCGATAAAAAAATCTCGGTTCTTGCCCTAGAGATAAATTCCCTGGCTAATTCATAAACTTTCAGCTTTTTCTCTTCCCGTTGCAAAGCCTCCTGAAGGCTTTCCAGTTCCTCTTCTAGCTTAATTTGGCCTTCAGCGTCAAATTTCGCCAGCTCAATGATTGTTTCGCACCGCCTTTTTCGCTCCTCCAGCTCGGTTTGTCTTTTGCCTAAACCGTCAACTTTCCTTTCTAAGTTGATATATTCTTCAGGGCTTAGGGCTGTAGCCTTCAAATCCTCGGTAAGTTTCGCCTGCTGAACCGCCAAGTTTCTAGCTACCTCTAGCCTCCGCTTTTCAACATCCTGCATTGCCTTACCACTTAGCATCCCCTCTAAGCGGTCTTGCGCTCTCCCCTTCTTTTCGAGCCAATAGTAAAAATCCCTTTCCTTCTCATTAAACTCGGCAACCGTGTTACATTTAGCTTTAGCCAGCAGTTCCCTTTCTTCATTGCTCTGTTCACCTAGAAACGCCTTCATTCTTTGAGTACGCTCTTCAATACCTGAAATATTGGTTCTGTCTCGAATTAGGACAGTTCTCGTCCATGTGGTTATGGCAAGAAGAACTGCGCCCAGGAATATTAAACCCAAGAGGTAGAAGGGGCCAATTAGGGTTCCAATTATCCCGCCTGTCAATATTATTATTGCAGCGGTTATGCTCTTCCCTGAACTGAGAAATCTAACAGATTTTCTTCTGTCTAACTTTTCTTTCGCTTCAGCTAGCTCTCCTTCTCGCATAGCTAGATCCTTTTCGATATCCCCATGTCTATTTTGGATTGCATCCAGCCCCCTTCTAAATTCGGAGACCTGCTGCTTATCCTTTAAGCCTTCGATAGCCACAAGCGCCTCATCTGCTTTCTTAGAGTCATCTTCCAAGCTTTTTATCCTACTAAGTAGTTCATCCACGTCATTGTAATTTTTGGTCAAGCTTTCTATAGATGCCTCTATCTCTTTACGCTGTTTATTTTTCTCTAACAAAGCTCTGGAATTTTCATATTCTTCCTTGAGCTGAACAAGTTGTTTGTTCACTTCCACTAGCTCGATTTTTTGAGCCTCGACCTTTGAGACCTCATTTCTAACCTCACTATATTTCCCCGAGGAATCCCCTATTTGGCTTCTTAGGCTCGCCAGGATGCCTGGGATTTTTGCCGGTCTATCCAACCCCTTCTTAATCTCAGAGATTTTGTCATCCAGCTTTCGTATCACTTGCGAGGCAAGGACGCTTTCTTCACCCCCAGTCACAACTTCTTCCAAGCTCTCGCCAATTTCCTTCTTACCTGATGAGATTTCGCTTACCTCAGCTTGACGAATACAAGAAGTGCACGAGAAGAGCCTGTCAGAGTTGGTTCCCAGTAGCTCAGCCATTTTCTCTGAGACTTCTTTGAAAGTATCGAGCTCTTCCCGGCCATTATCTTCAATAAGCCTGACTGCTCCTTTGTCGAAATCCTTTTCTAGCAAATATCTATTCTCTTTATTCTCAAACTCAAGGCTAGTTCGACACTGCTTGGTTGAGCCCCAGGAAGCATAATCCTTAAGCCACTTCGCAGTACTTCTAGGATTATGGAAAAGGGCAGCGATAATACCCTCAAGTAAAGTAGACTTCCCCATTTCATTTAACGGACCCTTGACTACGTTTATCCCTGGGCTGAACTGGGCTTGAAAATCAAAAAACCTTTTAAAATTCTTGAGCTCGATCCTTTTTAGCCACATTACAAGACTTCCTTACCATCCAGAAGGGCTATGCCATACTGAAGGGCATTTTCAGCAATGTCTTTCTCTTCCCCTTCAAAGCTTTCGATTTGCATCTTCATCAGCTTAATGAATCTATTCATAATCGACTGCTCTCCATAAGTGGCCTCTGAGACTTCTCCTAACTTCGGATGGGATTTATCTATGAGGCTAAGATGAAAAAATTCCTCCCCTAATTCAGCTTCCAATTCTTCAGGATTCACTATAAGTTCGGCATCGCGAAGCCCTTTAAAAGCGGCTCTTCTTACCAGATTTCGATTTGCCCCCTGTAGGATTTTTTCTTTTAGCTTTACTAACTCTTGTACTTCACTTACATCTATCTCCAGCTCATCATAGTCGCGAAGCCCCAGCATTTTGGGGTCAATCTTAACCTCGCCGTAGTCTGAGAGGCTAACTAAAAGCACAGCACCCTTCTCTTTTTGGTCAGGTATCCACTCTGGTGGCCCGGGATACCAGGCTGGCGGCTTCTCTGAGCAGGCATAGACTCGATGCCAGTGGCCCAGCGCCAGATAATCCATGCCGCTGGCTGTAATCTCCTCAGTTTTAAAGACATGGTCATCCTCCGCTGTCTTATCTGGGATGTAGAACGCCCCATGAGCCATAGCGATATGAAACTTGCTTGAGGTCGAAGGCTCGAGCCCTTTCAGTGGGCTTGCGTAGGACCTGTTACTAAGATTGGGCTTTCCGTATACCGTTAAATTAAGGTCGGGATATTCCTTATGGGATATATTCTCGTCAGCGAAGATTTTTAGATTAGAGCATTTCCCTTCAAAGTCAACCTTTCTATAAATTGATGAGGAATCAAGAGAATCATGCGTGCCAGGGATAAGGCAGATTGGAATATTGTTCTGCTTGAGCAGGTTGAATTGCTCTATTACCAAATCTATATTTCGTTGTGGCTGCTGATTAACATCGAATAGGTCCCCAGCAATTAAGACGATATTTACCCTTTCATCTACAGCAGTGGCTATAACGTTCTTGAATGTAGTTCTCAGCTGCTCCCGTTGAGAGACACCCTTATTCCCCAACCCCGAGAACTTTGCCCCTAGGTGAATATCGGCAGTGTGCAAAATTTTGAGCATGACAAATGCCCCCTGGCAAGTAGGACCGTAAAAAATTTTGAACTAAGGTTCAATTCACCATCTCTAGCCACGAACCTTGGGGAGCAGCAATATACCTAAGGTGACCACAGTTGCTATAGCGGAGATCAAATACATTCCTGCTCCCGCAGCTAGACCTATGGCGGCAGTCATCCAAATGGTAGCTGCGGTGGTTAGTCCTGCCACCTCTTCTCCACGTTCGCCGCGGAAGATAACTCCACCACCAATGAAACCGACCCCAACCACCACCGCAGCAGCAACTCGAGAGATGTCAACCGCTGCACCACCAAACCCATATATAGATGCCAAGGTGAAGAGGCCTGCTCCGAAGCTAACTAATATATGCGTACGCACTCCTGCTACCTTGCCTACCCGTTCTCGCTGATAGCCAATGACTGCCCCCAAGGCAGCAGCCAATAACAACCTCAATATCATTTCTAGCCAGGGGCTCAACTAAACTTTCCCTTTCTTGGCTTCCTTGCTGGCCAAAAGCCGGTTTAGGGCATTCATATACGCCTTGGCACTGGCAACAATGATATCAGTGGCAGCACCGCGCCCGGTATAAGTTACCCCCTCGCTCTCTATTCGTATCAAAACCTCCCCAATAGCATCAATCCCCTCGGTAACCGATTTAACAGCGAACTCCGTTAGTTCATTAGGAATACCAACTATGCGGTTGATAGCTTTATATATGGCATCTACAGGACCAGTCCCTAAAGCAGCATCGGCCAAACTCTGCCCATCTGGACCGATGAGCCTAACCGTTGCCGTAGGGAGACTATGGTCGCCACAGGAGACTTCAACATGGTCAAGATGGTACGCTTCAGTAACAGTGCGCAGTTCTTCGGCTATTAGAGATTCAATATCTCGGTCTGTGATTTCTTTTTTCTTGTCCGCTAACTCCTTGAAGCCCTGAAAGGCGCGGCTTAAGGCTTCTTCGCTTAAAGTATAGCCAAGCTCGGATAACCTCTCTTTGAAGGCATGCCTGCCACTCAGCTTGCTCAGCACTAAGGCACTTGAGGGAATACCCACCGATTTGGGATCTATAATCTCGTAAGTGATAGCCTTCTTAAGCACGCCATCTTGATGGATACCCGACTGATGGCGGAAGGCGTTTGCTCCAATGATAGCCTTGTTAGGCTGGATGGAAAAACCAGTAAGCTCGCTCACCAGACGACTTGTCCGGTAAATTCGGGTAGTATCGATATTGGTGCTGAGATTAAAGAAATCCTGGCGAGTTCTTAGAGCCATGGCAATTTCCTCCAGCGAAGCATTGCCAGCTCTCTCACCAATGCCATTGATAGTACATTCAACTTGGCGTGCACCTACCCTTATTGCCTCAAGACTATTAGCCACGGCTAACCCCAGATCATTATGACAATGTACACTAATCACAGCCTTATCAATGTTAGACACGTGGGCCAGTATCCCCTGAATTAAGCCGCCAAACTCCTGGGGGGTAGCATAGCCTACAGTATCGGGGATATTGACCGTGGTCGCCCCAGTATTGATCACCGCTTCCAGAATCTGGCAGATGTAAACAGGGTCCGCACGACTGGCATCCATAGGTGAGAACTCAACATCGTCCAAATAACTTTTAGCTCGAGCCACCATTTCCTGAGACATCATTAGAATCTCATCGCGACTCTTCCTAAGCTGGTGAGCAAGGTGAATGTCTGAAGCTGAGAGAAAAACATGAATCCGAGGATGCTTGGCCCCTTTTACTGCCTCCCAAGCTCTATCTATGGCTCCAATATTAGCAGGGGCCAGAGCACAAATCGTGGGACGCTTAAGCTCCTGCGCCACAAGGCGAACAGCCTCAAAATCGCCGGGTGAGCTCGAAGGAAAACCAGCTTCAATGACATCTACACCAAGTCTATCCAATTGCTGGGCCAGTTCCAGCTTTTCCTGAGCATTTAAGCTCGCTCCCGCGGCCTGCTCCCCGTCTCTTAAAGTAGTGTCGAAGATAACTACTTTGTCCATTTAGTCACCGTCCAACTTAAAGCCCTAATCTCCAGTAGAAGTGCTTGGAGCAGTGGGATGGTCATAAAAATGTCGCCACTCATATCCTACAGAGGCAAATCCTCCAAGTCTGGATACAGCATCTTTATATTCCTTAATAATCCGCTCCTCGGTGGTATAATCAAAAGGGTCTCCTAATCGTTGTTCTAGTTCTCCATTCCGTGGGGGGGGATTATTCAAATACCAATTTACGGTTCGCTGGATAGCCTCCTCGGCTGGAACTACATCTTTGTACCCCAGCTCAGCTTTAATCTTAGTTATATCCATAACCAGATGATGAGAGCTCTCTACATAGGGGCGACTTGCTTCCGCCAGGGAAAAAGGCATACTAACAAGCTCCAATTCATGATTCAAAGTACGGGCTACAATTCGTACCCACTCCCGCAGGCTTAAGATTTTCTCATCTCCGACATTGTATATTTGCCCGGCGGAAACCTCAGGTTCATCCACAGCCAAGAGAAGTGAATGAGCAGCATTTTCAGCATAGGCCCTCCTTTCCAACCTAAGCCCCTCATCAGGAATAATGAGCTGTCTCCTGCCATCTAAGATGCGGCGGATGATACTCCATTCCTTAGGAGCTAACTGACGAGGACCATAAATTATGGGATAACGTAGCATGGTAGCTGTGTAATGCCCTTGCTGGTGAGCCTCCATAACTGTTTGCTCACTGAGCGCCATGAGATACATGAACTTGTTTTCTTCTGCCTTCGTGAATACCGGTGAAGTTTCCGGGATTAATATAGGAATCCCCTGAGGAGACAGGGCACCAGTCATGAGGACTGCATATGGTAAACCACCCACGCCGATAAACCTGGATGTTCTTCCTTTCATTACCCGGGCTACATACCTTAGCCGTCCATACATGCTTATCACCAAATCAAAGGTACGCTGGCCCAAACTCCCCTCCAGTGTCTCAACAAAATGCGGGTCA
>Ga0114922_10003956_pt1 | contig 13772 bp, 14 predicted proteins | sample AartaG_FD_100975 | JGI IMG/M metagenome (GOLD analysis project Ga0114922, IMG submission 100975) | Deep subsurface microbial communities from Aarhus Bay to uncover new lineages of life (NeLLi) - Aarhus_00045 metaG | ecosystem: Environmental > Aquatic > Marine > Oceanic > Sediment | place...
GGCCGTGCTCGGTGGCACGCAGTCCCTCCACACGAATGCGCTCGACGAGACCCTGGCGCTTCCGACGGAGCATGCGGTCCGAATCGCTCTGCGCACGCAGCAGATTCTGGCGTACGAGACGGGAGTGGCGAACACGATCGACCCGCTCGCCGGCTCGTACTTTGTCGAGAACCTGACGGACGAGCTCGAGACAGAGGCGGAGCGGATCTTCGCGGAGATCGATGACCTCGGCGGAGTCGTCGCGGGGATCGAGACCGGGTACTTCCAGGGGCGGATTGCCAGCTCTGCCCACCGGTTCCAGGCCGAGCTCGAGTCCGGCCACCGGCTGATCGTCGGGGTCAACGCGTTCGAGGAGGCCGACGAAGATCACGGCCTGGAGATCCTGCGGATCGATGAGTCCGCCGGACAGACCCAGCGCCGCCGCCTGGGGAAGCTGCGCGAGCAGCGTGACGCGGAACGAGTCCGCGACACGCTGGAAGCGCTGACCGCGGCAGCGAAGCGGGATGACAACCTGCTTCCGCCGATGCTGGATGCCGTCAGGGCCTACGCAACGCTGGGCGAGATCCGGCAGTCACTGGAGGACGTATACGGACGTTTCAAGGAGCCCGTTTCGTTCTGAGCGCAGGTGACTTGATCGGACCGCGGTTTCCGCGCGGACGGTCAGTAGCGCTCGAAGCCTGAACGCGTTCATTCGCCCGATCCGGAACCGGAACCGGCGGGACGGGTGACGACCACCAGCCAGAGCATTCCCATGAGCGAGAAGAAGATCCGGGTCCTCGTCGCGAAGCCGGGCCTGGACGGGCACGATCGCGGAGCGAAGGTGATCGCCGCGGCCCTGCGTGACGCGGGCATGGAGGTGATTTACACCGGGCTGCACCAGACTCCTGACAAGATCGCAGCGACCGCGTTGCAGGAAGACGTGGACGTGGTCGCCCTGTCCATACTGTCCGGGGCGCACATGACTCTGTTCCCAAGGGTGCAGTCACTCCTCGCCGGCAACGGAATGGAGGACGTACTCGTCACCGGCGGCGGGATCATCCCGGCGGAGGACATCGTCGCGCTGCGAGAGATCGGTATTGGCCAGCTGTTCGGCCCGGGCACGCCCACGGGCGATGCGGTGGAGTACATCCGCACCTGGTACGCCGAGAGTGGCCGGAGCAGGGAAGACTGATGCCGGAAATCGAGTCACGAATGCGGCAGGCCGTCTCAGAGCTTCGCCCGCTCGAGGAGAAGCTGCGCCAGGGAGGCGGTCCGGCAAAGATCGAGAAGCAGCACTCCCAGGGAAAGCTCACGGCGCGCGAGCGGATCGAGCGCCTGATAGATCCGGGGGGCGGATTCCTCGAGATCGGGCTCCTGGTGGCTTGGGACCAGTACGAAGGGCAGGCGCCCGCTGCCGGTGTCGTCACGGGGATCGGAGAGGTGTCCGGTCGGGTCGTGGTAATCGTGGCGAACGATGCTACGGTCAAGGCCGGGAGCTGGTGGCCCGAGACGATCACCAAGATGCTGCGCGCGCAGGAAATCGCGATGCGCAGCCGCGTCCCGATCCTCTACCTGGTCGATTCGGCGGGGGTGAACCTGCCATACCAGGGTGGCGTGTTTCCCGGCAAGTACGGCGCAAGCCGGATCTTCTACTACAACTCGATCATGCGGCACTATCTGGACGTGCCGCAGCTCTCAGCCGTGATGGGTCCGTGCATCGCCGGCGGCGCCTATCTCCCGGCCCTGTCGGATTCGATCGTGATGGTCGACGGAACGAGCTTCATGGGGCTCGGTGGACCGAACCTGGTGAAGGGCGCGACGGGTCAGGACGTGAACGCCGAAGAACTGGGCGGGGCCCGAACGCACAACGTGATCAGCGGTGTCGCACACTACGAGGTCGCGGACGACCTGGAGTGCATCGAGAAGCTGCGCGACCTGGTGGCCGACCTGCCCCGACCGAAGCTGCTTCCTCCGACTGACGAACCCCGGCCTCCCGGACGCTCGGCCGACGAAATCTACAGCCTGATGCCGGCTGACCATCGCCAACCGTATGACGTCCGAGAACTCCTCGACACATTTCTCGACGAAGGGCAGTTCGATGAGTTCCAGGCGGGCTACGCCCCGGAGTTGCTGACGGCGGCCGCGAGGCTGAGGGGTAGACGTGTCGGCGTGATTGCGAACCGGCGCGGCATGTTCAAGGACCCGGCGGGCGGGCCACCGAAGTTCGGCGGGATCGTGTATGCGGACAGCGCCGAAAAGGTCGCCTACTTCATGGACATGTGCGACCGCCAGAAGATGCCACTGCTGTTCGTGCAGGACGTGAGTGGCTTCATGGTCGGGGTCGAAGCCGAGCACTCGGGGATCATCCGGGCGGGAGCCCGCATGGTCGAGTCGATGGCTACCGCCCGAGTTCCAAAGATCGTGCTGACGACGAATCACGCGAGTGGCGCCGGGTACTACGCGATGGCGGGGCAGGGCTTCGACCCGGATTTCATTTTCACCTGGCCGACCGGTCGTATGGGCGTGATGGAGGGCGAATCGGCGGTGCGTGCGATTTTCGGACCGAAGATCGACCGGGCAGCGGAGGCCGGTCAGGATCTGGACGCCGATACGGTCGACGCGATCGAGCACACCCGCGCCGAATACGAGAAGCAACTCGACGCGACGTATGCGGCCGCTCGCGGATTCGTCGATGCGATCATCGTCCCGGAAGACACCCGGGACGTTCTCGACCTCGCGATGCGGTGCTCGCTCGAGAACCCGGCACCGCACGTGGGAACGTTTACCCTGCGAGACGACGCGTGAGCCGAAGCGCCGGCGCACGCAGGTTCAGGAGAGGCCGATGAGCGAACGCATCGTGCGCGTGGCCTCGGGCCAGGGGTTCTGGGGAGACTGGCAGGAAGCCCCGAAACTTCAGGTCCGGACCGGTCCGATCGACTATCTGATGCTCGACTACCTGGCCGAGATCACGATGTCCATCCTGCAGAAGCAGCGCGAGCGGGACCCCGCGGCGGGCTTTGCGCGCGATTTCGTGCCGCTGATCGCGGGACTGACTCCGGAACTGCTGGGCCGTGGAATCCGGGTGGTGAGCAATGCCGGCGGGGTGAATCCCGGCGGATGCCGGCGCGCCCTGTTCGAGGCCGTGGCGGAGATTCCGACCTCGCGGCCGCTCAGGGTGGCGGTCGTGTCCGGCGACGATCTGATGGACCGACTGGACTCGCTGCTCGAGGACGGTCATGAAATGCGGAACATGGAGACCGGCGAACCGCTGTCGACCGTGCGGGACCGGGTCCAGGCTGCAAACGCCTACATCGGGGCGGCGCCGATCATCGAGGCGTTACGCATGGAGGCGGACGTCGTGATTACCGGTCGATCGACCGACACGGCGCTCACGTACGCCCCGCTGATCCACGAGCACGGCTGGGCGGCGGACGACTGGGACAGGATCGCGGCCGGTGTCGTGGCGGGGCACATCAACGAGTGCGGAGCCCAGGCCACCGGCGGCAACACGCTGTTCGACTGGCGGGGCGTGGATCTGGAAGCGCCCGGTTACCCGATCATCGAAATGGCTGCGGACGGCACATTCAAGGTCACCAAGCATGCCGACCTGGGCGGACGGGTGACATGGGCCACGGTCACTGAACAACTCGTGTACGAAATGGGCGACCCGGTCGAGTACATCACTCCCGACTGCATCGCGGATTTCTCGACCATCCAGTTGCGGGATCTGGGCGAGAATCGCGTCGCGATTTCCGGTGTCCGGGGTCGCGAGAGGACGGGGATGCTCAAGGTGTCGATCGCCTACCGGGACGGCTGGAAGGCGACCGGGAGTCTCGTGTATGCCGCCCCGGATGCGCTCGACAAGGCGATACGGGCGGACGAGATCCTGCGTGCGCGATTGGAGCGGCTGGGACTGAAATTCGCCGAGATCCGCACGGAATTCGTCGGCGCCGGCGCGTGTGCTGGCCGATCGCCGGACTTGCTGCCGGAAGCCGTCCGGCAGGGTCTGCCCGAGGTGGAGTTGCGGGTCGGAGTCCGTTCGGCCGATCGGGATGCGGTCGAACGCTTCACTCGTGAGCTGGCGCCCCTGATTCTCGCCGGTCCGCCGTCGGTCACCGGATTCGCCGCAGGCCGACCGCGCGTGCAGGAGATCATGGCCTACTGGCCGGCACTGATCGATCGGGATGCAGTCGAACGAGACCTCGAGGTCGAGGTGAGCCACGCATGAAGATCCGACTGGAACGAATCGCGATCGCAAGATCGGGAGATAAGGGAGATGCCGCGAACGTGGGCGTCATCGCGCTGATCGCAGACGCCTGGCCGATCCTCGTGCGCGAGGTGACAGAAGCCCGGGTCGGCGAGCACTTCGCCGCCGTCTGCAAAGGGCGGGTCGAGCGCTTCGAGCTTCCGAACCTCGGGGCCCTGAACTTTCTGCTCCATGAGTCGCTCGGCGGCGGCGGCACCGTGTCGCTGATGCTCGATGCCCAGGGAAAGACGTTTGCGTCGTCGCTCCTCGAACTCGAGATCGAGGCTGCCGAGGAGATCGTCTCGTTGTGCGACCGGGTCCGGACGGGCGAGCTTCCCGGTCGTTGAACCGGAAGCCTCGATTCACGCTGAGCCGGGAAGGCCCCGGGAGGCACGAGTGCACGAACTCGTACGAAACGAAGTAGACGGCAAGGCCGGTATCGCCAGGATCATCCTGAATCGTCCCGAGCGCCGGAACGCGCTCAACGCCGGGATGGTCACGGAGCTGATGGACTCGCTGGCACTGGCGGACGCGGACGAACGGATTCGGGTCGTGGCTCTGTCGGGCGCGGGGCCCGACTTCTGCGCGGGCGCCGACCTCGAAGAGATCCGGGAAGCCGTCGAGCAGGGCATTCTGGCGAGCCTGGTGGATGCGGAGGCGCTCGGGGAACTGTTCCTGCTGCTCCGGCGGCTGGACACGCCAGTGATCGCCGTGGTGCATGGCAGGGCGCTTGCCGGGGGATGCGGCCTCGCCACCGCCTGCGATCTGGTGCTGGCGTCGTCGGACGCCCGATTCGGCTATCCGGAGGTGCGGCTCGGTTTTGTCCCCGCGATGGTGATGGCGATCCTCCGCCGATCCGTGGGCGAAAAGCGTGCGTTCGAGCTCATCTCGCTCGGAGAGACGATCGGCGCGGATTCCGCGGAGTCGATCGGCCTCGTGAATCGGGTGTTTCCGGTCGATCGGTTCGAGGCCGAGGTGGACGGGTTCCTGCGGGAGCTGTCATCCCGCAGCGCATCTGCAGTCAGTCTCAGCAAGCGCTTGCTGTACCAGATCGACGGCGCGAGCTTCGAGGCTGCGATCCGGGCGGGAGCACAGGTGAATGCTCTGGCCCGGCTGACGGACGATTGTCGGGACGGGATCGATTCGTTTCTCGACCACCGCGGAACGTGATCGACCAGCGATAATAAACCGGCGGCAGGTCCGTGTCTGGACCGGTCGCCCCGGACAGGATTCGAGCCATGCAGGGCGAGGCAAGAACGACTGAAATGCCCGGCGGCCGGGGTTTCGATGGAACCGCGGCAGTGCTGCTGGTAGTTACAATCGTGCTCGGGCTGGCCGGGGCCCGGCTGTTGATCTCGGGAGGACGCAGTGCGATTACCGGAGGCATCCTGCTCCTGATCGGAGCGCTCGCCGCAGAAGCGGTGGCGTTTGGCGGCAGGGCGTGGGGTCCGGACGTGGAGGGCTCACTCGATCTGAGCTCGAGACTCGGACTTGGAGTGCTCGGGGGCATCCTCGCGGGGCTGTTTCATGCCCTGCTAACCCTTTTCGCCGGCTGGACGGATATCGCCGCGTTCCTGGGATCGGGGATCGCCGTGCAACTCGCGGCAGCCGACTGGGGTGTCCGAGTGCTGCATGGAGTCGCGTGGGGATTCGTGTTCGGGCTTATATGGCGACTTATCCCCGGCGCCGACTTCATCGGCAAGGGGCTCGTATTCAGTCTCATTGTCAGCGCCTACGTCCTGCTGATCAGGTTTCCGTTCTTCGAAGCGGCGGGCTTCCTCGGCGTCAACCTCGGTCTGTTCACTTCGGTGCTGGTGCTGGTCGGCAACGCGCTGGCCGCAGTCGTCGCTGCGGCTGTCATCGCATGGGGAGCGAGAAGCCCCGACCGACCCGTCAGTCAGCCGCTCGTCCGCTGATCGACCGGTCAAGCGCCCAGACGTAATGACTGACCAGGACTTCCGCTACCGGCTCCGATTCCAGATCGGTCTGACCGCTGCGGGGATCCTGGCCTGGCTGGTCGGAGTCGCGATCGACAGTTCGTTCCTGGCGGGGGTCGGCACCGGGGTCATGTTGTCGGCTCTGGCGATCCGGTTCCTGCGCGGACGAAGACCCGGAGAGCCGTCCGACGGCGACGGCGCCTGACGCTCTTCCAGGTCACGTACCACGCAGCCCTTCCTATACCGGCGCGTTGCAGCCGTCGAGGCAGCCCCTGTACAGGTGGATGCAGGGCTCGTCGTTACCGACGGGTGCGGCGCCGGCCTGGCACAACACGCTGATCGTCTCGCAGTAGATCCTGCACAATTTGCCGGCGGCTTGGGCCGCCGGGGCCTCGGCGGGAGCGGGAGGCAGCGACGCAAGCAGAAGTGCGACGCCGGTCAGCAGGCGGATTTTCATCGGTCCTCCTCTCTGGATTTCACAGGTACTTGTTGACGTTGCAGCCGGCGAGACAGCCCGCGATGTACAGGTTGCAGCGCCAGGAATCGATTTCCACGCAGTTCTGGGCGGCCTTTTCCCCGCAGTAGTCCGAACAGCTCGTCTTTGCTTTCTCGGCGAGCGCTTCGGGCGGAGTGACGCCGGTTGCGAAGCCGGCGATCGCCAATGCGGCGATCGCCGCGGTCAGTCGTGATCGCATGAATACCTCCTGTCGAAGGAATGGAATGGAGCTGCCCGCTCCGTCGCTTCGAGCAGCATCAGGGGCCCGCTTGCGTGCCGCGGGCGTGGGGCGCCATCAGCAGGGTCCAGGCTTCGTCTGAAGTGAGGACTCCCTCCCGTCGATCCAGCATTCGACCATCCGGTCCGACCGAGAAGGCGGTCGGAACGACCTGGATCCGCAGGGCGCTCAGGAATCCGGCCAGGTCCAGCGGCTGCAGGGTCTTCATCCCCGGCAGCTCCCGGTTGGTCCAGCCGACCGCATCAGGGTGGTTTCCGACCGCTACGGTGATCAACCTGGAACCAGGCGCGCGTTCGAGCGCCTCTCTCCAGGCTGGGGTCGAGCGTTCGCATGCCGGGCAGGTCGTGAGGAAGACGAGGGCTGTGGCCGGGGCGAGGCTGCCGAGGGTCACGGTGTCACCGGTCGAGAGATCTCGCAGCAGAATCCCCGACGGCACTCGCTCTCCCGGATCGACGATTCGCCGCTCGCGGAGTGCCGGCAGGACTCGATCACGAGCCACGAGGCCGAATGCGACAGCGAGGGCAATCACGGTCATTCCGTTCAGCAGCAATTCCATTCTGTTTCGACCGCTACCCATGTGTTCTCCTTGCATTCCGTTTCGGCGGTGCGTTTCGACGGTCGGTCCCGCCGGTCAACGGGTGTTCAACCGGGTAGCCGCGCAGCCGGATGATCCGTCCGTGATTACGTCCTCGAGCGTTGTGACGTGGAGAGATCCGATCCGGGAGGTGGCAATCGAACTGAGCTGGACGCCGCGCTGCGGCGGCACTTCGGACACGACGGTTTTCGTCCGGGCCAGGCAGCGATCGTCTCGGCCATCCTGGCGGGAAGGGACGTGCTGGGCGTGCGCACCACGGGATCCGGGAAGTCACTGTGTTTCCAGCTTCCGGCCGTCATGTCATCGGAGCCGACCGTCGTCGTCTCGCCGCTCGTCGCCCTGATGCGGGATCAGATCGAGGGACTTCGGCGCCGCGGAATCGATGCCGCCGCTCTTACGTCGGCCACCGGCGGTTCGGAACGGTCGGAACTGCTCCAGCGTCTCGGTACGACACCACCGCGTCTCCTGTACGTGTCGCCGGAGGGACTGGCTTCCGGCCGCCTGGGCCGACGTCTCCCGTCCGTGCTGCGACTGGCGCGCGTCGTGATCGATGAGGCGCACTGCATCAGCGACTGGGGGCACGATTTCCGGCCCGAGTATCGAAGGATTCTTCCATGGCTCGAGGCCGCAGGGAGGCCTCCTGTGGCGGCATTTACGGCCACCGCGACAGCCGGAACGCGGCGCGACATCGAGTTCTGTCTCGGCCTGCGTGATCCGGTTCGGTTCGTATCCTCGATCAACCGTCCGAATCTCCGGTGGGAGGTTCAGGTGTCCCGGGAACCCGGCTTCGCCACAGAAGCGATCGTTACAGCGGTCCTGGAGTCACTTGGGGAGGGAGAGGGAGCGGCGGCGTTGATCTACGTCCTGTCCCGCGCCGGAGCCGTTCGTCTGGCCCACTACCTCCGCTGCCGGGGTGTACCGGCAATCGCGTATCACGCGGGCATGGATTCCGCCACGCGGTCGCGCCTCCAGGATGAATTCGCCCGGGGGGGACACAGGGTAATGTGCGCGACGAACGCGTTCGGCATGGGAGTCGATCATCCGACGATCCGCCTCGTGATCCACCTCGGGATGCCGGCAGCCCTCGAGGCGTACGTCCAGGAGGCCGGAAGAGCAGGACGCGATGGCCAGCCCGCCCGCTGTCTCCTGCTGCCGCTGCCGGGCGACGATCGTCTCCACCGGGCACGGATCCGATCGCGGCGGAAGACGGATCCCGGGACCTCTCCTGGCCAGCGTGCGTCCAATCGGCAGATCGCGGCACTGGCGCATCGACGCCTTCTGGCCATGCGCTCATATGCGCGGGCTCGAGGATGTCGTCGTGCGTATATCGGCAGATACTTCGGTGAGCAGGAGACGGGATGCACGGGCTGCGACCGTTGCGGAACCGGCGGATGAAAACCAGGCTGTGTTCGCTCCGGGCAACCCCGAACCGGGTCCCGGTGGTCGGATATTGCGAAGTCGCCTTGGCGTCCATGAAGAACTCGTTGAACAGGATGCAGTCATGCGCACACAGCCTTCTTCTCGTCCGGTACTCGCGTCCGGGACATCGCTTGCCATCGCGCTCTGCGCCGGCCTCCAGCTTACTGCGCCGTCAGCCCAGGCCCAGGAGCCGATTCGATTCGGGTCGCCCGACGCGGTGGCCGCGGAACCGCGTGGCTCGATCTCCGGGATTCGAGTGCAGCAGGGAGGAAGCGTACTCGTCGCCGACGGACTTGAGGCACGACTCGTCCGGCTGTCACCGGACCTGGCGCAGGCGACGGTCATCGGCAGAGAGGGACAGGGCCCCGATGAGTACCGGCAGCCTGACGGGCTGTTTGCCCTGCCCGGCGACTCCACCCTGATGACGGACCTGGGCAACGGACGACTCGCGGTGCTGGCGCCGGACGGATCGATCGTCCGGACCGAGCCGATTGCACGCGACGGCGAGGATGGCGGAATGATGCTCGTAATGCCGCGAGCGACCGATGCGGAAGGGGGGATCTGGTTCGCGTCGAGAGGGGGTCCCCGCATGAGCCTCGACGATTCCGTGCAAGTCCGCAGACTGGATCCGGCGACCGGGGAGCTGGAAACAGTGGCGCGCCTGGCGCCGCCTCCAATGACGCGTTCGACGAGTGGAGGCGCCGCGAACATGGAGGAGCGGATCATGCCGATCCCGTTCGGTCCGCAGGACGCGTGGTCGGTCGGACCGGGTGGTCTCGCAATCGCCCGGGCGGAACCGTACCGAGTCGAACGCGTTCGGCCGGACGGATCGGTGATCACCGGGCCGGAGATCGAGTGGGAACCCGTTCCGGTCAAGAGCGCCGACCAGGAGGAATGGCTGGACGGCCTCACAGGAGGCCTGCAGGTGATGGTATCCGTGGAGAATGGCGCAAGAAACACGAGTTTCAGTCGTGGTGGTAGCCGTCCTCCGGGGATGGACGCGGATTCCTTCGAATGGCCAGACAGAAAGCCGGCCATCTCATCGAACGAAGCGAGCGTAGACTACGCAGGCCGGGTCTGGGTGCGCCGGAACACGAAGGCCGGTGAGCCGCCTCTGTACGATGTCTTCGGTCCCGAGGGACGACGGTCGGGCCAGGTAGAGCTTCCGCCAGGACGCACCCTCGTGGGGTTCTCCCGGGATTACGTATATCTCGCTCGAACCGATGAGCTGGACTTCCGGTGGCTCGAGCGGTACGCGGAGCCGACGATAGACGCCGGGGGGCGCTGAGTCGGCCCCCGAACGAAGAGTTCCGGTTTCCCGGGGTGGCCGATTCTGGTAGTTTTGAGGCCTCGTCGGGAGCCGGCCGGGTCGTGGTTGGCCAGCCCGGACCATCCTCACAGCCAGGCCTCGAGTTGGGGAGCGCATGACCGATCTGGACCTGTACCTCGAAGACCATCACTACATGTTGCGCGACATGGTCCGCGAGTTCGCGGAAGCGGAAATCGCCCCGATTGCCGCCGGATTCGACGAGTCGGAGCAGTTTCCATGGGAGTCCGGCAAGAAGATGGCGGAGCTGGGCCTGTTCGGAATCCCGTTTCCGGAGGAATATGGCGGCGCGGGAATGGACCTCATCTCCGCGATCATCGTGTCCGAGGAGCTGGCACGGGTCGACGCCAGCCATTCGATCATGGTCGGAGCTCACATATCCCTGGCGGGGACCCCGCTGTACCGGTGGGGCACCGAGGCGCAGAAGGAGAAGTTTCTCACGCCGCTGGCGAGCGGGGAGGCGCTGGGTGGATTCGGCCTGACGGAGCCCGGTTCTGGTTCTGACGCGAGTGGGATGCTCACGGTGGCCGAGCTCAGGGGCGACCACTACCTGGTCAACGGGCAGAAGACGTGGATCACGCACGGTGGGGTCGGCGAGGTGTTCGTCCTGGCTGCGGTTACGACGCCGGGCGAAGGCAATCGGGGGATCAGCGCATTCATCGTCACCAAGGAGACCTGCGACCTGGAACTGGCGCAGCAGCTGGGGTTCGGACACAGCGAATCACTGGTTCCGATGTCCGGTTTTTCGACTGGCCAGAAATTGCGCAAGCTGGGCTGGAACGCGTCGGACACGCGTGAGCTGGTGCTCGAGAACGTCGAAGTCCCGGTAGAGAACCTGCTTGGCGATGAGAACAACGGGTTCAAAGTATTCCTCGACACTCTCGACGGGGGCAGAATCTCGATTGCGGCGCACGCCCTGGGGATCGCGCAGGGAGCGCTCGAGGCGTCGCTTCGCTATACCGGCGAGCGAGTGCAGTTCGGTCGTCCGATCAACAAGTTTCAGGGGATCCAGTTCAAGCTGTCGGACATGGCCACGCGCATCCATGCAGCCCGCCTGATGACCTACCATGCAGCCTGGTTGCGGCAGACCGGCCGACCTCACAAGAAGGAAGCGTCCATGGCCAAGCTGTTCGCGTCCGAGACGGCCATGGACGTGACGATCGACGCCGTACAGCTGCACGGCGGATACGGCTACAGCAGGGAGTATCCGGTCGAGCGAATGATGCGGGACGCCAAAATCACGGAAATCGGTGAGGGAACGAGCGAAATTCAGCGGATCCTGATCGCCCGTGAGCTGCTGCGGGATCTCGAGTCCTGAGCGTTGGAAGTGGTGTCGGAGCGACACTGACCTTAGATTTGGCCCTCGGGCCGCGGGCCGGACACGCCGCGGCCCTTTCGATTGGGGGGCAAACACGCTGAATTCTCCCCGCCAATTCGCGGGGTCTGGATATTTATGCGCAGGGAAATCGTGATTGACGCCGCCGGGTCGGAGACCCGCGTGGCGATTGTCGAAGACGGCAGGCTCGTCGAGCTGATGCACGAACGGGCCGAGGAAGATCAGATGGTCGGCCACATCTACCTCGGTCGGGTAGAGGCCGTGTTGCCGGGCATCCAGGCTGCGTTCGTCGATATCGGAACCGAGAAGTCGGCGTTTCTGCACGTCTCCGATCTCGTGGAAGAGGCGGATGACGAGAACGGGAACGGCGGCGGTCGCCGTCCCCGCCGGTACCCGCCGATCCAGGACCAGATCGAGCGTGGACAGGAAGTCCTGGTCCAGGTCACCAAGGAGCCGATCGGCACCAAGGGACCACGGGTCACATCGCAGGTCTCCCTCCCCGGCCGTTTCGTGGTATACATCCCGGACAGCAGCCATGTCGGGGTGAGCCGGAAGATCGAGGACCGAGAAGAACGGTCGCGGCTTCGGGCGGTGGCTCGTGAGGCGCTTGGAGATCGGTCGGGTGGCGTGATCGTCCGGACGGTCAGCGAAGAACTGAACCGCAAGACGATCGAGAAGGAGCTCGCGACTCTACGCAAGACGTTCAGCAAGATCGAGCGGCGGGTGAAGAGCATGAAGGCGCCCGCGCTGGTCCACCGGGAGGAGGAACTCACTTCCGGGATCATCCGCGACCTGTTCAGCGAAAAGATTGATCTGCTGACGGTGAACGACGATGGGCTGCACCACGAGATCCGGTCATATCTCGGGCAGGTGGGCCCGGAGTTGCTGGACAGGGTCCGCGAGTACGAGGGCGACACTCCGATATTCGACCACTTCGGGCTCGAGGAGGAGATCCGGGCGGCGTTCCATCGGCGAGTGGAATTGAAGTCCGGTGGACACATCGTGATCGAGCACACCGAAGCGCTCGTCTCGATCGACGTGAACACGGGTCGCTACACCGGGAAGAAGGACCCTGCGAAGACGATCCTGCGCACGAACCTGGACGCGGCGGGTGAGATCGCGCGGCAGCTTCGGCTGCGCGATATCGGCGGAATCATCGTGTGCGACTTCATCGACATGGACGACAAGGAGTCGCGCGAGAAGGTCCAGCAGGAAATCAAGAGTTATCTGGGCCGGGACCGGGCTCGGACCAAGGTGTTCAGTATCTCGGATCTCGGGCTGCTCGAGCTGAGTAGACAGCGGGTCCGTCCGAGCCTGGTGCAGATGATGACCGAGCCTTGCACGAGTTGCGACGGTACGGGACGTGTTCTGGCCCCGGATACCGTGGTGCGGCGTATCGATCGGTCGCTCAGGCGCGCAAAGTCGCTTGGGGAGAAGCGGGCAATCACCATGCGAGTGCACCCGGAGGTGGCGCTGTACCTGTTGGAGCAGGAGCCTGAATTCTTGCGCGCCACGAGCCGCGAGTGCGGGATGGATCTGGATGTACGCGACGATCCGCTGCTCGGGCATGATGAATATCGTCTGCTCGCCGCTCCAGCCGATACGGACGTAACGGCCCGCTACGGAATGCCCTGATTCGCGGGATTCCGGAATTGACAGCAAGGCGTGTCAACACTATCATTTCGGGCTACTGATTGGCGGAAAACATCTGGCCGGGAATACGAGACTGATGTACGCGATATTCGAGGCGAAGGGAAAGCAGTTCCGCGCAGAGCCGGATATGACTCTGCGGATACCAAGTCTGGACGCCGAGCCCGGTGAGCGGGTCACGTTCGACCAGGTTCTGCTCGCGGAACGCGACGATACGGTGATCATCGGGCAGCCGTCGCTCGAGGGTGCCTCGGTGGCTACCGAGGTCGTGCGCCACGGGCGCGGTGAGAAGATCATCGTGTTCAAGATGAAGCGCCGGAAGGGCTACCGCCGCAAGCAGGGTCACCGCCAGGGCTTCACGGAGATCCGGATCGTGGATATCGATTTCGGAACCGGTCGCTCGGTGGAGCCACCCGCGAAGGTCGAGACGCCGAAGCCGAAGAAGTCGGTCGAGGCAAAGGCTCCCGCGAAGCCGGCGAAGGCGGCGAAGGCCGTAGAGCCGGTCGAAGTCGAGGCGCCGGTGGTCGAGACGGAGCCGGTGGTCGTCGA
>Ga0114922_10003957_pt1 | contig 13770 bp, 10 predicted proteins | sample AartaG_FD_100975 | JGI IMG/M metagenome (GOLD analysis project Ga0114922, IMG submission 100975) | Deep subsurface microbial communities from Aarhus Bay to uncover new lineages of life (NeLLi) - Aarhus_00045 metaG | ecosystem: Environmental > Aquatic > Marine > Oceanic > Sediment | place...
AGAAGCTGTACCTGTCAAAACAGGTGATGAATGTTCCCGCATTCGCGGGTGATTGCGCGAATTGTACCCGCGCAAGTAAGCGCGTCCAGTCCCCTGTTTGGTTCCGGCTACGCCGGGTTAGGAACAGCACGCCGCTTTCGGCGAATGCATCCATCCTTGGGGTCAGCCCCGCCGGGCCGCCGTAGCAACTCAGATAATCGGCGCGGGTCGTGTCAAGGGTGATCAGGATGAGGCTGCGAGACGGACCGTCCCAAACCGGTCCGGTGGGCGCATTGCGCGAGGGCTCGGACCGGGCGGGTGTCACGCCGACGTTCTGGTCCTCGGGCCGGGCATATCCCGGTTGGTCCGAACCACTTTTCGCCATGTGATCTTCGCGGCGGCAGGCAGCGACACCGGCTGCAAGACTTACGGCGGTCATCCACGCTGAAATCAGAAGAACACGCCTGACGGTCATGTGTCTGACGAACATCCGTCAATTCCTCGGCACCGTGCATTCCGTAGCTGTATTTGCAGACTTCATCGCTTGTCAGCCCCGGCACTACGAATTGTCACGATCAGTCGAGCCGGGCCGGTAAGTCCGGCGGATCCGATACGTCGGCCTGTCTTGCGTGTCGTGATAAATGCGCACCAACAGTTCTGAGACCACGCCGAACAAGACACACTGCACGGCGAAAAAGGTCAACAAGGCCGCCAGCGTCACCAGCACGTTACGGTTGAGGTGCAGTCCCTCGGGTTGTCCGAGGTGGCCGTATTTTTGGGCGACGGCGACGCCCAACGAGATGAACGCAAGGATCGTCGAGACAACGGCGAACTTGCCGAAGAAGTAGATCGGTTTGGTCATATACGTGCCGATGAACTTGACCGTCACCAGGTCGAGCAACACGCGGGTCATCCGGGTCAGACCGTACTTGGTGGCGCCGCGAAGACGCGGGCGGTGTTTGACGACCATCTCTGTGATGCGGGCCCCGTTCCACGCCGCAAGGGCCGGCAGCAGACGGTGCATTTCGCTGTAGAGGCTCACACCCTCGAGCACCTCGCGGCGATAGGCCTTGAGCGTACAGCCGAAGTCGTGAATCGGCACCCGCGTGGCCCGGCGGATGATCCAGTTGGCCACTCGAGAGGGTAGACGCCGATCAAGCCACCGGTCTTTGCGGTCCTTACGCCAGCCGCTGACGATGTCGTACCCGGGCGGCTCATCAAGCCTGGCCAGCATCGCCGGTATGTCGTGCGGATCGTTCTGCAGGTCCGCGTCGATTGGAACGATGACATCTCCGCGGCTGTGCTCGATACCGGCCGCCAAGGCCGCAGTCTGGCCGAAATTTCGACGTAACGTGATGATCGTCACACGCGGATCGCGTCCGGCTACCGCTCGCAGGCGCTCGAGGCTGCGGTCCTCGCTGCCGTCGTCAACGAAAATGATCTCGTAGTCAAGACCGCCATCGCCAAGCACCTCATCGAGCTCGGCGTAGAGCGGCTCAACATTTTCCTCCTCATCCTTGAGCGGCACAATTACGGATACGTCGCACCGCAACGCCGTAGCGGAGCCGGCCTCCCGCCTGGCGGAGATCTGCGTGGGTGACTCCGTTTGTGACGCCAAAGGCTCTATGTCGGGCATGGTGTGCTCTGCATCTTGTATATCAAGCGCCGGAACTGGACGGCGCCTGAATTGCCTGATCGACTCGTCCCGACGCGATCCAACGCCAAACGACGAATTGTAGCGGCGATTGAGCGACCAGGCCACGCGCGGAGCGGTATGACGATGAGAGAACGGAAGCTCCGTCAACGTGTATGTGAATCCGGCGGCGCCAGGTGTCGGTCCAGATGTATCGTGCTCGCCCATGAAATCGAGAATGATCCCGCGCTCGGCACGAAGCGTGGCTTAGCAGCGATCCCAAAGCTGCGGGACAGGGTTTCTAACCTGTCTTGACCGGCTGGAGAGCCGCGTTAGACCGGCTGAGCCGGTTCCACAGTGTTAGGCGGTGTCGATGGGCTGCGGCGTTGGCTGGGTCGAGTCAGGGTCCGGCTCAATCTTAGGCTTGGTCTTCGCCGGCGAAGGCGGTGACAGTTCTTCGACACTGGGCAGGCCTTTTAGTGACGAAAGGCCGAACACCTCCAGGAACCGGTTCGTCGTGCCGTATAGCAGCGGTCGCCCGATTTCGTCGGCGCGACCGACGATTTTGATCAGCTTCATTTCCCGAAGCCGGGATAACATATCCCCGACCGCTACGCCGCGGACCGATTCAATATCAGCGCGGAGCACCGGCTGTCTGTAAGCCACCACCGCCAGCGTTTCGAGCGCCGCCTGGGACAATCGCGATTCCTTCCGCGTTTTTTGGAGCTGACCGATCCACCTGTTGTAGACCGGGAGCGTGAGCATCTGATAGCCCTTGGCGATCGCCTCGATGCGAAAGGACGCGCCGGTCGACGCATATCGCTCGTTCAGAGCGGCGACGTGTCTGTTGACGTCATGTCCGTCGCCGACGCCGAGGATTTGCGCGATCTTCCCTGCGGGCAGAGGCTTGTCCGTAGCAAAGAGCACGGCTTCCACCACCGACTCGATCGACAAGTTCTCGGATTTCGTGCCGGGAGCGTGGGCGTGGGCCGAAGGCTCGGCCTCATCCCGCGCATCTGAAATTCCCACAACATCGCTCACAACATTCCGATCATAGCCGGTATCGCCTGTGTTTTCGACATTCCGCTTTCTCTCTATGTAGATGCTCTCCGTGCGTTCGTGTTACGTTTATTTTCTCAGAGGGTGTGTGAGAAGTCTTATCCGAGCCGCGCCCGTAAGGAAGCGGTGCGGTATCATCCGCGGAAAACCGCTCCCTAACGGTCGCGGCTCGGTTTCTCGTCCCGCTTCTCATACACCCTCTAAGCGCAATCCGCACACTCGGGATGGTAATTTTACCCCAATTCGCACGCGAGTTGGCGCAGTGTGTGAGTACACGGGATGCCACCCGCGCATGCTACCCGTGCTTGGCTGCGGTGCGGGCCTCACTCGAATCCTCGCGAGCCATCGCCAGAGTAACGCCGGCGGGGATTACTGTGGCGTCATCCGGCGCTTCCGGGTTGCACGGTTGGTCTTGCCGAGCACTGCCGGACCCGTGGTCGGCACATTGAGCGCCGGATTGTCGCCTTTTGTTTGGTGTTGCCAATGGCGCGGCGAGGGCGTATAGTGTATTGGTGTCGCGCATCAGCGCGAAGTGACGAAGCTACTAGCAGCGCCGTGCACCGTCCGTTCCTCTGTGCCCGTACTGGACGGCCTGTGCGGCGCTGCCTTGCGGTGTCGCGTACCGTCCGTTCCTCTGTGCCCGTACTGGACGGCCCGCGCGGCACTGCTTAGCGGCGCCGTGCACCGTCCGCTCCTCTGTGCCCATACTGGACGGCCAGCACGGCGCTCTTTTTTATGCCGCCTCTTGGAAAAAGGGGTCAGGTTGATTTATCTCCCGTTGCGATAGGCTCGTGGTGAAGCTGGTTCTCTCAAGCGTCGGTGTGCCTTGCGGTACATCGAGCAGCACCTTGGGACGCACGGTCGAGCTGGAACACGCTTACGATCAACACTTGGCCGGTTGCGTGAGTGGGGAACGACGGGTATAGGTGTTGCGTGTTCGACGGATCAGGAGCTGCGATTGCCGCACGGTACACTCAACAAAGCCAGGAATCCCGATTTTGCGTTGGGGGCTTCTGTGCCGCGGCATTGGGAGTTCGCATCCTCAACGAAAACCGCCGGCTGGGAACGAACCGGTGATCCGCGCGTCATGCGCCTGATCGCCCGCTCGAGGCAGGCCTCGGTGATCTGGTCGCAGACCGTTCGATGCAAACCGAAGCAGCACTACCGTATCGAACTTAGAGGCGCGTGCGATCTGCGGGCCGGCAGTGAATCGGCGGGGCTTGTGTTGACCGTCGAACCACAAAGCGAAGGTCGCAGGGGGGGGGCGTCTCGCTCGACGCCGGGTCTGCACCACGCTTCAAACCCGGTCACGGTGCGAACCTATTACGAAACGCCTCCCGACATTAAGGAACTGCGAATCAGCGTGGGCATTGTCAATGCCCGTGGCACGGCTGACCTTCACCGCGTACGCGTGATGGAGATTCTCGAACCGGAACACGCCTCCCACGTGCTGGCGGTCCCCCCGCCGCCGCTGAGCTTGCCCGCGCCGAAGGCGGCCCGCACTGCCGTGATCTGTACGGATGCAGGCGATCGAACGGTTGTGCGTCTGTTATCCATGGTGTTGGGTGAGGCGAATGTCAGCCAGGTTTCTGCAGCCAAGTTCCGCCCGCAGGGGTTGTCCGCCGACGCCGTCCTGCTGCCCGACGATAAGCCTCCAAGATCGATTCGATCGCTCAAGACACTCAAGGTAATGGCTGCGGATCGAATCGTGGTCATCTCGCTTGCGGCTTTCGCTAAGCTCGCCGGGCCGGGCGTGTCCCTCCGCCGGGTTGAGCAGGAGGACGACCCGATCCACGCGACTGTCGCCTACGCCGGCTGGCCGACCCGCGGCTTCGCCCTGCGCGACGCCTTCCCATACGCCTGGTGCGGCGACAAGCCGGGTTCGTTCGTCCAGCGTCATTTCAAGCGGACGGCGGCCATGAAGGCATTCTGCAAGAAACACGGCTTTACCCCGCTGCTGACCTCGCTTTGTGACCGGGATGTCACCTCCTATCGACCGGCCGCCCTCTACCGGCCGACGCAGGGCGGCGGGCTGTTCGTCCTTGATATTGACCCGATTGAACACGAGGGATCGACCTTCTGTGAACCGGCGGCGGCGATGGTCTTGCTGCTCAACGTGCTCGGGCGTCATCAGGTCTGCCTGGGACAATACGTCGTGCCGCAACGGTCAGCCGCCGAGTTCCGCACGTCTATCCGAGAGATGGCCGAGCGTTTCGACCCGTTCGTCGTTCACGACGAGGACGTGCCCAACAATGAGGTGACCGACCAACTGGTCACCATCGGGCGGGAGGGAGATTCGTTCGGGCTCCCGCTCAAATCCAAGCCGCTGATCCTGGTCCGATCGGGGCTTGCCGTCGGCGACATGGAAAGCGTCTACGGGGCGCTCACGTGGTTCAAGCAGTTCGTGCGGATGGAGCCGTACGAGTGTCCGTATGCTGCGCGGCTGGCGTCCAGATTTCGATTTGCCTGGGTGCCGCTCTGCGCCGATTGGGAGCCGGGCGACGGTTGGCGACGAAGTGGCGACCGTACGGGGAGGGCAAAGACCCTCTTTGCCCCCAATGACCGCACGGGTAAGGCAAAGATCCTCTTTGCCTCCAACGACACCACGGGTAAGGCAAAGATCCTCTTTGCCCCCTGTGGCACCGGCGACTCGCCGGTGAGTCGACCCGAAGACGCGGAGCTGGCCGCCCTGATTGACGTTGTTTCGACGCCCGTCAATCGCGTGCGTGTCGTGGTCCCCAGCCTTGACGGCGAATACCAGCGCTACGCGACGTGGCTGCCCGCTCTTGCGGAGGCCTTCGGCGCGGGCGACTACTTCGCCCCCACCGTGGCCAGGGGCGAACGTTGTTCAAATCGCGATGCGATCGCCTGGCGTCGGCAGACGTTCTCGGTCGAGGTAGCCGCCGACCCGACCGCGTTCGACCGTCCTAATGCTGATGTGAGGGTCCGTTCTCGCGTCGGTTTTCACGATCCCGTGGTGCACTGCGCGACCCAGGCCGGTGCGCAGGTGTTACGCCTTGAACTGCCCGCCCACCAGGCCGACTTCCCCGCCCATTCGATCCGCCTGACGGACACGGCGGCCACGCTGCTGGAACACGTCATCGGCCTTCAGTACGGCCTTCTCGCCGTCAACCGCCGCCCCACGCCGGCCCACTTGGACGCCTTCCCACCCGTCGCCCCAGGTGAGATGCTGGCTATCCCAAAGGACGACCCGGCCTTGCGCGCGTTAGCAACACCGACCGGTTGAGAGGCTATGGAACACGCGTCTTGCCGCAGACGCTCGGGCATTCGACGATGCAGACTTCGTGCTCGCCGGAGCGTTTTTTCCACCGCGCCTTGCCCTTCCCACGCCCGTCGATAAAGATGGCCCGTTCGTCTTCCCCGTCGATGGATGCGTGAAGCACGGTTCCCGGCGCCAACAGAGTTTTCACTTTGGCCACCAGGGTCTGGCGCGCGTTGTACCGGACTCTGATCCTGAGTACATCTTCGCAAGCATAAGGAGTCATCAGATAGGCGTGCCGAGTTTCATCCGGCAGCACGCCCCATCCGACGATTTGACCGGCATCGTTGATGTCGTTGGCATCCCATAGTTTCTTCCAACCACAGCCTTCTGGAATCAGATCAATCAGCCAGACCCATACACCGTCGCGCCAAAGGAACGCGACCGTCCCTACTTCCCCGACGACGAGCCCGTGATTATTGATGGCGGCGGGAGAAACATGGCCACACGGCGATGTTGGTATTCCAAGATCCCGCATCACGCCTTCTTCCCAGATGAACCCGTGCATCTCTCCTTCCTCTGTTTCGGCACGCCCGACCACCTGCCCGCGTTCATTGATGTCGGTGGCTGCACCGTCGTCACCACCCAGCGTCCCTAAGTCAATCATGACGCCGTCCTGCCATAGGAAAGGGCGATACTCTGTGCCCCGGTTGTACGCGCGACCGACGACTTGGCCTGCCTCATTGATTGCGCCCGCTTCACTTTCGCCACGGGTCAGTGTGCCCAAGTCGATCATGACCCCGTTTTCCCAAAGAAATGCGTGAGCTTTCTTGCCTGCTCTTTTCGACCGACCGACAATCTGGCCCTGGTTGTTGACCCCGATCGCGTAAGAGGTCTTGCCGCCCAACGTCCCCAGATCACTCATGAGGCCGTCCTTCCACAAGAACGCATGGGGACGATTGCGTCGTCGCACATAGGAAAAACCCACGACCTCCCCCGCGTCGGTAATATCGAGACCATGCCCGCGGGTCCCACCGAGCGTTCCGAGATCCGTAGGTACGCCTGCTCGCCAGAGGATCGGACGGCGATTCCCCTTGTCGTTTTCGGCGTATCCCACGACAGTTCCGGTCTGGCTGATTCCGTATGCTCCGCTGCGATTCCCGCCCAGCGTGCCGAGATCGACGATGGAGTAACTCTGAGCATCGACCCGGCCGACCGCAAGGGCACAAAACGCCGCGCATACTACCAACATACTCTGGATTCTCCGGAAACCTGCTGATTGCATTGCACTATCTCCTTACCTTGGACTACGGGCACTCAAGTGCTCTACAAAACTCGGGACACTCGACAATGCAGATCTCATGCTCGCCGGTCTGGCGACGCCATCTGGCTTTGGCCCGGCCGCGCTCGTTGATCAGAACCGCCTCACGGACCGCATTGTCGAGCAAGAAGACGAGCATTGCACCCTCAGGCAATGTTGTCCTGACTTTTGCCTTCAGCTTCCCCACCGGAGTGCAGTGGAGTTTCATCTGTCGAATCGCCTCGCCGCACTTGTAAGGGGTCATCAAGAATGCGTGGTCGCGCGAGCGGATCTCCCCCCAGCCGACGATTTGCCCCTTCTCGTTGATCCCGAAGGCCACGGACAGGTGCCAAGGCGACTCCGGGGGTAGCTTGTCGTTGAGTTTGATCATGTCACCGTCCGACCATAAAAACGCAGGACGGCCGACAACCGAACTAGTGTTGTTAATGTCGCATGCATAGGTTGTGCTGGGATAATCCGGTGTCAGATCGTGCATCAACCCGTCCTTCCACAAGAAGGCGTGAACGACGCCCGTCTCTGTCTCGGCCCCGCCCACGACGGCCCCGTGGTCGTTGATCGCACGTGCCGAACCCTGTTCTCCACCCAGGGTCCCGAGGTCGATCATCTGTCTTCCGTCGTGCAGGAAGGCGCGGTACACGCGGTCAGGCCCATTCTGGCGGAGCGCAAAACCGACGACGACGCCGGCCTGGTTGATGTCCCACGCCCCGCTGGCCGGATAGCCCTCGAGTGACCCGAGGTCGCGCATGACTCCATTCTCCCAGAAAGTAGCTCGCCCGCCTGATTCTCCGACGATTTGTACAGCGTTGTTGATAGCAAGCGCTTCGGACTCACCGCCCAGTGATCCAAGCCCGCGCATAACGCCGTTTTCCCAAAGAAATGCTTCCGCCAGCCCTCTGTCCGCCCATCCGACTACTTGCCCGCGCGCGTTGATCGCCATGGCCGCACTCTGACGCCCCCCAAGTGTTCCAACATCGGTCATTATTCCCTTTTCCCAAAAAAACCCGTGGCGATAACCTGGACCAGGGCGGGTCGTGTTGGACCATCCGACAACCTGTCCCGAATTATTGATATCAAACGCAGCACTCTCCAGAGACGGGTTCCCGCTTAGGGTGCCAAGATCGATGATCGCATAGAACTGCCCATCTTCCGCGTGCGCGGCGGCAGACCAGGCCGACGCGAGGGTCAGAATCGCAACGCAACACTGTATCGACCTCATGTTCGATCCTCCAGGGGAAACAAGATGCCTTTACTCGCACACTGCGGTTGCACAGAGTTCCGGGCACTCAACGATGCAGACTTCGTGCTCACCGGACTGGGGACGCCATTGAGCTTTGCCATCCACGAGCGTCTTTGCTTGACGATCACCCTCTTTGTGCCCCTCATCGTATTTGTACGGATGACCAGGTGTCCAGACGAGTGGGTCAGGGGGAAAAAATGCGTCGGTGCGCCGGATAGAAGCGCGTTGACGTGGCGAAAGGGTGCCCCTGAGCGCGTCTTCGCGCTCGCCCGGCGCGATCGGATGCGGCGAAGCGAATCGAGCAGCTTGACCAAGGAGCGTGTCATCGCGCGCCGCCGTCGCGAGTCGCTTGACTGTTCCCAGGCGACGGCGCATTTTGCGCTGACTGGTCAGGCTCCGCTGCGATGCCTTCGAAGAACGGACGATCCCGCTGGTAATCGATGCCCATCTCCTGCGGCAGGCCGTAGGCGGCATGATGGAGATATTTCCCACGTTCCTCGGCCGGTTTGTCCTCTTCCACCGGGATGCGGTTCGCCTCGGCGAAGGGGTCTTGGCGGATCCCGGTCACCTGCCACGACACTTCCAGGCCCGGCTGACCTCCACTGATCTTGAAGCGGTTTTCGTATATCTTCTCGGCGATGTAGACCGGCGCAAAGCCGCCCATACAGGTTAACTGATAGCGGAAATCGCGGTTGAGCGTCTCGAACCACTCGGGCATGGTGACGACGGCCTCACCGTCACCATCGAGTATGACGTTGCCGTTGTAGATGTTCATCATGTCGGGGCTTTCGACGAACGAGTGATAGAGGTATTTGTTCTCCGGGTCGAGCGGGTGATCGATCTTAAAGCTCCCGCCGCCCTTGGAGAGACGCCCCGTGACATGGACGTTGCCGGAGAAGTACCCGGCGTAGCCAGCCGGTGAGTTCGTCGCTCCGTAGACACCGTAGTTCGTGCCGCTGTCTGCGTTTGCAATCCCATACACGCCATAGCCGCTGGGGCTCATACTGATGAACCATCCGCCGTAGGTAAGGCCGGAATCCGCACTCGCTTCACCCCGCACCCCGCGTCCGCTGGTGCTCGAGCTCACACCGGCGACCCCGCTGGTAACACCCGCACGTGCGTTCGCGGCGCCCAAGACTCCCTTCCCGCTGCTGCCTTCGCCTAGGAAATAGCCGCCGAGGCCGGTTAAGGCGCGGGCCATCACGGCGTCACTCCCGGTGCCGCGTGCTCTGAAGGTTGCCGCAGTGGCGGAAGCCGCCGAGTTCTCCACGCGAAGCGTATTGCTCCCCGCGCCGGTCACATGCAACGGCGCGGTCAGTGAGTTCGTCCCGATGCCGACGTGCCCGCGGACAACAACTTCGGTGAGACAGTTGGATTCACAGGCGAGTCGCCCGTGCCACAAGGTGATCCTGCGGAAGAACAGCCAGTCGAATCGTTCCGAGCAGGGCGCGGCCACCCAGTCTGTCCTGATGAGCGTCTACCGCACACTGAAGCTCCGCGGCCTCAACCCGACAAAGACCATTGCTGATGCCCTGAAAACCTACCTTGCCACCGGCCAACTCCCCCCGCTCTCCGACACGGACATTGCAGACGACTGGAGTGTTACCTTCATTCTTCATTGTGCATTCTCTGCCGATATGGCCGTCCGGCTTCGTAGGCCGTTAAGCGCTCGTGGACTTGGTCTGCCAGCCCTGCGTGCCCCTGGGACAAAGCCGCTTCGGCGGCGCGGCGGGCGACCTCGACAGCCTCGTCGTATTGGCCCGCTTCCGCTAAGGCAGCGGCCAGCACGTCCAGCACCTGCGGGTGATCGCTTTCCTTTGCGACACGGCGACCCAGGCGAACCGCTTCGATTCCGTCTCGCAACACCGGATCAGGACTGGTCGCCAATAGCCAGGCGAGCCGTAGCGACAACCCGTGATGACCGGGATTAGAAGCAAGCCCTTCGCGCAAGGCGGCCACGGCATGGTGATATCGCTGTTGGGAAGACAATCCGTCACCAAGAACCTGAAAAACAACCGCTCTGTCGGGTGCCACCCGCCGGGCCGTTTGCCGGTGAGCCGTTGCCTCCTCGGCCCGACCCAGGCGCCCCAGGCAGAAGGCGAGGGTGTGGTGAACGTCGGCGTTGTCCGGCCGCTGGCGTACCGCTTTTTGCAACGGTATCATGGCTTCATCAAAGCGACCCAGGGCAGCTAGTGTCACCCCATAAGAGGCATTGGCCTGGGGAAAGTAAGGCCGACGATTCAGCGCGCGTCGGTAATAGGGCAGCGCCCGCGCCAAACGCCCCTGGTTGCTCAAAATTGTCCCCAGATGAAGGTTGGCGTCCGCATTGCCCGCATCCGTGGCGGCCGCCTCGCGAAAGAGCTCGAACGCGCCCGTCGAATCGCCCTCCTCGAGTCGTAACGAACCGAGCGACCTCAAGGATATGGACAGCAAGTGCCTGGCGGGGCCGTAATCGGGCACCACGTCGAGCACGCGGCGCACTTGCTCAGTCAGCGCCATCCATCCTTCCTCGGACGGCGCAGCCGCCACCAAACTGCCCTCAATCGACGCGCGAATCATCTGCGATTTAGCCGCCTGGTACAGACCCAGCACCACGGGCAGTTCCTGCGATTCCTCCCGGGCTAAGGACAGCCCGGCTCTGATTCGTGGCTCAAGTCCGCCGCGACGGAGCGCGCCTGGATCCAACACCGACGCGGGGCTTATCCGATAGGCGTCGATAAGTAAGGAGTTCGAGCCTCCCACACCGGTGCCGGTGCCCGTGTTCAAGGGGCTGGAGAACTCCAGGTAGAGGTTGTCGTCGCTGTTGATGATAGCGCCGTTGGCGAAGCGTTGTATCGCGGACTGATCCATCGTGAATTCCGCCAGGAATGAGAGCGGATCGTTCAATCCGACGCGCGACAGTTGCCGAGCGACCCGCGGCTGCTGCAGACGCCGTGAGAGATCAGCCAGATCAACTTTGATGGGCACGTTGCTGCCGATGAGTAGGCAATCGGAGACGGTCTGCCACAGTGTGGTGTACTTGAAGTTGGCGGCGAACGAAGCGACCACCGATCTGAGGTTCTCGACGCTGAGTTCATAGAGCGGTAGCCATTGGCAGCCTACTCCGTCGTTGCTGAGATGCTGGCTGATCAGGCCGAAATACTCGGTGGTGTACAGGTAGGCAGCGCCTTGAGCCCAGGGGTGGATAGGATCGGCGGTGATGATGTCGAACTTCTCGCAGGTAGTCTGCAGATAATTGCGACCGTCTTGATAGACAACCTCGAGGCGAGGATCGTTCAGGGCGTCGTCGTGAAGATCGGCGAACCAGGCCGCTGCTGGGACAACCGCCGGCTCGATTTCCACCACCACAACGCGCTCGATCGATTCATCGGCGGCGACACCACCAAGCGTCAAACCGGCGCCGAGCCCGATGACCACGGCCGATCTAGGTGCCGGATGCAGCAGCGTCGGCAAGTGTCCGAGCAGGTACTCGTGCTGCATATCCTGGATGCCGTCGGACGCCACGCACTTGCCGTTGATGGTCAGCGAACGGTAGCCGGCGTCGTCGATGACCGAGACACTCGAACCCCGGCCCTGGCGGTAGTAGAGCAAGCGCGTCCTCTCAAGCCGCCCGGCCATGTCCAAGCGGCCCTGGGAATCAACAAACAAGCGCGTCTTGTTGTTCTCAAAGGTGGCCAACAGCCGCGTGTCCCACGGTTTGACCAACACGCAAGCCGCGCCGGCGATCGCGATCGACGCCACAGCCCCACCAGCCGCCAGCCCACGCAAATGTCGTCGATGCGAGCCGTACATCACCCATAGCACACTCAGGCCGTAACAAAGGTAGGCGCCGGAGGCCATGACCATGCCGCGCTGAAGACCTAGCAGCGGGATAACGACAAACCCGGCCAGCAAGGATCCAACGATCGCCCCGCCCGTGTTCAATGCGACGAGGTCGCCTACCGACTCACTGAATCGCTGCTTCAGCTTCGCTCGTGCCTGCCCGGCTAGCGGAAACGCCACCCCCATGAACACGCAGGGGACAAGCATGATCAAAAAGCTGAGCACAAGCGTCGTTGCGGAACGAACGCCCTTAAGGCCGCCGTAGAAATGCAGGTTCAAGCGGACGGCGTATTCCGGCAGGCGGGGGATCAGTTGCGAGACGCACAGACTCGCCAAACCGATACTCACCAATACCACGCCGAATTGCACGCTCTCATGGACGCGCCGCAAAGGCCACAACGCGTGCAGCCAACTTCCCAGCGAGATACCGACCAAAAACGAGGCCAGCATGATGGTGAAGCTATAGGTGGTGGTTCCGGTGGCGATCGAGATGGCCCGTGACCACATGACCTCCAGGGCCAAGGCACTCATGCCGGCCACGGCCGTCCCCCAAAAGGCCAGACGAAGACCCCACGGATGCGCGGGAGAGTCCCCTGCCCGCGAGGACACCGGCGAGTCGCCGGTCTCACCGGGAATGCCGGCGACCCGGATCTTGTGGTCGGCGACAATAGCCACAACGCCGATGACGAGATTGCCCGCCACAGCCACAAGCTGGGCCCGCCAGACGCCCAATTGCGGCAGCAGGATGAATCCCCCCGCCAGCGTACCCAACACCGCACCAAAAGTGTTGATCGCGTAGAGCCCGGACAGGCGCTCGCCCAACTCCGCGTAGCGCGAAACAAGGAAGCGTGTAAGCACCGGCAGCGTTCCGCCCATGAAAAACGTCGGCAGCACCAGCACCGCCAGGGCCAGCACCGTCCGCATCAGGGTGATAGTCCAGTTCACCCCGTCGACCCGGAGTGCGACGCCCACGTAGGCCTTGCCCACCAGGTGAAGCAGCCACGGGAGAACGAGGGCGAACGCCGCCACACCGAGCTCGAGGCAGCCGTAGAGCCGAAGCGGATGCCGTACGCGATTGCACAGACGCCCGAAACAAACGCCTCCTAGGGCCAGCCCACCCATGAACGCAGCCAGTACGACACTGATCGCCTCGAAGCTCGCGCCGAAGATAAGTGAGAGGTTGCGCGTCCAGGCGACCTGGTATACCAGCGCGGTGGCCCCGGAAGCCAGGAACAAACCGTAAACCAACAACCGGACAGTTCGCGGCATCCGGCTTATGATAGCCGACACGAGCGTTGGAACAAGGTCGGCAGCGCCCGTACAGAGCACGGTCTTCCATGACTGGGTGGCCCTGGGTGGTTGCCCACCCAGGGCTTCCGCAGACCCGTACGTGCGCGATTGACGAATACGGTTCCTCAAGTCACGGGTTCGCTGTGCGACGGTACACAGAGTGGATCACCACAGCACGAGGCAACAGGTATCGCTCCAGAAGCCGGTTG
>Ga0114922_10003958_pt1 | contig 13770 bp, 11 predicted proteins | sample AartaG_FD_100975 | JGI IMG/M metagenome (GOLD analysis project Ga0114922, IMG submission 100975) | Deep subsurface microbial communities from Aarhus Bay to uncover new lineages of life (NeLLi) - Aarhus_00045 metaG | ecosystem: Environmental > Aquatic > Marine > Oceanic > Sediment | place...
CGCTCGGAACGAGTGGATGAGGTTTCGGTTGCCGGAAGGTGCGGCATGTCAGATGAGGCCAGCGACACACCACGAATCGTCCTAATCAGCTACTGCATGTCAGCGTACCAGTGGGCAAGGGCGCGCGCCGCGGCGAAGCGCCAGATCGAGTGCACGTTTATCGAACTGTGCTCCGAGTATGAGGGGTGGAAGGCCGGTGACGTCCGAGACCCCGGGGCCGTGCGCCATATCTGCCTGTTCCCGAGACGGACGTTCCAGGAGCTCAACAAGCGGCAACTTTGGGCATCGCTACAACGCGAGTTGGAGCGTCTGAGGCCCAATGCCGTTTTCCTCCCGGGATATGACTCGTCCTGCGTGCGCAAAGCGGCGCGCTGGGCGAAGGTCCACGCCGCCGCCTCCGTGCTCTGCATGGACACTTGGGCGGAGACGTGGAAGCGGTACAGGGCCAAAGAGTTCGTTAAGAGACTAATCGTCAAGAGGTCCTTCGATGCAGCCTTTGTGGCGGGGGAGCGCGCGGCCCACTACGCCGAGACACTGGGCATTCCGCGCCATTGTATATGGCGAGGCTGGGACGTCGTGGACAACGATCATTTCGCGGCGGGCGCCAAGGCGGCTAGGGCCGACCCTGGGCTGCGAGGTAACCTCGGGCTTCCGGACAACTACGCCATCTACCTTGGGCGATTCGTGCCCCAGAAAAACCTGCCCACGTTGATCCAGGCATTCGCCGACTACCGGCGCAGAGGTGGGGCGATGAACCTAGTCCTTGTGGGCTACGGGCCGATGAGGGACCAGCTTGAAGCCACGATTGGCACGCTGGGGGTGAGGGACGCGGTCCAGCTTCGTCCCAAAGCAACGTACGACGAACTCCCAGCCCTGTATGGCCTTGCCGAATACGCGATCCTCCCCAGTGTCTCCGAAACCTGGGGGCTAGTGGTTAACGAGGCTATGGCGGCCGGTGTGCCCGTTCTGGTGAGCGACAGGTGCGGTTGCGCGCCCGAGCTCTGCCGGACAGGAGTCAACGGTTTCGTTTTCCCGCATAGCGACGCCGTGCGGCTGACAGACCTCATGCTGCGCATGTCCGACGGCAGCGTTGATCTAGGCGCGCTGGGCGAGGCGTCCACAAGCATCATCTCAGGTTGGAGCCCCGACACTTGGGCACAGTCTTTGTTGGACTGTGCTGCGGGAATGGTCTAGCCTGCATATTGCATGACCCCTGCCGGGTTCCTGCAATAAGCACCTTTGCGAGAGACGGTTCTCTCGCAAAGGTTTCGACTTGGCGCTTCGCGCCTCGCTCAAGGCTAGCCCTGAGCAAGAGCGACGCAGGTCGCTCGCGTCGAAGCCGCTACGGCGGATGTTGCACGCGCATCGTGCAACATCCGGGCTAGGCTCGGCCGGATCAGCGGGGGGTGCACTCGATCAGGGCCTTGAGGACTTTCTCCGCGGAGTGCCCGTCGCCGTAGATATCCTCCGCCTGGACGTGCGGGATGGCGGCCCCGCAGAGACGATGGACTGTAGAATGCGTTCAGCGGCTCTTGATCACCAGCGGATTCAGGCCTCGGATCAGCGGCAGAAACGCCGCGAGCTTCATCCGTCGATTGATGAGGGTGACCATTTCCGCACTTTCCGCGCTGCCGCTGTCGGGAATGGCCAGCCAGTTGCACAGGCGAGCCATGTTTCCAGGAGCCGGGCCCAAAGTGGTCCGTTCGATCTTCCACACCCCATAGTCCAGAGATTCGAAGAATTCCACGAACGCTCCAGGGGAGAGGCCCCTTTTCCTCAGTAGCGCCGGGTTCACTTCAAATATGAAAAAGGGGCGGCATTCCGCGATCAGCCGCCGAGCGCCTTGCAGGGCGAGCATCTCGGACCCTTCGATGTCCATGACGATCAATCGGGGCGCGCCGAATTCCCCGTTTCGATACATCTCATCCAACGGCACACAGTTGACCTCAACGCCCTGGCCCTGCTCGCCGTCCGCGACGCCCAGTTGCCCGCTGCCGCTCTCCCATTCCGATGGGGGAAAAGTGAACCAGGCAGTCTCCTTCGCGTTGGACACGGCCTTGTCATACAACTTGATCTGCCGCATCTTGTTGATTTCGACGTTGTCTCGAAGCGCCGCGAATACGCGCGGCTCCGGTTCGAAGGCAATGACGCAGCCTTCGGGCCCTACGATCTTGCCAAAGAGCAAGGTCTCCGTGCCGACGTTTGCTCCTATGTCAATCAGCGTATCTCCCCGGCGGCAGATGGTCTTGGTCAAGAGCACGTTGTGCCAGTCGAAGAATCCCCTGACCGCGAACGGCGTGCCGTGCCGATCCGCGCAGTCAAGGCGAAGGATGACGTCCGCGAGGCTTGAACGCGCGGTGAAGCCGGCGTTTTCGCGTTGGGCGATCTTGCTCGAATACAGCCTGGCCGCTACCCGGCCGGAAAGGAAAAGCGGGAACAGCCGGGAGACCGCGGCCGCCACCCGCATGCGCCACGAGCTCGTTTCGACCATCATCCTGGCACCCTCTGCGACCTCTGGCCGTCAAATCGCCCGGTTGGGCAACGACCGTGCCGTTACCCGTCGCCCGATCCCGACGGTCCGGTTGCGGCCCCCGCAGCCACGGACGGCGGGGAGCCTTGGCCTTGCCCCTCTCCCGTGCCGTGCCCGCGGCGGCTCCGGCGGACGAGGCGGCTGATTTCGCGGACCTCCATCTGCATGCGCTCGTCCCATGTCTGGAACGTCCTCATCGCATGCTCATGGGCGGCCTCTCTCAACCGTTGCCGCTCGTCTGGATCCTTGAGCAACCGAATGGTGGCGAGGGCGAGATCATCGGCCTCGCCCGGCCTAAGGATCACTGCGTTCTGCCCGTCGGTGACGACCTCAGTGGTCGAACCCACGTCTCGAGTCACAATACAGCACCCGGCCGCCAGCGCCTCGATCAGCGTGTTGCACAGGTTCGTCAGATCGTGGGCCTGCACGTACACGTCCGTCGCGTTCAGATAGTCAGCGATTTGGTCATGTCCTACCGCTCCGACGAAAGTGACCGATTCGGTCACCCCCAGCCGACCGGCCTGGGCCTCCAGCTCGGGCCGGAGAGGCCCGTCGCCGAGAATGAAGAGACGGACATTCGGGAATTCGCGAAGGACGGCGGGCATGGCGTCCAGGACGCGGTCCAGGCGCTTCCAGTAGGCCAGGCGCCCAAGCGTCATGAGCATGGGCGCGTCGGGCGGCATCCCATGCTGCTGCTTGAATGCGGGCGCGTCAAAACCATCCATTCTCATGGACTTGTCCACCCCGTTCAGCCAGAAGCGGAACCGCTTCATCGGAAAGCCGAGCCAGCGGGCTACCTTGTCCCCGCTGGTTCCGTCGTTCGTCATGATGTGCAGGTCGCAGGGGATCTTGAAGGGCAGGATGGAGAAGATGAACCGCAGCCGTTCGGCCCAGCTTGGTTGCTGGAACCAGCGGTAGTACAACCACGTTCCATACTGCCGGAGAACCAACCGAGCGCCCGCGAGGCGGCACCACAACCAAGCCGGTATGCTGTAAGTCGCGCGGACGGCGTAGACGACGTCGGGGCGGAGGCCGGAGCGCCAAATGTGGTACAGCATTTGCGCCTGTAGAATCGGCCAGTCGATCTTGAGGATTCCCTGGAGCCGCTTTGAGCGAAGCCAGTCCGTCAGGCGCCGAATGGGTCTGTCGATCCAGTGGAACCGAACGCCGCCCAGCTCGAGCGTCTCTTTGGGGCAATCACCTTCCAGGTCCATCACCATGAAGACGTGCACGTCGAAGCCGTTGGCCAGGCATTCTGTCCAGATCTGCCAGACGGAAGGCACCCCGCCGGGCGGCTCGCCTCGACGAATCCGGTCGCCGATGTTACTCCACTGCGCCGTCAGAAAGACTATCGTCGGCTTCCTCGGATGACGCATTTGGCCTTCTAACTCCTTTTTCAGGCGTCGCTTTGGTGACGGGGGAGACGCCCCCGGCGAGGGGCCGCGCCTGGTGGCTCGCAGCTCAATGCCATCTACCTCACGCTGCCCGGAACCGACCCCGCAGGCGCTGGGCGATCTGCTTCCGCGTCGCGCGGTCCAGCCCGAACAGCATCGACAAGATACCGAAGAAGCCCATGGCCAGCAAACCTTCCGTGACGAGAATCCACACCTGCTGCGGCGGCCAGAGCCGCTGCATGGCCCAGGCGGCCAGTCCGACCGCCCCGGCGACGACCGCCGGCGCCCAAAGCGCCTTGAGGTACAACTTGGCCAATCCGGTCTCGGCCCGGCGGACGGCACAGGCGGGCGTCACCGCCAGGCTGATTAGCAGCAGCGGCAGCAGCAGACCCGCGGCCAGTCCCGTCACGCCCCACGCCAGGGAGAAGACCACGCCCAGGGCAATGCCCCCCACGAGTTGGGTCAGCTGGACGGCCGTGACCGTCTTGAGCGCCCGGGTGCCCACCAGGATGATCGTGGCCATGCCGAAGCACCAATGCCCTAACAGGCAGATGGTGGTCGCCACCAGCACCCCCAAGGTCGTTTCCTGCCCCGGACCGAGCCAGTGATACAGGATGGCTGGTCCGAAGAGGATCAGGCACGCGCCGCCTGAGAGCCCGATCAGCGCCCCGAACCTGCTGCCGCGAACCAGCACCGAACCCAGCCTTGCCTTCTCGCCAGTGGCGTAGAGGGAACTCACGATAGGCAGGAACACAGCCCCGGCGCCGACCACCAGCCCGCTGAAGGCCCTCACGACCCGGGTGCCGGCATAGAGGTACGTGATCTCTGCAGGTCCAAGCATCCAGGCGGCCAAGAGCGGGCCGCTGTCCCGGAGGAGGACGGTGCAGACGGACCAGACCGCGGAGTGCCCGGCGAACCCTAAAAGCCTCTTGAGCGCCTGCCTGGACACCAGAGACAGGTTCAGCCTCAAGCCGGGGGCGACGATCCTGAGGGACAGCAGGTACAGCACGAAGCGACAGCACGCCCCCGCGCATAGGGCGGCCCCGAGGTACGCCAGAGACGGGCCGAGGGATTGGAAGGTGACCACGACGACCGTCGCCCGGACGATCAGCGCCACGAGCTCGATCAGGTTCCGCAGGTAGTGTCGCTGCAGGCCCAGCAGCACGCCCTGAGCGGGGATACACAGCAGCGAGAAGACAATCGCGGCGCTGACCCAGAGCAGAGCCTGGGAGCACTCGGCGGCGGCCTGGGTGGGGATCTTCGGCCAGATCGCCGCATAGTAGCGCGCGACCGCCAGGCTCCCGGGAAGCGCCAGCAGAGCCGCAAGGCCGTATACGATGCACGCCGAGCTGAAGAGCGCCGACATGCCGCGGTCGTCACCCCGGGTGTGGTCGGCGGCGGTGAAGTGCTGGACGGCCTGCGACAGCCCGGCCCCGAGCAGGTGCATATAGCCGACGATGCTGATGATGATGGCCCAGCCGCCGTAGTGCTCCGGGCCGACCCTGTCGAGCACGTAGGCGATGAGGAACATATTCACGCCGACGATGGCCAGATGCAGGGCCCATTGCGAGGCGATGTTGACGCCCGTCCGCGTTGTCGAGACCTGAGCCTTCATCCTTGGGTTCCCCGCGCCGCTTGACGGGGTGCTCGCCACGCCAATCGCGACGCCGGGGGGTCGCAGTGGGCCGCGTCAGGCCCCGTTGTGCCCGGCATGCCCCGGAGCGAAATCGGGCTCCTGCGGGCGCGCCAGAGGCCGGACTCATCCTATCCTATGGTCTTCTCTGAGGCACGACCATCCTGACCGATGGGGGTCGGCAACCAGCTACAGGACCGCTTGGCCCTGCCGACGTGATGTAGTATCGGCAGGAATCAAAGGAAGCTGCAAGGTTCCATACGGCTGTGCGGGAGGTCGGGTTCTCCCCGGCGAGGTCGTCTTGAGCCTTTCGACTTGAGGGGGGCAACGACAGTCAAAACCGTTTACGACCCAGGCGTCGTGGAAGGCCCGCAGCTACAGCCTGCACCGGATCCCTATCGCCCCGGGTCCGCGTCAGGCCCGGGCACATCGAACCAGCGCCGCAGCTCTTCCTCCCGGATGATTATGAGGTTGCTGTCGTACCGCTCCATGTTCAGGCAGGTGAAGACAAGATACGGGGCGCCGTCGCCCGTAGCGATCTGCGGCACGCCGAACCACGGGTGGGCCTCCTCCAGCCAGCGCGTCAGCTCTAGTCGCTTCCAGCGCCGGCCGCTCGGGCTGACCCACAAGCTGGGAATTTCGTCCCACTCGGTGGGTGTGTTACACCGGTCCGGCCCGTAGAACCAGTGCAGCCCGGACGTCCCCTCGCGGTCCGTGGCGAGTACCCATGTCCCCTTCGCGAGTCGGGTACCGCTCAGCACCGGCCCGCCTACCTCGGCAAGTCTTTCAACCTCGCCAGTCTTCCGGGACCAGCGAACGATGTATCGGTCCTCCGGCAGGTTCGTGTCCGCACCCCAATACAAGTAATCTTCGGTGAAGTACACTTTCCCCGCACGCCAGAGCTGGCTGCCCCCGCCGATCCGGTGGAACGTCTTGCCCTCGTCCTCGGAATAGGCAATGAACGAATGCTCGCCGGCGTCGCCGGTGCAAATCCACACGGCGCCGGTGAAAGGATCCTGTTGGATGGCGTGCACGTGACGAATGCTGCCGTCGGGAAAATCGTGGACAAGCTCCCAACTCCCGCCGCCGTCGCCGCTAGCGTACACGTGGACCGGTCCGATGTCCTGGTTGGCTGCGTATTCGCCGAAGAGGATCCGGCCGCTGTCCAGCTCGGCCAGTCCTGGCGAGCGGATCCCCCTTCCCATGCCGGCGCCCCAAACGCGGAACTTGAAGACGCGCTGGAAGTTGCCTTCCCCTGGCCGGCCGCGATACAGGGATCCGCCGGCCGATACCAACAGCTCCCCCGACCGCAACGCGAACATATCGACAATGTCGCTGCGGTGGATGTGTCTTCTGGCAGCCGAGAAATGCCCCATCCAGGCCTTCCCAAACTGGCACGGCAGGTGACACTTGCGGACGAATCTCATCGAGCCGGGGCGCAGCTCATAGAGGTGATAGCCTCGGGTGGCCTGGACGGTGCCGTCGGGGGCGACGTGCTGGCACACCAGGTCCGGCGCCAGCAGGCAGTCGGCGCCTGCCGGCAGCTTGTGGGGCCGCAGGGCGATGGAGCGGGCGCCTCGCAGGTCGCGGACAAGCCCACCAGTAAAGGCGTCGCCCAGGGCCCGCCCCAGCGCCCCCAACTTCCTGCTCTTCTTCGAGCCGCCACCACTCATGCCGCTATCATCGGCAATTGCGCCGGGTAAGTCCATGCCAGCTCCCGCACGGCCGCGCGGCCCTTGCTGCCCGGAGCGGCGACCGACGTACTCCTCTTCGGTCTGCGGATGGGCAGAATGAGGATGCCTTGGCGCGGCCGGCGGACCGGGGTACCATCCGACCAGCCCGTGCTCTCGCGGCCGGGACCGGTGCCGCCACAGGCGCGCACCACTTCCCGCGCGACCGCCAGGGCTCGCATAATGGACCTTCCCACTACAACCTGCGAAGACCCCGTCGTCGTCATCAGCGACCTGCATGCAACCTGGTCGGCTCGCTGGCGGAAACGACTTGACCGGCTGCGCCCGTTGTGGCGCGCGGCCAGGACGATGGTCTTCAACGGAGACACGATCACCGTCGGGCGCACGGACGACAGGGCCGCGAATCAGCAGGTGCTGGAGCACCTTTCGCGACGCTGCGCCGAGGACGGCGTCCGGGCCGTCTTCCTGGCAGGGAACTGCGATTTCGACCTGCCCGGCCAGAGATACGTCCCACTGGCGGGGGGGAAGGTCCTGATAACTCACGGCGAGGCGATCTTTCCAGGGGTTTGCCCCTGGCGAGACGTCGCCCCCCGGATCATTACTGCCAGGGCGTCGGCCCTGGAAACGATGCCGGCCTGGCGCCGGGACACGCTGGGCGGGCAACTGGAAGCGGTGGCCCTCAGCCTCATCAAAGTGCACGACCCCTCGCGAAGGAGCCGCCCATTGGCGATCAGGGTGGTGGATAGGATCCTCTATATGAGGAGCGCGCCGCGGCGGCTGTGGGCAGCGCTGTGGGCGTGGCGTCAAGCCCCCCAGCTGGCGAGGCGGTTCTTCGAGAAATACGCGCCGGAGGCCAAGGTCATTATCATCGGCCACACCCATCGCGCGGGAATCTGGAACCTGCCGGGCAGAGTCCTGGTCAACACCGGCAGCATCACTGGCCCCGGCCGGGCCCTGACTGCCCGCCTTCAGGGGGAGCAGGTGGTCGTCCAGCGCATCCGGGAAGGCCCGCGCGGCTATCAGGCCGGCGAGACGGTGGCGCGGCTTTCGACCTGACCTGCCGGAGCGATACTTCACCGTGCCGGAGGCGCTTGGTCGTTCCACGACGGCAGCAGAGCGGCCGCGGGTCATCCGGTCGCGGCATCCCCTCCTCCGGGCAAGATCATAGTCGCGGCGGGGCCGGAAGCGGTCAAGACCACGGCGCGTGAATGCCCTTCTCCGCCAGGACCACGGCGAGGGCCGAGAGCTGCGCCTTCACCGAGGCGGTCAGAGAGAACCTCCCCCGCACCCAGCGTCGCCCGGCCTGGCCCAAACGACGCCGAAGGTCCTCGTCGGCAAGCAGCCGCTGGGACGCCTGGCAAAACGCGTCCACGTCGGCCGGCGGCACAAGGAGCCCGGTTCGGCCGCTGTCGATGGCGTCCCGGCTGCCGCGCACGTCGTAGGCCACTACCGGCTTGCCTGCGGCTTGTGCCTCCAGGAGGAAACGCGGAAGCCCTTCGCGATAGACACTGGGAAAGACGGCCAACGTACAGCGGTGCATTAGCGGGCCGATGCATTCGGTCCACCCGAGGACGCGCACGTTCCTGCCCACCTGGGCGGCCTGCCGGCGGATGCGCTTCCACAACGGACCCTCACCGGCCAGGATGAAGTCAGCCGTCGGCCCGGTGCGTCGCGCCAGCTCGAGCACGTCCCCAGGCCGTTTGTCGGCAATGAACCGGCCAAGGTAGAGAATAAGGGGACGCTGCTCGCTCAGGCCCAGCTCCCTGTCCAGCTCCCGGCGACGGTCCTGGTCGGGTGGCTTGCCCCACAGGTCCACGTCGAGACCCACCCCGGGCACATGGAACCATCTGCCCCCCGGCCGGACCAGTCGGAACCGCTCGCATGCTTCGGCATCGTCCCGGTTCATCACAATGACCGCGTCAGTATGTCGAGCGACGCGCTGCTCGATGCCTCGCAGCAAGATGTACTTCAGCCGGTTCTGGCGCGGGGCGAAAGGCAACCCATGGGCCATATATACTACTGCACCAGTACACCCGGTGGCGGCCAGGCGCGCTATCCAACTCATGGCCGGCGTGTGCGCCACCACCAGGTCATAGCGGCGGCGCCGAAGCAGAGACCGGACCTGGCGGTAGGCACGCAGCCAAGTCAACGGGTGCAGCCAGGACCCGGGCGACAGGCCGTGCAGCGGGAAGCCGGCCTTTTCCAGCGACACGTAGTTAGGGCCGCCGCGCATGCACGCCAGTTCCAGCTCGGCCCCCGCATCGCGCATCGCTTGGCAGACGGGAAGCATGAACAGCCGGAGCGGACCGGCTTGGTTGGCAATCTGCAAGACCCGAAGGGGCTCCGTCATTTCGGCGGCCTCCGCCCGCGCCGCAGATGGTCGAACAGCTCGACGGTCCGCTCGGCGACGCGCCTCCAGTCGTACCGCTCCTTGACAAGCTCATGGACCTCCAGCCGGCGGGAGCGAAGTTGGTCGGCGTTCTCGACCAGATCCATCAGGGCCTCTGCCAGGCTTTGGGGATCGGCCGGGTCGAAGGTTCCCGGCAAGGAAAGATCCCGCAAGACCTCGTCGATCTCTGACCCCCGGGCCACCAAGACGGGCAGGCCGACACTAATAGCGTCCCAGAACTTCAGCGGCGAGCAGTACCCCAGCTTCCGGGGATCATGGATGGGGATTACGCCCGCGTCGCAGGCGTCCAGGAAGCCCGCAACGCGTTGGGGCGGGCCCTCGTCCAGCAGGATGAACATGTCCTTCAGCCCGCGGTCTTCAATGCCGCGGCGGAGGTCATCCGCGGCAATGCCGCCGCCCATCAGCGCCAGCTTCAGCCTGGGGCGGAGCGAGCCGGGGATTCTCCCGGCAGCATCCAGAAGGAAGTCCAGCCCTTGCCACGGAGCGAAGCTTCCTGCGAAGCCTACGATGAAGGCCTCCTTCGGTAGGCCGAACCTATCGCGGGCGGCCAGGCGATCCACTGGGCGCATCAGGTCCGTCCTGGCACCGTTGTGCACTGTGATCGTGGAGTCGGGGTGGGCGCCGCGGCGGATCTGTTCAATGCGCAGGCCCCGGCTGACGCAGACTAGCGCACTGGTGAGGCGGTTGTTGACGCGGTCGAGCCCCCTGGCCAGACTCGCCGCCCAGGCCGGCTCGCCCCGCATGAGGATTTCCTGATCGACCATGCTGTCCACCTCGCCGACGAGCGGCACGCCCGCCGCCCGGCAGATCAGGGCCATGATCCCCTGAAGGAAGCAGGTCCGAACATACACGACCGAGGGCCGGTAGCGGATCAGCCACAGCGGCAGCAGCAGCACGGAGATGGCCTGGAAGCACAGGAAGCTCAGTATGCTCCGCCGGGGCAGGTCCACGGGGCGGACGTCCAGGCCGCCGCAGTCGAGCTCCTGCCGCCCGTAGCGGGGGGCGATGATCGTGACCCGATGCCCGCCGGCGACAAGCCCGCCGCACAGGCCCAGGCAGTGAACCGTCCCGCCGCCAGGCTTGGCCAGGCTTTCACCCCAGATGACCAGGACTCTCATCCGGCGACCTCTTTCTGCGTCCCACATGCTTCGGCGTGTCAGTCGGCCAGCGGAACTGGCCGGCGCCCCGCGCCATCCCGCCGCGGTCTGTTCGCCCGTCACGTTACAGCATTCAATACCACCTGGGCAAGCTGGGCGCGCGACAGTCGTTGCCTGCGATTACTTGGGAACGGTGGAAAGGATCGCGCTGCGAAGCTCGATGAGTTCCCTGAAGGCCTTGAGGATGACCGTGATCTTTCCCCCCGTCTGCTCGCCGGCGATCCTCGGCCTGTGGTGGACCGGCAGCTCGCCGATCGTGCAGCCGGCCCTGGTCGCCCGGGCGAGGATCTCCGCGTCAATCAGCGCGCCGGATGACTTCAGCTCGATCACATCGAATATCGAGCGCCTGTAGACCTTGAAGGCGCAATCGACGTCGCGGCAGCGGAACCTCAGCAGCGCCTGCACCAGCTTGCCCCACATGAAGGCGTTGAGCCTTCGGATGGCGTTGTCCTGGCGGTTGATCCGGTACCCGCTGACGATGTCGTATCGCCGCGCCAGAGGCAGCAGCTCCGACAGCTCACGCATGTCGAACTGCCCGTCCCCGTCGGTGTAGAAGACGAGCTGTTTGGTGGCGGCGGCGAAGCCGCTCCTCAGGGCGGCGCCGTAGCCCTTGTTCGTCTCGTGGTGGACGGCGCGGATTCGCCCGTCGGCGGCCGCCAGCTGATCGGCGATCTCACCGGTGCGGTCACCGCTGCCGTCGTTGACGATGATGATCTCGAAGTCGTCGCTGACCGAGGGAAGGACGTCCAGGGCCTCCCCGACGACGCGCTCGACGTTCCCCTCCTCGTTGTAGCAGGGAAAGAACACGCTCAGGCTGGGCCGGCTGGAGCGATCGGTCATTCCGCGGCTCCTTCTGAGGCGATTCTCGCGTGATCGAGGGGCCGGAGCAAGGTCTGGGCGGCGGCACTGGAAGGGGGCTGCTACGCGTCCGGGGAGCTGTCCTCCTCTTCGGCAGGGGCGCCGGGCCCGGGCTGACCCTTGGGCGAGAACATCCCCTTGGCCGCCAGGATGACGACGATGACGGCCAATATCGCCGCGTCCAGCGGGATGGCGTACCGCGTCCTCAGGAAGATCGACTGGAGCACACCCAGTGCCGCCGCCAGCAGCGCCAGCAGGTAGAACAGCCCCACCACTGCCTTGATGCTCATGCCGCGATCGACCAGTTGATCGTAAAGATGCCCCCGGTCGCCGGCGAAGATGTTCACCCCCGCCAGCATCCGGCGAACGACCGCCAGGGCGGTGTCGATGATGGGCAGCCCGAAGATGACCCCGGCGGCCAGGAACCAGCGGAGCGTGCCCTCTATGGCGAAGAGCATCAGCATGGTGGCGACGAAGAAGCCCAGCAGCATCGAGCCGGCATCGCCCAGGAAGATGCTCGCCGGGGGGGCGTTGTACGGCAGGAACCCGAGCACCGCCCCCGCCATGGCCAGGCTGAGGATCACGCGGAACTGATCGGGCCCGGTGTCGTGGTGGCCATAGCAGGCCAGGTACACCGTCAGGGCGACGAACGCCAGGGCGATGATTCCGTTGACCCCCCCGCAGAGGCCGTCGAGCCCGTCCAGGAGGTTGGTGGCGTTGCAGGCGGCGACCATCACCGCCACGGTGACGCCCGCTGAGATCGTCACGGCCAGCCAGACCGGCAGCTCCACCCCGACGATGGAGAAGAACATCCTGGCGGCCGAGACGTGAATGCCGATGGTCCACAGGCCCGCGAAGAGGACACCGGCGGCGATGACCTGTCCGATGACCTTGTACTTTGGCGGCAGCTCGCGCAGGTCGTCCAGCAGACCGGTCAAGGTGATGATGACCGCCGCCGCCGCGATCGCTCCCGCCAGCGGCCAGAGGTCGGGCCAGCCGGCGACGCCGACGAAGATCGCCACCAGGAACCCCACGCAGATCGCCAGCCCGCCGAGATAGGCGGTCGGGCGGGCGTGGGGCTTGAGCCCGGCGTCGGGGCGGTCAACGATGTTGGCGCGGTATGCGATCCACCTGACCACGGGGGTGACCACCACCGAGACGCCGTAGGCGAGGACTCCCAGCGGCCAGATGCCGTCCAGCACCTCGATTGGCGAGTACACTGTGGCCATGGGGTGTTTCCCGGTTCGGCGCCACCCCAACGTTTCCCGTTCGCCGGCCGGTGGCATTCTAGCCTCTTGCGGGAAAGTTGACAATGGCGCTGCCAGGGCGGCGCGAACCCGCCGTCTCTAGCGCGATGCCTTCGTGAGCTTCTTCTTCCGGCTGGCGGCCGAGGGGCTCTTGATGCCCTTGTTCAGGGCCCGGTCTATCTGGCGGACCGCCTGCCTGAGGCGCGAGGCGTTCTCGACCAGGGCGATGCGGACGTAGCCCTCGCCGTTCTCGCCAAAGGCCCTTCCCGGCGAGACGGCGACCTCGGCCTCTTTCAGCAGGCGGAGTGAGAAGTCGATCGTGCCCTCGCCGGCGAGGTGCTCCTCCGAGACGCGCGCCCAGACGAACATGCCCGCACGGGGCGAATCGACCTCCCAGCCGACTTTTCGCAGCCCGGGGACTACCACGTCGCGCCGCTCCTGGTAGGTCCGGGCCTGGTCGGCGACCGCCTGCTCGCAGTGGCGCATGGCGATGATGCCGGCGATCTGGATCGGCAGGAAGATGCCGTAGTCGTAGTAGCCCTTGATCGTCGCCAGGGCGCGGATCATCTCGGCGTTGCCGACGCAGAAGCCGATCCGCCAGCCGGCCATGTTGTAGGGCTTGGAGAGCGTGACGAACTCCACGCCCACGTCCTTGGCGCCCGATGCCTGAAGGAACGACGGCGCGGCGTAGTCGTCGAAGCACGTCCGCCCGTAGGCGAAGTCGTGAATGACGTAGATGCCCGTTCGCCGGGCCAGGTCAACGACCTCCTCGAAGAACCCCACGTCGGCGACGGTCATGGCGGTCGGGTTGTGGGGGAAGTTAAGGATCAGGCACTTTGGGCGCGGGTAG
>Ga0114922_10003959_pt1 | contig 13770 bp, 8 predicted proteins | sample AartaG_FD_100975 | JGI IMG/M metagenome (GOLD analysis project Ga0114922, IMG submission 100975) | Deep subsurface microbial communities from Aarhus Bay to uncover new lineages of life (NeLLi) - Aarhus_00045 metaG | ecosystem: Environmental > Aquatic > Marine > Oceanic > Sediment | place: Aarhus...
TATAGCTTTTACAGCAGCTTCCTCTTCCGGACTTCTTCTGGCCACAGTTGCACTATTTGATACCGCATTATGGTTCAATTTGCTTTTCTGGTGGTATGGAAGAGGCGGCGGAGAACTTGTTGCAACTCTTGATTCTGTTGTAAACATCCTGATCACATTTACAATCGGCGCATCCTTTGCAGCTTTCTTTATGAGGACCGGCGGAGGAATATTCACAAAAGCAGCCGATATGGGTGCTGATTATGTGGGTAAGGTAGAATCCGGGCTCCGTGAAGATGACTACCGTAATCCTGCTACAATAGCGGACAATGTAGGAGACAATGTAGGAGATGTCGGAGGAATGAAAGCGGATGCCCTGGAATCCTGGGTAGGTTCCATAATAGCAGCCGAGTTTTTGGGATTTCTTGCTTTTCAGGCCTCACCGCTGATGGTAAGATCCATAATACTTCCCATGATAATCGCTACTTCCGGTGCGCTGGCATCCATTCTGGCGATTTTTGTAATAAAACTTATCGTCTCAAGATATAAGGAAACTGCTACAGTGTCACTTCTTACGGGAACCACGCTTTCAGGGCTCCTGATAACAGTGCTGGTTATAATGGGATTTTCATTTTTTATAGTAAAATATGTTATAGGAACTGGTTTTAACTTCCTTTTCTATTCTTCAATATGCGGGCTTGCTGCAGGATTTTTAATAGGGCTCTTTACACTTCTGTATACAGATTCAAGGTACAGGCCGACAAGAGGGATAGCGGATTCGGCTAAGACAGGACCTGCGACACTAATCGTAAACGGACTGGCATATGGTATGGAATCAGCTATACTTCCGGCACTTACAGTAATAGTGGTCATGCTGGTAAGCTTCTATATTTCAGGAGGAGCAAATGATTTCAAGATGGGCCTTTATGGTGTAGCCATAGCAGCTGTGGCCATGCTTTCGACTTCTCCCTTTGCCATCGCAATTGATGTTTATGGACCGATAGCTGATAATGCGGGAGGAATCGCAGAGATGGCAGAACTTGATCCCAAAGTGAGAAAGACGACAGATAAGCTTGATGCTGTGGGAAATACTACTGCTGCAATAGGAAAAGGTATATTGATAGGAAGTGCCGCCATAACAGCACTTGCCCTCGGACAGGCTTATTTTTCAAAGATCGAGCTTCTTACATCAAATGTTGTTCTTGATTTTATGAAGGACCCGAAGATCCTTGCAGGACTTTTTGTAGGAGTAATAATGCCGTTTCTTTTTGCATCACTTCTTATGAATGCAGTTGGAAAAGCTGCCAATAAAGTTGTAATAGAAGCGCGAAAGCAGATAAAGGGAATACTTGCCGGCAAGGAAAAAGGAGATCCTAAAGCATTTATTGCAATCGTGACCCGTTCCGCACAGAAAGGAATAATTATTCCCGGTATACTTATTTTTGCAATACCGGTAGTAATAGGCATACTGCTTGGCCCTGGCGGAGTAATAGCCCTTATAATCGGTACGCTTCTCTCAGGATTTGCCCAGGCCATATTTATGTCTAATGCGGGCGGTGCAATGGATAATGCAAAGAAAAAGATCGAGGAGGAAGGCAAGTCCGGTACTGCAGAACATGCCGCAGCTGTTATCGGTGATACTGTAGGAGATCCTCTAAAAGATACTGTAGGGCCGTCAATGAACATACTGATAAAGCTTATATCGGTTGTATCAATAGAGACCGCTGTGCTTATCGCTGATCTTTCAGGGAAATTATTCCACTTTTAATATATAATCATAATTGAATAAAAATTAACTATGCATGCATATATCATATGTGTGCATAGTTATTAAAAGGGACAGGCTCCCCGGAAATATATAATACGAAATGACTGGTTTAGAGTAAAACTGGTCTGGAGAATAAAGTATGAGTGAGCATATAAATAAACTTATTGAGGGATTTCTTGATAATTATAAAAAGGGAGAGATATCTACCGATGATTTCCTGAAAAACATCAAGGACCTTTATTTTGAAGATATCGGATTTGCAAAAGTAGATCATCACAGGGTGCTAAGAAGGGATTTCCCGGAAGTCATTTACGGTACTAATAAGACTACAGAGCAAATACTCGAAATATCAAAAAAGATATTAAAATATTCAAAAATCCTCATGATCACAAAAACAGATGAAGATGTCTACCTTATGCTTAAAAATAAATTAAAGGATATCAGGCTGGAATTTTCTTCCGGAATAGTATATACGCCTCTCGATATAGATGATAACAAACTAAAAAGTGGTATTACTGTCGTATGTGCGGGTACTTCAGATATAAAAATAGCTAATGAGGCTGCAATTACTGCATATCTTATGAAAAACAAAGTAAGCAAGATATATGATGTCGGTGTGGCCGGCATGCACCGTTTAATGAACTATAAGGATGAACTTCAGGATTCAAATGTGATAGTCGCAGTAGCCGGAATGGAAGGTGCTCTTCCAGGGGTTGTCGGTGCTATGGTAGAATGTCCTGTTATTGCAGTCCCTACCAGCGAAGGTTATGGAGCAAATCTTGCAGGGATTGCACCGCTTCTGACAATGCTGAATTCCTGCAGTCCCGGAGTGTCAGTGGTAAATATCGATAATGGCTTTGGTGCAGGTTATTCGGCAGGGATAATAAACCGCAATAAAAGATAAAACGGACAGGCTTCTAAAAACCTGTATGAATATTTGTGTATGTAAGCAATATCTAAGATTTTTAAAAATTATGCTCCTTAAGATGTGTAATATTGACGTATATATATTATAATAGGGGATAATAATTATAAAAAAGATATATAGAATTTTCTTTGTAAAATATTTAATAAATTTATTAAGAAACTTTAATATTGTATGGTTGAATTAGATTATAAAAGACAAAAGATCGGTGAGATCCTTTTAAATAAAAAACTTATAACGGAAACACAGCTGGAAGAGTCTCTGGAAATACAAAAAGAGACCGGTGAAAAACTGGGGGAGATACTTATAAGGAAAGGTTTTATAAGTGACGAGACCCTTGTAGAACTGATATCTTTCCAGAGAGGATTCAATGCAATAGAGCTTTCAAAGATACAGGATAATATTGACCCTTCTACCTCAAATCTCATTTCCAAGGAATTCGCATTTAAGAGAAAAGTCTTTCCATTCAAGCTTACAGACAGCACACTTCATGTTGCAATGACCGATCCGAGGGATATAAATGCTATTGATGAGATAAGGCTCCTGACAGGATATAATGTAAAACCATTTATAACTACTGAAAAAGATATAAATGATATTATCAAGCTCTACACTTCCGATGATTACAGCTTAAAAGAGGTCCAGGAGATAATGAAGGATGAGGATCTCACTATTGCAGATAAATACGATGAGGATCTTGTAGATAAGAATCCTCTTGTGAGGCTTGCAAACCAGATAATACTGAAGGCAATATCACTCAGGGCAAGTGATGTCCATGTAGAACCACAGGAAAAAAGCTGTACAATAAGATTCAGGGTAGATGGCGTTCTTCAGAAGATTAAAGATGTTCCCAAGACTGTCCAGAGACTTCTGATCTCACGTTATAAGATCATGGGAGGTCTGGATATAACTGAAAATAGATTGCCCCAGGACGGCAGGGGCTCCATTAATTTCCAAAACAGGACGATAGACCTCCGGTTTGCTTCCATTCCATCGGTTTATGGTGAGAATATTACCGTAAGGATACTCGATAGGGATGACAGCGTATTTGACCTGAATGTAAGCGGTATGCTCCCTGAAGATTTTAAGACTTATAGCAAAATGATATCAATACCTCACGGTTCAATAATAATTACCGGCCCGACTGGTTCAGGAAAAACTACTACATTATATGCAAGCCTTAACCGCATAGCTGATGTAGAGAAAAAAATATTCACAATCGAGGATCCGGTAGAATATAGGTTCCCCCAAATAATACAGGTTCAAGTGAACCAGAAGATAAATATGGATTTTTCAAGGGGACTTAGAGCCATGCTCCGTAGTGACCCTGACATTATAATGGTCGGCGAGATCAGGGACCTTGAAACAGCAAAGATAGCGATGGAAGCTTCTATAACCGGACATCTTGTGTTGACCACACTTCACACAAATGATGCACCTTCGAGCCTTGCAAGATTATTAGAAATGGGCCTGGAGTCGTATATGATATCCTCTGCAATAAAATGTATAGTGGCCCAAAGACTCGTAAGAAAGCTCTGTGAAAACTGTAAGAAGGAAACTGATATCTCAAGTGTTCCCCTTGAAGAAGAAGTAGCTCCCATACTTAGAGGGAAGAAAATATATGTTAAAAAAGGTTGCTCCAGATGTAATGAGACCGGTTATTTTGGCAGGGTAGGTATATTCTCTGTGCTTGTTGTGTCAAAAGTGATAAGGGAAATGCTTCTTGAGAGAAAGAGTACAGACAAGATCAGTGAGGCTGCCAGGAAAGAAGGAATGAGGACCCTTCTTGAAGCTGCAGCAGAAAAAGTAGCAGCAGGTGTCACTTCACTTGATGAGATGTACCGTGTGGTTCTCTAATTAATATTAATTTATTCAAATAGTACGGATAGAGCCAGCTTCTTATTAATATGGTTAAAGATAATTTCGTTCACTTACATGTCCACAGCGAATATTCACTGTTAGATGGTGCTGTAAGGATAAAAGGATTAATAAAAAAAGCTGTCAGGCTGGGCATGCCTGCAGTTGCCCTTACTGATCATGGGGTAATGTACGGAATAATCGAATTCTATAAGGCTGCAAAGAAAGCAGGCATAAAACCCATAATAGGATGCGAAGTATATATGGCTCCAAAGAGCCGTTTTGACAAACAGGCAAGTAAAGGTAAGAGAGAAGATACTTCAAATCACTTGACTCTTTTAGCAATGAACAATCAGGGGTATCAAAACCTGATGAGACTGGCCAGTTTTGGTTTTCTCGAAGGGTTCTATTATAAACCCAGGATCGATAAGGAATTACTTGAGAAATATCATGATGGGCTGATAGCATTAAGCGGATGTATTGCCGGAGAAATACCCAGGCAAATAATCTCAGGCAATGATGATGCAGCGGCAGGTACGCTGGAAAGCTTTATCAGTATTTTTGGAAAGGATAATTTCTATCTTGAGCTTCAGGATTCAGGCATACCGGAACAAAAAAAGGCAAATAAAGGACTGATAAAGCTTTCGAAAAAATATGATATACCCCTTGTGGCGACAAATGATGTGCATTATCTGGAAAAAGAAGATGCCAGCTTTCATGATGTACTGCTCTGCGTCCAGACCGGGTCCACGATAAATGAGACAGAAAGATTAAAGTTTTCTACCGACCAGTATTATTTCAAAGATTTCAAAGAGATGTCCGGTCTTTTTCCCGGGCAGGAAGAGGCTATAAAAAATACACTTAAAATAGCTCAAAAGTGTAATGTTGAATTGGATTTTGGGATGAATCTTATACCTGAATTTAAAACTCCTGAAAATATAAAGCCTGAAAAATATCTGGAAAAACTATGTACCGAAGGTGCAAAAAAGAGGTATGGGGGCATATCCAGGGAAGTAAAAAATAGAATAAATAAAGAGCTTGATGTAATCGAGAAAATGGGATTTGCGCAATATTTTCTTATTGTCTGGGACTTTGTGAATTTTGCAAAGGAAAACGGGATCAGGGTAGGACCCGGAAGAGGTTCTGCGGCTGGCAGCATAGTATCATACTGTCTTGGAATCACCGATATAGAGCCCCTTAGATACGGTCTTCTTTTCGAGAGGTTCTTGAACGAGGAACGTAGGAGCATGCCTGATATAGATATCGATTTTTGTTATGAGAAGAGGGGACAGGTAATAAAATATGTTACTGAAAAATATGGAGATAAACGGGTTGCGCAGCTGATCACATTTGGGACAATGGCCGCAAGACAGGCGATCCGGGATGCCGGAAGGGTGATGGAGATCCCTTATGCCGAAGTCGATAGGATTGCCAAGATGATACCGATGGAATTAAATGTCACCATAAAAAATTCACTTGAAATGGCACCTGAACTCAAGGAAGTATATGATAATGATTATAGGATGAAAGAAGTCATAGATATGGCGTTATCACTTGAGGGAATGGCCCGTCAGGACTCAATACATGCTGCGGGCGTAGTCATATCTGCAGAAGATCTGTATAACTACACTCCAATACAGCAAGAAGGTGATAGTGATATTGTTACTCAGTATAAAATGGAGGATGTTCAGGATATAGGTCTGCTTAAGATGGATTTCCTGGGCTTAAGGACCCTTTCACTTATTGATAAAGCGCTGTTTTTGATCAAGAAGACAAAAAATATTGAAATAAATATAAATGAAGTGACTCTTGATGATAAGAAGACTTATGAAATGCTTACCGAAGGCGACTGCCTGGGAGTATTCCAGCTTGAAAGCTCCGGCATGCGGGATCTGGTTGTTAATCTAAAACCAGATAAATTTGAGGACCTGGTAGCGTTACTTGCGCTTTACAGGCCGGGACCGCTTCAGAGCGGGATGGTAAATGATTTCGTAGAGAGTAAGAATGGAAGAAGAAAAATAGAATATCCTCACCCTAGCTTAAAACCCATACTTGAAGATACTTATGGGATAATACTATATCAGGAACAAGTAATGGGCATTGCTTCCGAGCTTGCAGGTTTTTCAATGTCTGAGGCTGATATACTCAGGGGGGCCATTAGTAAAAAGAAAAGAAAACTCCTCTCGGAACAGAAACATAAGTTTATTGATGGTGCTAAAAACAGGGGAATAGAGGAAGAAATATCAACAGGCATATTTGAGCTTGTAAACCATTTTGCTGAATATGGTTTTAATAAATCACATAGTGCTGCATATGCTATGATATCCTATCAAACCGCATATCTTAAGGCTAATTTTCCCGTACAGTTTATGGCTGCTATTTTAAGCATAAGAATGGGAAACCAGGATAAAGTGGCGCAGTATGTGCAGGATACAAGAAGGATGGGAATAACCGTACTGCCTCCTGATATAAATGAAAGTTTTTCTGATTTTACCGTAGTGGATGAATCGGTACGTTTTGGATTATCTGCGATAAAGAATGTCGGTAATAATGTAATAGAGTGTATCGAAAAAGAAAGGAAAGAAAACGGAAAGTTCAATGATTTCATTGATTTCTGTGAAAGAGTAGAGACTGTGGTTCTAAACAGGAAGACGCTTGAAAGTCTTATTAAAAGCGGTACCTTTGAATCCCTGGACCAGAGCAGAAAATTTCTTTTTGAGAATTTTGAAAAGATCACTGAAGAAATCTTAAAAGTCAGGAAAGAAAGGGATAAAGGTCAGTTCTCATTATTTGACGATGATGCGGAGCAGCAGGAAAAAATGATGTTCAATGGGATAATGGATAAAAGGGGTCAAAAGCAGGAGTATCCTTCAAAACAGCTGCTAAATTTTGAAAAAGAAATGCTGGGACTGTATATATCAGGTCACCCACTGTCAGAATATGAGAATATTCTTGCAGGATTGACTCCAATATCCAAACTCCCGGATATTGAGGACAAGGCTACTGTCTCTATTGGCGGAATAATAACCAATATCAAAAATATATATACAAAACGGGAACAACAGATGTGTTTTATTAATTTTGAGGATATTGAAAATAATCTTGAAGTAATTGTTTTCCCTACTGTTCTGGAGAAATACAGGGAATTTATAGTTGAAGACAGAATAATAAAAATGAAAGGTAAGATCGACAAGAAGGAAGACCAGATAAAGCTGCTGGCAAATGAATTTTCCGAATTAAAAAAAGATGATTTAAATAATACTGATAAAGAAAGAAAAATTAGTGAAACCGGGAAAAATAAAATTACCTTCAGAATAAGGAAAAATGATATGGACATTGAACTTATCAACCATTTTTACAGGGTTTTAAAAGATAATCCAGGTGAATGTATGGTAGAATTTAAAATAGTAAATGAAAACGATCAGAAGCCGGAGAAGACTTATAATCTTCCGGAGGATTATAAAGTAAAACCCGGGGACAAGCTTTTTAATGAGATAAAAAAAGATTTTGCCGGGAAAGTCTTAAGTGAATAACTAAAGCGGTAAGTCAGGGGGATCATAAATGAAAGATTTGAATTTTGCAGTAATCGGAGCAGGACATGGAGGAAAGGCCCTTGCTGCACATCTGGCATTAAAAGGCTTTTCAGTAAACCTATATAATCGTACACTATTGAGAATAAAACCAATAATAAAGATGAAGGGTATAGAGCTTGAAGGCGAGATCAACGGTTTCGGGCCCCTGGGTTGTGTAACTGATGATATTGAGGAGGCAATAAGCGGTACAGATGTAGTAATGGTAGTAGTGCCTGCGAATGGCCATAAGCCCATTGCTGAGAGATGCGCTCCATTTCTTAAAAAAGGCCAGATAGTGGTCCTGAATCCCGGAAGGACATGCGGCGCACTTGAGTTTTTACAGGTATTAAGGGAAAACAATAATCACGAGGATTTGACTATTGCAGAGAGCCAGACTTTTATATATGCGAGCAGGGGAATGGGTCCGGCTGCAGCAAAAATATTCAGGATAAAACAGGCCATACCGGTTGCAGCTATTCCATCAGAAAAAACAGTTGAGGTCATTAAAAAGCTTAATATGGCATTTTCTGAATTTATTTCTGCATCTGATGTGATCGAGACGAGTTTTAATAATATGGGTGCCGTGTTTCACCCTTCTATCACAATTCTTAATGCATCCAGGATCGAGTCAACACTTGGAAATTTTCAATTCTATATAGAGGGAGTAACTCAATCAGTAGCCAGTATTCTTGAAGCAGTGGACCAGGAGAGGGTAGATGTGGCCCGTGCTCTTCAATGTGATAATATTTATACTGCGATAGACTGGCTCTCAATGGCTTATAATGTAGTAGAGGACAGCTTATTTGACGCTATTCACAGTAATCCCGGATATGTCGGAATAATGGCTCCCCGCACAACAAATGTACGCTATATTACAGAAGATGTGCCAATGAGTCTTGTGCCGATATCAGAATTTGGCCGGCATCTTGGTGTTAGTACGCCTGTAATAGATTCACTCATACATATTGCTGATTCGATATTTAAAGAAGATTTCAGGAAATTAGGAAGAAATCTGGCAAGTCTTGGAGTGGAGGGCCTTGATCTCAAACAGACAAGGGAAGTATTAATAAACGGAAAGAGATAAGGATTTTTCATGAAGAAAATACTTGGAGCTTGCATAGGTAGTTGTGTGCATGTAGCGGGAATACTGAATTTTTTAAATATTGCAAAAAGATCAGGTTACAATACAAGATTTTCAGGATCTGCACTTGATATAGATGTACTTTTACAAGAGATCGATGATTATAAACCGGATATTGTTGCGGTCAGCTACAGGCTTTCACCTGAAAGTATCATGCCTGTTTTTAAAGAATTAAAGGAAAAGATAATCGAAGGCGGAAATAGCAAAGGTATAAAATTTATAATTGGTACGACAAAGCCTGTTGCAGATATTGCTCTTAAGTTGGGGATCTTTTCCAGGGTCTTTACCGGTGAGGAGACAGTGGAGGAAGTAGAAAGTTATCTCACCGGGGAAAAGATAAAGGAAAGCTCCAGTATGCCGCCACAGACTCTTCTAAAGAGGATAGAGTATAAAAGTCCATATCCTGTCATAAGGCATCATTTTGGGAGGCCCACTCTTGAAGAGACTCTGGAAGGCATAAGGAAAATATCAGAGAGCGGACTTCTTGATATAATATCTATCGGACCTGACCAGAACACCCAGGAGTTTTTCTTTCACCCTGAAAGAATGGATCCCAAACAGGATGGAGCGGGAGGGGTTCCATTAAGGACCGTAAAAGATTTTAAAAAGCTATATGATGCTTCAAGAACCGGAAATCAACCTCTTTTGAGGTGCTATAGCGGTACAAATGATATTATCAGAATGGCAGAGATACTTGTTGATAATATCAATAATGCCTGGTGCGCAGTTCCATTGTTCTGGTACAATGAGCTTGACAATAGGAGCGGACGCATAGTCGAGCAGTCTATAGCTGAAAACCAGTCTGTGATGAAGTGGCATGGCTCAAAAAATATACCTGTAGAAGTAAATGAATCCCACCACTGGAGTCTCAGGTATGCACCGGATACCATAGCTGTTGCTACAGCATTCCTTGCTGCTTATAATGCAAAAAAAATGGGTGTGAAGACATATGTCTCTCAATATATGTTTAACACACCGCCGGAGACATCTTTTACTATGGATCTTGCAAAAATGCTTGCGAAGATCGAGCTGATCGAGTCTTTGCATGATGATGATTTTACCTCATTAAGGGAGACCAGGGCAGGTCTCTTCAGTTATCCTGCTGATCTTGATGAAGGGAAGGGGCAGCTTGCGTCTTCAACACTCCTCCAGATGCAGCTTGAACCCCAGATAGTGCATATTGTTGGATACTGTGAGGCTGACCATGCTGCAAGGCCCGATGATATTATAGAAAGCGCAAAGATTGCAAAAAGGGTAATAGAGAATTGTATAGATGGATGCCCCGATATGAAGTCAGACGGCAGAGTTATTAAACGGAAAAATGAGCTTACCAGAGATGCAGGTGCCATACTGAATAAAATAAAGGAACTTGACAGCCGCAGTTCTTCTAAGGACCCTTTGACAGATCCGGCGGTACTTGCTGAGGCTGTGGCTATTGGGATATTGGATGCTCCGCATTTATGCGGGGTCAAAGCTGCAAAAGGTACAATTATGACTATGTTTGAAGATGGCAAAAACATAGCTGTTAACCGGGACCTTAAACCGATTACGGAAATGGAAAGACTTGGAAGTCTTGGCATTTAGGAGCCTGTCCGAGAACTGGGCCTAAGGCTTGCAGGCTGATATTTTTAAATAGAACAAGCAAAGATCCAGTTACCGGACAGGCTTCCGGGTTTTACTTTTTTATTTTTTTGTAATAATATTTTTACCTTATATATTTTTAGATTGGTTTTTATGTTTGAATCAAAAGAAAATACAAATGTTAGATTGCCCTTTGGCCTGAGGGATATTTTTCCTTTTGAATCCAGTGAAAGAAATGTGATTAAAAGGATAATAAGCAGTCAGTTTCAGAGGTGGGGATATGGTGAAGTTAAGACCCCGGTTATGGAATATACTGAAAATATCTCCATAGGAGTCGGTAAGGATTGGAAAGATAAGCTAATAAATTTTATTGATGCTGATGGCAGCCTTGTTTCATTAAGGGCGGATATGACGATCCCGATCGCAAGACTTGCAGGGATGAGGATAAAAAAGGATCAAATACCTGCGAGATTTTGTTACTTCTCTGATGTTTTTCGACAATCCGGTACACAGATAGGAGATAAGAGAGTATACTCCCAGGCAGGTCTTGAGTTTATAGGTTCAAGAGATCAGATAAAGGCAGATGCGGAAGTACTTATAGTCCTTGTAAGGATCATGAATGACCTTGGATTATCAGAGTTTAAACTTGGTCTTGGCCATATCGGTTTTATAGAGGGCCTTTCCGATTGGATCGGACTTGATGAAATGCAAAAAGAGAGACTTAAAAAGAAAATAGTATTAAAAGATTTTGTAGGGATTGAAAATGAACTTAATGCTATTGATAAAAAAAAGACTGGTTTATTTATGGATCTTTTACAGCCGGAGAATAATATAGAAAAAATATCCGATGCAGTAAAGAAGATAGACACGAAGAGTGTATCGGATGTATTTAAGTATCTTAAAGAACTGACAGAAGTACTGGAAGAACAGGATTGCAGTAGATATATCTTATTTGATTTTAGTATCATAAGAGATTTTGATTATTATACAGGACTTCTTTTTGAGGTTTATAGCCCAAAGATCACTGAAATAATAGGAAGCGGCGGAAGGTATGACGGCCTGATCAGAAAATTTGGCCTGGATGTGCCTGCCACAGGTTTTGCCATTGATATTGATCTTGTGCACAGTGCGCTTGGGGATTCCGGCCTGATAAAAGATTTTAAAGTATTGCTTGCTGTCGGCGGATGTGGATGTTCATTGAAAGAGGCTATTGAATTTGCTGATAGCTTAAGAAAAGAGAAAGTCAATGTTGAGATCTTGTTTGACGATATCGAAGATGAGAAAAAAATTGCCAGGGAAAAAAATTGTAAAATCCTTGTGAGGCCCATTAAAGACTTTTTAGAATTTGACTTGACTGGCCTTGAGAGCGGAATATCAGGCCGTTATGATTTGAAAAAATTTATAGAAGAGCTAAAGGAATGGAAAAAGAATTAAAAATAGCGATTCCAAAGGGTTATCTTTTTGGTGAATGTACGGATCTGCTGAAAAAAGCAGGTTATGATATAGCCCCTCTGAAGAACAAGGACCGGAAGCTGGTCATATATTCAAAAGTAGATTCGATAAAGTATATTATTTCAAGACCTATGGATGTGCCTGTTTATGTTGAGCATGGAGCGTGTGATATTGGTTTTGCCGGCAAAGATGTCCTTGCGGAAAAGGAGAGTGAGGTATATGAGCTTCTGGACCTGAAAAATGGAAGGTGCAGATTGGTCCTTGCAACGAAAAAGGATGAGACAGAGAAAGTGAAAAAGTATTATCAACATTTTGGGTCAGTCAGGGTTGCTACAAGCTATCCTGCTATAGCGAGGAAATATTTTGACTCTAAGGGAATGCAGGCTGAGATAATCAAGCTGCATGGTTCAGTTGAACTGGCACCAATACTCGGAATAGCTGAAGAAATACTTGATATAACTTCTACCGGTAAGACTATAAAGGATAATAATCTTGTAGAAATGGAAAACATTATGGTTTCCACTACAAGACTTATTGCAAATATAGCAAGTTACAAGATGAAATATTTCCAGATCAGTAGATTACTTGATAATATAAGAAAAATATTATAACCGCGGAGTCCAAAAAATGAAAAGAAAAGCCAAAATAGAAAGAAAGACCAGTGAAACGTCCATAGTACTTGAGTTGGGCCTGGATGGTAATGGTGATACCGGTATTGATACATCGATACCTTTTCTGGATCATGTTCTTGAAAGTTTTGCAAGGCATGGCAGATTTGACCTGGTGCTGAAAGCTTCGGGAGATACAGAAATTGAAAAACACCACCTTGTAGAGGATATTGGAATATGCCTTGGCAAGGCGATAGCAAAATGTCTGGAGAATAAAAAAGGGATAAAAAGATTCGCATGTATTGTGGTCCCGATGGATGAAGCCGAAATATCCATTTCCCTTGATATTGGGGGAAGGCCGTATCTTTCATACAGGGTAGATATGGAATATGAAAATCTCGAAGGCGGAGTAGAGACCTCTATCATAGAAGATTTTTTCCGCGCTCTTGTAAGCAATAGTTTTATTAATTTGCATATAACCAAGAATACAGGAATAGCTTCGCATCATATAATAGAAGCCATATTTAAGGCTTTTGGCCTAACATTAAAAGATGCAAGCAGACTGACAGATAGTGATTTTATACCTTCAACAAAAGGTTCAATCTAGGAGATATTTAATCATTGCTTATTAGATAGATCACTCTTTTAATTAAATGGTCCGTTCATGTTTGAAAACAGATAAAAATGTCAGGTAGGAAAGATGTATATAGCGATTATTGATTACAAAATGGGAAATATTAAGAGTGTTGAGAACTCTTTTAAAAAAGCAGGTGCCAGAGTAGAGGTAACAAGTGATCCGGAAAAGATCAAAAATGCATCTGCTGTAGTACTTCCCGGTGTAGGAGCATACGGGGATGCATTTAATAATCTTAAAGAAATGGATCTAA
>Ga0114922_10003960_pt1 | contig 13763 bp, 10 predicted proteins | sample AartaG_FD_100975 | JGI IMG/M metagenome (GOLD analysis project Ga0114922, IMG submission 100975) | Deep subsurface microbial communities from Aarhus Bay to uncover new lineages of life (NeLLi) - Aarhus_00045 metaG | ecosystem: Environmental > Aquatic > Marine > Oceanic > Sediment | place...
AATTTAAAGATAAGCAAGTATATAAAAGGTTTACCAATGGTGATTTTGTACCTAAAAATATTATTTTATCAGGTGATCGTTTGCCGGTACTCATAGATTTTGAGTTTATGGAAGAGACCCATCTCTACTTCCTGGATTGTTTCAGATTTTTTACCTATTATTTTAATGTGCCGCTAGAGATAATGCACCATATTCTTGAGCATGACTTTGATGATTATTTCCTTAATGCCGCTCTATTTAAATTTAGAGACCAAAAAGAGTTAGTAAACGATCCGACAATAGGGGCACTCTGGCTGGTGTTTTACATGAAAGATTTTATAATTAAATCGTCTGTTATGCCTGATCAGCAATTAAAAAAAGAGCGGGAACATTTGAGATCAGCACTATCCTCGCTTTTAGCTTCTGTCTTCACGCAGGATCATGAGATAATAGACCTAATTAGAGATGACCATATAAAGGGCTTGGAATCAGGCATAAAGCAGAGAGAGCAGCAGATCAGCGAACTTACTGGTGCTGTTCGGGGCAAAGAAGAGCAGATACGGCATTTTGATGAGCAAATAGCTGATATTTCCAGTCAACTAAAAAAGAGAGATATACAGATAGATGAACTCAATATTACTGTCCAAGGCAAGGATGCAGAGATGAGGGATTTGAAGAATCAAATCGCTATTATTTTTGGTCAACACAATGCAAAGGGGCAGCAGATCTACGAACTCAACGCTGCTATCCAGGGAAAGGATGCTCGGATAGTGGATTTGGAGGGACAATTAGCAGAGCTTTTCGATCTTTTTGACGGAAAAGAGCTACAGATCAGTGAGCTTAACGGTGCCATTCATAATAAGGATGCACAAATACTGGATTTTAAGGGACAAATAGCGGATATTTCTGATCAACTCGCTGAAAAAGGGCAGCAGATCTACGAGCTTAATGTTGCTGTTCAAGATAAGGATGCACAGATACCGAATTTGGAGGGGCAAATAACTAATAACTCCAGACAACTCAGAGATAAAGAAGAAAGGATAAGAGATTTTGAAATGAAGAATTTGAGAATCAACTCCGAGTTGAACTCGATAAAGTCGAGTTTGACCTGGCGAACAGTAATGAGATTGCATTCCTTTGTTGAAAAATCAATGCCACCGATGACGGGAAGGAGAAGATACTATGATTTGGGTATAATTGGATTAAGGACAATTACGAATGAAGGGTGGAGAAGCTTTTGGTGGAATTTCAAGGAATATAATAGAAACGTCGTTCGAAGCAGGGCTAAATCACAAATAGTGACACCTGCATTTGAAGGTATCCCGGAACATCCAGAGGAGTGTCAGCAGGATACTAATTTTAAAAAATATGCGAGTAAGACATTCATTCAGACTAGTGAATACAATATTACGACTGATAGAGAAGAGATAAAAAAAAAAAAAGAGGCTATAATTGAAGAAATTGGCAAGGAGCGTTAAAAATGAAAGAGAGAGTTTCAGCAATTATTGTCAATTATAATGGAATGAAATACCTTGAGCCATGCTTTAACTCACTCTTAAATATGAGTAAAGATAACTTTTCGCTGGAAATAATCATGGTTGACAACCTATCTAAAGATGACTCTGTCCATTTTGTTAAGAAGAAATTTCCAGATATAAAAATCATAGAGAATGATATAAATAATTATGCGAAAGCGCTTAATTTGGGCATTGAGAATTCTGAAGGTGACTACGTCGCCGTTCTCAATAATGATACGACAGTTGAAAAAGATTGGCTCAATGGGCTCATGAGGGTAATGAATCAGGATAAAAAGATTGGTGTTGTCCAGAGTAAGATCCTCTTTTCAGATGGAAAGACGCTAAATAGTGTTGGTGTTGAAGAAGTGGAGGACTTTTATTTTAGAGATATAGGATTTGGCGAAAAAGATGTTGGAGAATACAAAGAAGTAAAGGAGCGAGAATACTTTTCCGGTGGCTCTGTTTTATTAAGGAGAGCCTGCTTGGAGAGTATTGGCAGTTTCGATGAAGATTTTGTAATGTTCATGGAGGATATGGACTATAGCATTAGGTGTCATGATAAGGGATGGAAAATATTCTATTCCCCTTACAGTATTGTTTACCACAGATATCACGGCACAGCCTCCTCTGAGTTATGTGAATATTTTTGTTCGAGAAATAGATTGCTCCTTCTCGGCAAGTGCTTTCCATTAAGATTAGCACAAAGTATAAAAAGCTCTCATTTTCATCTTAACAATAAATTCGAGCCCCTGTATCACTCACTAATTCAATCAGTAAAAAAACTGGTTGAACATAATGATACCGAAACATCAAATAAGGTTCTTGATGCGTTAAAGGATGTTCTGATTGATGTTTTTGGACACCACAGGGCTTATAACTTTTTTTCACAATTGGAAGTTGCACTGGATTTAAGAAAATTAAGGGTCGGTATTTATGACCATGCATTCCATTTTGCCGGGGGTGGACAGAGATACATTGCAAAATTGGCAGAGATTCTTCAGGATAAATACGATGTTACTTATATTGCCAATAAAGACATTACCTTAGATATGTATAAGGAATGGTTTGATGTTGATCTATCAAGATGCAAATTGAAAATAACCAAAATACCGTTCTATGAGAAACGCGGAAGATATTTTATTGATGAAGGTATGGTTATCAATGAAGAGAATAATCCCTTTGACATTATAAGTGAAGAAAGTCTTCACTATGATATATTTATAAATGCAAATATGCTAGGAAAAGTTAAGCCATTATCCCCTTTATCCATCTTTATGTGTCATTTTCCAGATAGGGAAAAGGAGCGATTTTTCTGCGTTGATTACTATGACTATCTAATAACTAACAGTAATTATACTTCATCGTGGGTAAAAAAGAGATGGGGGCTTAATCCCACGTTCCGTCTATATCCCCCTGTTGATATGTATAATGATAAGGACGTGGCAGTTAATAGGAATAAGATAATACTTTCTGTGGCTAGGTTTGAGCCAGGTGGAAGCAAAAAGCAGATAGAAATGATAAGGGCATTTAGTGACCTATGCAAAAAGGACCAACATGTGAAGAACGAATGGAGATTAATCTTAGTTGGTGGTAATTCGGGAGAAAATCCTTATTTTTTTGATCTTATACGAGAGATTGACTCTCTCCATGCTACTAATATTGAGCTAATGCCTAATATAAACCACTCTGAATTAAAAAGAGTGTATGGCGAAGCTTCTATCTTCTGGCATGCCTGTGGTCTGGGCGAGAAAGATCCACATTTGATAGAGCATTTTGGGATGACAACCGTTGAAGCGATGCAGAATTGTTGTGTGCCCATTGTATTCGATGGTGGCGGGCAAAAAGAAATAGTCGAGCATGGAGTATCAGGATTCCGGTTTAAGACAATAGAAGAGTTGCAGTCATACACACTAAAGCTAATAAATAGTGAAGAGTTAAGAGCGGAACTTGCCAGAAAGGCATATGAGAGAAGTCACTGTTTTACTCCTGCGATATTTAAGAAGTATATCCTTGATTTTTTCTCAAATGTTGAGAATCAACTAAGAGGTGGGGAGGCTCTGGAAGTAAGGGATGGAGCAGTTAAAATGTTAGAGGAATTTTGATTATGGGGGTGCATCATTTATGGATCCAAAAGAACAACAGGCAAATTGGAATGAGTTTGGTAAAAGGGACCCATTTTGGGCGATTTTATCAGACCCCAAAAAAAGGAATCACAAATGGAATGTGGACGAGTTTTTCAAAACGGGGCAGGTAGATATAATACGGGTTATGGAACAAGCTCAACAGCTTGGCTTACCTCTTCGCAGAGGCATGGCCCTGGATTTCGGCTGTGGTGCTGGCAGATTGACTCAGCCTCTTTGTCAGCATTTTTCCCACGTTATCGGTGTTGATGTCGCGCCATCTATGATTGAATTAGCCAAGAGGTATAATCAGTATGAGCGAAAGTGTAGGTATATTATCAACAAAGCAATGGATTTAAAAATTTTTGAGGACAATAGTTTTGACTTTATCCTTTCGTTGATTACCCTTCAGCATTTGGAACCGAAGTTCAGCAAACAATACCTAAAAGAATTCATTAGGATATTGGCACCAGGGGGCTTGCTTGTTTTTCAGATACCATCCGAGTTAATACCGCAAAATTCTGTTAGCGTCACCGCAGAGGGCAGTCCACTAGGTGCCTTACCCGATAAAGCATTTAAGGCGGAAATAACTCCTGAAAAGCCTTTTATAACTGCTATACTCGGCTCTCTCATTACGCTAAATGTAAAAGTTAAGAATATCAGTAATGTCCCTTGGCCCGCTTCAGAAAAGTCCGACAAAGGATTTCCCATAAATCTTGGCAATCATTGGTACAGAGGAGAGGAGGTTTTAGCGTGGGATGATGAAAGGGTCCGTCTTCAAAGAGTCCTGAAACCAAAAGAGGAGATTTTTCTTACTCTTATTGCTAATACCCCCCAGCATCCCGGAGATTACATTTTGGAACTTGATATGGTACAAGACCGTGTGGCTTGGTTCCACGATAAGGGATCCAAAACGGCGAAGGTCCAGGTGTGCATAAAAGAGTATCTCGAAAAAAAACCAAAAACGTTGGAATATGCCACTAAAGTGTATAAAGAAGGGAAGGGTACCGGTGGTAAATCAAAAATCTCAAAAGTTGCTTCACCGATTAAAGACCTTTTTCTTAGGATGACTGGGAACAGAATTTTTAGTTATAGAACAGGACTAAATTTTATCCCCCGGATTGAAATGTATGGTATACCTAAGGAAGAAGTAGTGGGATTAGTTTTAGACAATGGTGGGAACTTACTATCTGCAAAGGAAAATTCGACTATTGCACCGCAATGGAACAGTTTCATCTATTGGGTAACAAAAAATCCGTAACCTACTGCTCTGGTACATTCAGCACATAATTAACGTCTATTACCCTATTGAATCCATATCAAGTGTGAATATAGAGAACTCAGGAGGCGTTTGTTGAAATTGGATCCGAGTGTTAGAAAATGACACAACTTAAATTTAAATACAATATATCTAATTTCTATAAAACATGAAAATCACAAAATATTTGGGATTAATTGGCATTATATTATTTTTTTATATAATTTCAAAGATTGATCTAAACCAAGTGATTACTATTGTCTCTTCAGCAAATCTTTTTTTTATCTCTCTATCCATGATAATGCTCTTTTTTGCAATTATACTCCGAAGTTTGAGATGGAAGACTATAATAAAAGCCACCGGATTTAATATCCCCTTAAAAGACTGCACACTTATTTGGTTAAAGGGTTATTTTTTAGGTGGTGTGACGCCAGGAAGAGTTGGAGATCTTTTCAGAGCTAAGTTTCTAACAGATAAAATCGGAATTTCGCTGGGTAAATCCGTGATGACTGCGGTTATTGATAGAATATTTGACATACTGGTGATTTTTGGTCTGAGTGTCTTAGGCATATTGATGATATCACAACTATTTGGTATAGTAGTATTTTCACCGCATATAGCTATTATTTTATTGGTGATTTTTGGATTCTCTCTTTATATCCTAACAAATAGGAAACTGACCGCAAAAATCTTCAGCCCATTGATTAATCTATTCGTACCAACAAGGTTTAAAGAAAAGATGGGAATTAATTTTGGTGAGTTTTACAGTGGATTAGAATTACTAAAAGAGAGAAAACAGCACTTGTTTGCAGCAATTTCGGTGGGCGTACTATCTTGGCTGGTAGTGGGCGTCGGGGGTTATCTGATAGCGCTATCATTGGGTTTAAATATTTCATATTGGTATCTTCTTGTTTCACTAGCAATTAGTTCAACAGTTGCGCTTCTCCCAATTTCTATTTCTGGGTTGGGAACACGAGAAGCAACGGTTATCCTTTTATTTTCTATAATAAATATTATGCCAGAAGAGGCAGTAAGTTTCTCGCTCTTGATTTTAGCCTGGAATTTGTTACCTGTCCTGCCGGGTGCAATTTTATACGTATCTAAAACTAAAATAAAATAGCTTTTCCTATTCTGTATATTCACTTTATTCCTCTCTCTTTAAACCCAATATGCAGAGGATAGCGGAGATGTTCCTTTGTGTGATCATAACCACCAACTCATCTCTTCCATTAACTTTTTTCTTCTCGCTTTGAGGCTTTTATGATGATCCCCCAACTTTGTGTATTGATTAGGGGTATTGTTGACAATAGCCGATCAAAATCAATTAAAAAAGATGCTACTTGCTTCTTAAAGGGAAAATATCTAAAAAGGTCTACTACATCGGGAAACCCCAACAGAGGGTAAGCAATATAACCCACATGTCTTATTTCTTCAATACGGAATTTATCCGGTATTATACTGATTAATTCTATTTTTTTAAAATCTTTATGTATCTCAGAGAAATGCTTACTTCCCTTTACAAGTTTTCTGGGTATCTTACTCAATATTGATTGAATCGGTTCCGAAATGATGACTTCTCCATTTTTTTTGAGTGCCCTATACATCTCTGAGACTCCTTCTTTTGGATTGGGTAGATGATGTAGCAACGATCTACATACTATAACATCGAATGTTTCATCTTTAAAAGGCAATCTTTGACTATCTCCATTCACTAATGTATTCATCCTCTCTTTCGCCTTAGTGAGCATACCCTTTGATATATCGAGCCCTATTATATCATTTTTAGGCAATAATTCGACCAGATTTCCTATGCCACAACCGTTGTCTAAGATTAAACCCTTTTGATCGATTAATAATGTCATGGTTTTAAACCATGAATTTTGATACATAACAGAATATGCATTTACATAGCGTATGTGCTCATAATCCTCAGATACCTTATCTTGAACTTGTATTTCGTTTTTGTACTCCATGTTACTCACTTTATTTCCCTCCTCAAACTTGATATTTGATCTGCTAATAGCCCAAAGAAAAATATCAAAATTGCGCTTAATATGAGTAATATGGGCATAGTCCATATATCAAAATAAACAATTATTTCACGAATCAGCTCAAAAAGGCCAACGATAAATAAAACAGCACTCACGGGTAAAAAAACCTTTAGTGGATTGAACAAAACAACAGTTCTAATTATTAGTATAATAAACCTAAAACCATCCCTAAATGGCTTTATTTTACTCGTGCCAACCCTCTCAAGCGCTTCAATTGGAACGTATTTTACGCTATATCCCGAGTTAACAAGTGCTAAAGTGATTGTAGTAGAAAATGAGAAGCTATTTGGTAAAATATGCATGAATTCCATTGCAACGTTTTTTTTTAAAGCTCTGAACCCCGAGTTCAAATCAGGTATTTTCATACCAGCTAAAAAGTTTGCTGTTACGCTAAGTATTTTTTTCCCAGGTCTTCTTAATAGCGATATTTTTGATTTTTTTGTTCTCGCACCAACAACCATATCGTATTCTCCAATATACGGTATGAGTTTTTTGATGTCGCTGGGTTGGTGCTGGCCATCAGCATCCATAAACAAAACAATATCAGTCTTGGCATTCAGAATGCCGGTTTTCAGTGCGGCACCATATCCTTTATTGTATGGATGACGAATGACTTTAACGCCAGTTTCACTGGCAAGTTTGTGGGTATCATCCGTAGAACCATCATCTACTACAAGTATCTCGTAATTTCCAGATAACTCCTTTAATTGAGTAATTACATCACTGATTCCTTCTTCTTCATTATGTGCAGGGATTATGATTGTGACGTCAGGTGTATTTGTCATTTTATTCCCTCTACCCCAAGTGTAATCGCTATACCCATATCTCTAAGATACATTTCCTAATATATTATTCTTATCAACAAATAAATATGAACATATTATGACATTGTTAAATTAGACTATTATAATATTATGAGATTCTGAAATGCTAAACTCAAGCACCGGCTATCTTTGTTTTTTAGTTCTGGGATGTCTACGGGCCTCTGGCATTCATCAGGTGTGTAAAATCTTAGTATATTTTCACCTTCTTTTAATTTTACTGGTATCACAACATCAACAAAACGTGTTGGGATTTTTTGCTCGTGAATTAAATCATCATTTAAATAAACTTGAAGCGTTCTCGGCTTGTAGAAACTTAAGATTTTAGAAAATAAATTGTAAGTTCTGTTTTCCGGTGAATGCACGAAAATAGTTGCGTTGTTCGATGACCAGCGGGTTGAGATATTGTGCCAGTACTCTATACCATAAAAGCCAGTAAGGAGATCTAGCGTTTTAGGCTCTGCCTTATCGATCTTTATCCAATCTATTTGTATTCCGAGATCTCTTTTATCCGGTGATCCATAATCACTTGGTCGCCAAGTATTTGTTTTTATCTCTACTATTTGGTAGTATTCATTTAGGCAATACTGCGGCACATTAAATGAATAGATAAAAGACCCACTTGGCTTAATAACTTCTCCAATTTTTATACCATTGGTGTACAATTCAATATAAGCAGGATTATCCGGTGGTCTATGACCTCCTGTTTTGATTGTTAATTTCATATGACCTGAATCCTCGGGGTATTCAACCAACACATTTGATGTGTTCTTTGTCCATCGCATTTTTTGATTCTCCTCCTCATGGAAATTTTCAATTATGAATTCGTCATTCAATCCAATATCAATAGTGTAAGGCACTTTTATAAACTGCTCTTCCGAGACTGCAGGTTTATATAATTTATAACCCCCTTTTGAACAAGTTATAAGTTGATACGGTAATAATTTTGAAGAAATTATGTAATCCACATCTTTAGTATATTTGGTATACACTCCAGAAGGATCTTCTTTTGTTGAATGACAAACAAGATCCCCATTCATCCAAAATTTAGTTAAAAACCACATTTGTGGACTCCTATCGAAATCTTCACTATCCATTAATGTGATAGATTCTGCACCATCATGGTCTTGTAAATATCGACCAATTTGGTTGTTATTCTCGAGATTGACTGAAACTATAAGTTCCTGTTGATATGTCGGTATTGCAGTAAGTAGTAATAAAACGATAACAAAAACATATGCAAAAGGTAAAAATTGTTTATACCTATAAGTCAAAATAAATGAAAGACCTATTAAAACAGGAAATAATACCAAAAAGAGAGATATTGGAACAATATTTTTAAGAATTTGGATATAATAAATTCCAAACATATTCCCAAATTTATAGTACATATAGGGGAATGTTTTTATAAATATACAAATAAGTAGTATTGAAACTACTAATAGCATTAAATTATCTTTGATTTTTTTTTCGGTGCAATAATATAAATCTATCCCTATCAGACCAACAATAAATATTATAGGCACTGCTGGATCAATATACCGTCCAAGAATCGAATAATAAATATCCCCATTTATATATTTACCATACATGTGGGTTACTGTGATCAGGATGAGAAGCAAAGTTGACAGCAATGAATATATAACAAAAACATGAAACGCATCCCTATTTTTGATCTGATTCCTTTTATAAACTGCAAAAATTGTAAATATAAAAAAAATGAAAAATGATATAAGCAAAAGGTAATCTATCTCGTGGATAACTAATTCCAGGGTAGTTAAAAAAGAAGGGATATCCGTAAACATCAAAGATAAGGTATTCATGTAACTCTGGACATTATACCCTCCAGATGTAGAAGAAAGAATGTTAGAATAATTGCTAAAATTAGAATTGCTCCTCATAATCCACAAAACCATTGGCACAACTAAGGACGATATTAAAATATATTTAGTCTTAAGTATATAGAGAACAGATCTTTTGTGAACAATTTCATAGACTAGTAGTGTAGCAAAACCTAAAACCATCGCAATCCCCACTGCTCTTGTAAGAAATAAGTAAAATATCGAAAAACCTGCCCCCAAATCAAATAACTTGTTATCATTCTTGAAGGATTCTATAATAAACCATGCAGAAAATAGAAATAGCGTGGTAAATAAATTCTCACTTATAAGAGCGGAAGAATATAAAGTGATAGAAGGCAGGATGCAAACTAGAATAGATCCTAAAAACGCTTTGTTATTGCTTATAAAATTTTTAAGTATGAAATATGCGGGGAAAATAACAGAGGAAGTGAGTATAGCATTGATGAATAACATAATACGATAGGTGACATCTTTATTCTCTGAGAAAAGGTAAGCAATTGATAAACAAATAGAATAACCTGGTAGAGGCGTTTGGCAATATTTGAGATCACTTGTAAAAGATCCTTTCCAAATATTTCTTGCGATATCATCATAAAGCACTTCATCCGACATAATCCAAGGAGTAGGAAATTGTAAAGATAATATAAATTTGATTGCTAACAAAACCAAGAATATATAAAATATCTTTCGAGTGTATTTATCAGATATTCCAAAATAAGGCATTCCTACTGCACCTCCTGCTGATTGTAATTCAATTGAAAAAGTAAGCCGAAGCTAATCCCCCCCATAGTAAAAAAAGTAGAGACAGACACGGAATTAGATCCGTGTTTGCCGCATTTGTCGGAATTTTGGTTTGGTAGGCTAAATTCATCTTATTATCTAAAGAGTCCCATAACTGGATCGTCTCCTGCAATTCCATACCAGTAGCCCATGTCTGCTATATGGTCATAATTTGTATCAACGAACCATTTGCCGTTCCTGAATACTGCCGTGTCATCGAGTCCATCCCGATCTATGTCCGCAACTAAGGGGATGTCACCCGTAAGCCCAAACCAGAAGCTACCGTCTGTTACGTGATTATAGTCGGTATCAAAGATCCAGTTGCCGTCCTTGAATATTACCGTGTCATCGCGTCCATCCTGGTTTATATCCCCAACTACTGGAAGGTAGTTTGTAGGGCCGTACAAGAACTCATCGTCTGCTACGTGATTATAATCTGTATCAACGAACCATTTACCGTTCCTGAATATTACCGTGTCATCGCGTCCATCCTGGTTTATATCTCCAACTACTGGAAGGTCGTTTACAATGCCGTACCAGAAGCCGTCGTCTGCCACATGGTTTCCAGTTGTATCAACGAACCATTTACCGTTCCTGAATATTATCGTGTCATCTTGTCCCTCATCATACTGATTTATGTTCCCTACCACGGGTATGTCAGCCGTAAGCCCGTACCAGAAGGATCGGTCTGCCACATGGTCTCCGTCCGTATCAATGAACCATCTACCGTTCCGGAATACTGTCCCGCGCCCGGATGGCGTGGTTATAGTTACCGTTTCTTTCACTCCATCTGCAAAAAAGTCATAATTGCCCACGCCGGGATTCTTTACAAATTGCTTGATGGCGATCATGACATCGTCCAAGTAGAACGCCGTACAGCTTATCGTTATATTTATACTCCCATCTACCGTCTCTGTTGGTAACTTTATTATTGCCGAAGATGTATCGCCCCCAACATTAGATACAAACGTATTTGTTGCACCGGGATTATAATTCACGGTCTGTGTTGTAGTCGCTGTTGCACCACCGAATTCGCAATGTATATCCACTTGCGTTGTCGGATTCGCAATGTTTGATGTTATAGTCCCGTACCCATAATAAGCTTTTGTGCTGCTATTCCAGAAGTCCACCCTCGCTATTTCTACACCGCCCGTAGCAGGCGTCACAGCAATGAATCCCTGAGGTATAGTTATGTTTATCGAGGTAACTCCATCTGTATTAACTAATACGTTATACGAATCCACCGCACCTGCCAAACCTGTACTAGGCGTCACCGTAAAAGAAGTAACTGTTGCAGACGCAGCCGGCATAAACGCAAACATCATTAAGCCCATTATTACCGCTGCCATCACCGCTATTTTCTTACTTTCTTTTCTGTTCATACTTTTCATATTTTTTCACCTCCTATCTTTTTTCTATATCTCGACACTCTTCAAAAATATTATCCCCTATCTACCTCTCATCACCACTTCTTGACCATAGCCACAGAAAGAAGCAACCCTTCCGAATCGCTTCGCCTTCTCACTTCCGCTCGCGCTTAACAACAACAGCTCCTTTGCCATTAGCCGTCCAATCAGGACAATTACACCAATAGCTCCAAATACCGCTGCCTGGCTAACAGCCACAGCCGTTGTAGCGGTGGTCACAGTGTGGTTATCGTACTTACTTTTTTGTACACCTTTCTATATTTGCCTCATATTGTTTATCCTTATTATCGATGATATATAAAAAGCTTTTCGATATGTATGCATAGATTAGCTTTTTGGTATATGTGTATAAGCTATACCCATTTGCATACAAATACAATTATTCTATTATCGCCCTCCACCTCTTCTCAACGTAACACAGACAAGGCAAACCCGCAATAAATACACGTACGTATAGCTCTATGCCCCGATGTTTTTCTTATCACGGTTGACTTAGATGCCTTTCTGAATTCACACGAAATCTTTTCACCTTTTATTCCGTCTCCAACATCGTATATATAACACGGCCATCCTATTCCACTTCCTCCGCTTTTCCCGCTTTTCTAAGTTCTATCAACGCTTCGTGCACCAGTGACAACTCTAACCTCAACTCATTGGCGAGCTCATAGGGATACGAGTCAGGATTTTGGAGTAAATAGCGATAAATCTCCTCTTTTGCATCATTTAACGATACCTCTCTCAGTCTTATCTCTTTTATCTCATCTAACTTATCCCTCACTGCTTCTCGCACAAAATCAGACGCACTGATGTAATAACCTTCATTTACCAACGATTCTATCTCAGAAATGAATTTTAGCGGAAGCCTGCTCGAAATTTGGTCTGACATAATAGCACTATAAAGAATATAATGAACACAAATAAATTAATTCACAAACCTTCTCGCAACATAGACCGAAGTCTTGACCAATCCCTCCCGTACTATTAGCCTTAACCCGTCATTCTCTCGTACCAGATCAGCAATCGGCGGACTTGTACTATAATATATCTTAACGAACGTTCTACCAAACGGATTCTGCATCAGAATTAGTCCTGCATTCTCCTCCTTAGAATCCGCATTTGCTATGCCTATCAGGGTAATCCCTTCGCCGAAGACCGCATAGCAGCCCTGCGTCCAGCCGAAGAAGTAGTTGCTGTTCGTTAATCCGTCTGCATCTGCGTTGTATAATTTCATTACATACGTGGGGTCCGCATGTCCCATATGGTTTACTATATTAGGATTGTTGTTCAGCCTATCGATGAGCACATATGCAGGCCGGTTTCCTGGATAATCCCGATCGTACAATGTGTCAACAACGAAAGGAGGCTGTGTGAAACCTACCGTAATATAGTAGCTCCAATTAGCGGACCCATCTTTGACCTCGTCCTTGTAGTCGCCGCCCCAGGGGGTCCACCCAAGATATTCGCCAACCATCAACGCTTTGGGTAAGAATGCCGCACTTTCATATGCTAACGTTTTCTTTACGAAATTAGTTCGTTATTTCTGCGGTTCATCTTAAATCGCTCGCCCAAAAAATTTTAAAAGCTTTACCAAAGAAATGTTTATACGTTACACACATATATATATATTAAATTAATAACACTGCCTCGGTAGCTTAGCCTGGATGAGCGATTGACTTGTAATCAGTAGGTCGAGGGTTCAAATCCCTCCCGAGGCTTTCTTTGTACGTCACCCTCAAAACCTCTTTTTCCATTCGGACCAAAAAGAGTTTTTTTAAAAAAAAATCCGTGTAAATCTGCGTCCTAAATTAAATTTATAGGTGGAAGTTATACTTTATATACAATTAAATATCGTGGAGGTGGAAGAGTGATAAGAGCGCAGATTGCTTCGCAGGAATGCTATATTAAATTCAGCCGAGGCAATCTATGCAACGTGATAGGGAATACTTAC
>Ga0114922_10003961_pt1 | contig 13760 bp, 12 predicted proteins | sample AartaG_FD_100975 | JGI IMG/M metagenome (GOLD analysis project Ga0114922, IMG submission 100975) | Deep subsurface microbial communities from Aarhus Bay to uncover new lineages of life (NeLLi) - Aarhus_00045 metaG | ecosystem: Environmental > Aquatic > Marine > Oceanic > Sediment | place...
TCCTGGTGCAATAGATCCGTTTGAGACTGGTTTTGGAGGGGATACATCTTCGGTAATAACTAGGTTACCAACAGAGGATGATAATGGTAGTATAGAGATAACGATAAACTGTACGGCGTTCTACTTGGACGATGTCATGTTCGCCATCAAGCAATTTGTACGGAATCCATCAGCGGGGGATTATGACTTTTTTGCAGAGGGAGTAAAAGAGACGGTGACTATAACAGCGCCAGTAGCATACCCAACAGCATACAAGGATGGCCTATGGTTCGTTGATTCGGACGGAGACTTGTTGGCAGATATTTACTTCCTATTCGGTGCTGCAGGCGCGAACATAAAACCATTAGTCGGAAACTTGGGGAGCTTAGACACAATAATATTTGATAGTAATACTGGATGGTGGTTCGTAGATACAAACGGGGACCGTGTTGCAGACATGGAATTCCTATATGGAGCGGCAGGCACCACGCCGTTAGTTGGTGATATCAATCAGGATGGTACCGATGACGTAGCAGTATTCAGCAATGGGTGGTGGTTCGTAGATACAAACTTGGATCAGATTTGTGACTGGCAATTCCTATACGGTGCTGCCGGGACTACACCATTAGTTGGAGACGTAAATCAAGATGGAAAGGATGACACGGTCATATTCAATGCCGGTCATTGGTATGCGGACACAGACATGGATCAGGTGGCAAACATAGAATTCCTATATGGTGCTCCAGGCACCACACCGTTAGTTGGAGACGTAAATCTGGATGGAAAAGATGACACTGTTATTTTCAACATCGGCTGGTGGTTCGTAGACACCGACACGGATCATGTTGCGAACTTGCAATACATATACGGAACTCCGATCATAACACCATTAGCTGGAGAGATCAGATAACAGCACCGATAGAAATCGCAACATAGGCGTAACAGGCACGGACAGGTCTAACCCGTGCTTGTTGCAGTTTATTTTTAGATGCATGTGGACCAAGAATGAGTGCAGACGGTATTTACGGAGGGGTTATTCCTCGCTTCATCGAGATAATAAAACGATTTGGAGATAGAGACGTGAGGGTGATGTAATTTGTTAAAGTGCATTGATTGTCATAATAGGCTAAATAAAATTGGTACAGGCTTTTTTTGTAATAGGTGTAAGCGCAAATATCCTTTGATTGATGGTATATTTTGCTTTTCTGGTAATAGCAACGAAGAAACGGACTTTTTTCCCGGAGACGCCTTTGATAAATTATACAAATTAGAGAATTCTAATTTTTGGTTTCAGGTGCGGAATTTGATTATTGAAAATTCTATAAAAAAATACATACCCTCTGGTGGAATGTCCAAGATTATTGAGGTTGGCTGTGGTACGGGGTTTGTATCTTCATATTTAAAAAAGCAAGACTATGATATTGATTGTGCTGATTTATCCATTCATGGCTTGAATTACTGTAAAAAAAGGAATGCTGGTAACGGTTATTATCAATTTAATTTGTATGATGCGGTATTTTACGAGCATTACGACGGTGTCTGTGCGTTTGATGTGATTGAGCATATAGATGATGACAATCTCGTTTTACAGAACATGAATAAGGCACTAAAACCCGGAGGTTTTATTTTCATTACAGTTCCGGCAAATAAAAAGCTATGGTCGGAGATGGATGAATTTGCAAAGCACAAAAGGCGATACAATCTGAGGGAACTAAAAGGCAAAATTGAACGTGCAGGATTCAAAATAATGCGGATTAGTTATTTTATGACATGCCTTTTCCCTTTTCTGTTTCTTTCCCGCTTTTGCTCATTAAGAAATAGCAGCGTTAGTAATGACAAAATAGAGATAAACCTGGAGAAAGCTTTAAGGGGATTAGATATTAAACCTTTCTTAAACAGCATATTTTTCTTCACCTTCAGATTGGAAACCCATTTATTAAATCGCATAGATCTCCCATTTGGTAGTAGTTTAGTCTGTATTGCGCAGAAAAACAAATAAATGAGAGAAAATGAAAACAAACGACAACAAATCGGATTGGTTGGATTCAATAAAAACAAATTTTAAGCACCATCCAAAATTTTATGGATTTTTAGTCAACGTAATTTCCCATGTATACTCATCATCAAAAAACAATTCGTACAACAAACTTATGCCCTTATTAAATGATAAAAATCCATTAATTATAAATATTGGATCCGGACCATTTAGATTGGAGATGAATTCAATCAATGTAGATATTAGCCGATATAATAATGTAGATATAATTGCAGATGCTAGAAATCTTCCAATAAAAACTAATTCCGTGGATGCCATTATAAATATTGCCATTCTTGAACATATAGACGAAGCGGAAAAAGTAATGGGTGAAATGTATCGTGTTCTAAAAGTTGGAGGGTTTATATATACTGCTATCCCTTTTATTTATGAATATCATGCATCACCTCATGATTATAAAAGATGGACCGTATCGGGATGTGAATACATGCATAGAAAATTTAATAAAATTGAGATTGGTGTTTTAAGTGGCCCGTCTTCCGCATTAGTTGGTGTTTTAATAGAATGGTTGGCTATAATCTTTTCATTTGGTAGTATTAAAATATATAAAGCTTTATATTTCTTTTTTATGCTTATACTATGGCCTTTAAAATATTTTGATGTTTTATTAAATAGGCACCCCATGGCGAAGATTATAGCATGCACATTCTATTATGTTGGGAAAAAATAACAAAGAAAAAAATAATTTTTTAGTAAACCTTTTCATTCTAAAAAAGGTATCACGTGGAAATCTGCGTAATCAGAGGGTAGTTCTTTAGGAGATAAAGATGAAAGTTCCATTTAACAGGCCGTATATAACCGGAACCGAGTTAAAGTATATTGAAGACCTTATTAGAAATATAAAAACAGGGTGGACAATCTCTGGCGATGGATATTACACAAAAAAGGTGAACGACTTCTTTGAGTCGCGTTTCAGTGCAACGAAAGCATTGATGACCACCTCTTGTACTAGCGCACTTGAGCTTGCAACGCATCTTTTGAATCTGCAACCCGGCGATGAAGTCATTGTTCCATCATTTACTTTTGTCTCTACTGTAAATCCTGTTCTACTTGTAGGAGCGAAACCGGTTTTTGCTGAAATTAAAGAAGATACACTGAACATTGATCCTGACGATATAAGGCGAAAGCTCAACTCAAAAACAAAAGCGATTTACCCAATGCATTATGCTGGTGTCGCATGTGAGATGGACGAAATCATGGAAATAGCGAGTGAGAATAATCTCGCAGTCGTTGAGGATGCGGCGCAAGGCGTCAACGCCCAATACAAAAACAAGTATCTCGGTACAATCGGTGATTTCGGCTGTTATAGCTTCCATGAGACGAAGAACTACGTCTGTGGCGAAGGTGGTGCGCTCTTAATAAACCGTGACGACAAAACCGTGCAGGAGCGTGCGGAGGTTATAAGAGAGAAAGGCACTAACAGAAGTAAATTCTACCGAGGAGAGATTGACAAGTACTCATGGGTTGACATCGGCTCAAGTTACCTGCCAAGTGACATACTTGCTGCATTCTTATATGCACAACTTGAGAAACTTGATGAGATACAACAAAGCAGGGTTCGAGTATACAATGCATACAAAGTAGCACTGAAACCGTTTGAGGATAAGAGGTTGCTGCGCCTGCCCATAGTTCCGGATTATGCACAGCATAACGCACATCTCTTTTATATTCTATTCAATGACCACGCGACTAGAGATATCGTTATGGATCGTTTAACGGCAATGGGAATTCTTGCAGTCTTCCACTACATACCTCTGCATTCCGCCCCGATGGGTATGAAATTAGGCTATAAGGAAGGCGCCCTTCCAATTACGGAAAGCATCAGTAGGCGACTGCTGAGGCTGCCGATGTATGCTGGTATGACCAATGAAGAGCTGGAATATGTTATATCTGCTTTAAATTCTGTGATTGAGAAGGCGGTAAAATGAATGAAAGACCCGGATGTGATAATAAATATTAAAAAGGACAAATATACTTCGGAATGCTTTTGTATGAATATATACGTCGCCGATATATTTGTGGATAAACGTCATTTTAGAGACAAATTAGAAATAACCAGAGCAATAATAAAAAAATTGCGGAATTTGAATAATCAATGGTATGTCACCTGCAAATCCACAGTATCAGATATTCCAGTGATTCATGGCCTGGAAGGCGCGGGGTTTAAACTAATGAGTGTTGATGCCACATTTTATATAAAGCCCGGTCCAATTACCAGAAATCTTCATAACATTAATAATGAGATCAGGATTGAGGAATACAGTGATGTGTATGACGATGCATTTAGCGCCCTAATTAAGAACACACCACAATTTTTTGATAACACACACTATTATAATAGCCCATATTTCGATAGACGATTATGTGATTTATTTTACAGAAGGTGGATTCTTAAGGATATCGGTGGAAGAAGTAATAGGAATTATCTGGCAATTTATGAAAATAGAATTGTGGGATTTAGCTTATGTATTGAAAAGGATAATGAGGCCATAATTGATTTGATATGGGTTGATGAAGATATGAGAGGAAGAGGCGTTGGAACATTAATGATTTATAAACTTTTTAATGATGTCAAAAAAAAGGTTGTAAAAGTACCTACGCAAATAACAAATTCAAATGCAATAAATATTTATATCAAAATAGGTTTTAAAATAAGGGATATATATGCTGCGTATCATAAGTACGGCGGAACAAGATAAAAAATATTGGATTGACGAGGATGACCAATAAGATAGAATATTCAATTGTAATCCCTGTATACAACGGTGAAAATACACTGAATGAACTGTTTGAGCGGTTAAACACAGTATTCAAAGGAATAACCGAGAATTACGAGATTATCTTTGTAGATGATTGTAGTAGCGATGGTAGCTGGGGAGAAATGAAGAAGCTGCGAGAAAAAGATAAAAGAGTGAAGATAATACAGCTACTTCGGAATTTTGGACAGCATAACGCAACGATGTGTGGTTTCAATTTCTGTAAGGGTAATTACGTAATAACGATGGACGATGACCTTCAACACCCACCGGAGGAAATCCCGAAACTGATTGGGAGAATAAATGAAGGATATACTGTGGTGTTTGGCGAATATAAAGTAAAACAGCACGGCAAATTTGAGAACTTTCTTAGCAAGATATTTCAAAACTTGATGCATAAAATATTAAAAATTCCAAATAAAATCTATATATCTAGCTTCACAATTTTAAAATCTGAAGTGATAAAAAATATTATAACAATCAAAAGTGCATATCCATTTTTACCCGCTTTGATAAGCAGAAGCACACCAGTAAATAGGATTGCAAATGTTGTGGTCATCCATGAAGAGAGGAAGGTGGGTAAATCAGGCTATAACATATTTAAACTGTTTACTTTTTCATTGAATCTAGTAATAAACTACTCAGCACTTCCCCTTCTTTTAGTTGGAATCGTCGGATTCGCAATAAGCATATTGAGTATAGGTTATGGAGCAATAATAATTGCCCAGAAAATCTTAGACCCTAGTTATGGTGTTGCCGGCTGGAATTCGTTAATGGTAGCGGTTAGTTTTTTAGGTGGTGCGATTTTAATGGCAATAGGGGTAATGGGAGAATATCTTCGTAGAATTTTAGCTGAAATATCATACGAGAAACAATATGTTATCGGAGAAATGGACGTATAAAATGAAGCCCTGTTTCAATTTCATTTTCATCATCTTATCTATATTATTCCAAGCATGCGGTGGCATATTCGGAAAATATGCCGCCATGACTATTGACTGCCTCACAATTTTCGCTGTTATTTCAAGTATGTTTTACTTGCTTTCTCTATGCTGCATGGTTTTACAGGCTATCGTCTGGCAGCAAGCGTTGAAACATTACCGCTTGTCCTATGCATATCCTTTCATGAGTCTCGTAAACTTTGTTATTCTATTTTCATCATTTTTATTGTTTGACGAAAACATTACTATTATGAATGTTATCGGACTTGTGGTCATTTCCATCGGTATATGTGCTCTTTCAAGGAGTGGTGGTGCGGGATCATGATCACAATTTACTATTTGTATGCGATGTTAAGCATTGCGCTGACAGGCATCAGCCAGACGCTATTGAAGCTTGGGGCGCGAAATGATGATAAACCTCTCGGTGTGTATCTTAATATGGCAACCATGACTGGCTATTTCATGTTTCTTATTGTTACAGTATGCTCGATATTCGCATTAAAAGGATTGGAGTTGAAGTTATTCTATGCATTGGCATCTTTGAATTATGTTGTAGTGATAATTTTATCTAAAATAGTGTTGAAAGAAGGTTTAAGCCGGAACAAGGTAGTTGCTTCGTGTCTGATTGTGGTTGGGGTGATAGTGTTTAATCTGTGAGGCGGTTTTCAAAGGATAAGGAAAAATAATTGAAAAACTTTTTATACGTGTCCGACATAACCATAATTTATTGGACAGGAATTATGCCAGAGAGAAAGGATGTTTTTTAATAACCTGAAGTTAACATTTAGCAAATTATTTGGATCCTTTAGTGATGGCACCAAGGATTTTATCAAAATCTCTTTTATATTGGGGATATTATTAATCATATTTTTTTATAGAACTATTTTTTTCGGTTTGTATCCGTCTGCAGCAGATATATTAGCATTCTGGCCCCTATTTAGATTCGACGATGTGCAAATACAGAATATGTTGTTAACTGATATTGTTGTTACATTTGAGCCTTGGTTTTGGTTGAATTATGTTAGTATTCAACAGTTACAGATTCCGTTGTGGAATCCATATTGTGCTGCGGGAGTACCACACATGGCAAATATGATGTCTTCAGTATTTTTTCCTTTAACTTGGCCAATATATATACTTGGACCAGAAAGGGTTGGTCTTTTGCTTTATTATTTCACCAAATTATACCTCATCGGGATTTTTTGTTATTACTATCTGCGATCAATAAAATTAAATTTTGTCTCTTCCGTTTTAGGATCTATAGCATTCATGTTTATGGGGTACAATATAGGATGGCTCTACTATCCGGCAAGCAGCACAGTATTCATGTTACCAGCATCACTGTATCTAATTGAAAAGATTATTGATAGTCAATCGGGGAAGAAATATCTTTTTGCATTTTCTATTCTAACTGCACTTGAAGTCTTTGCGGGTAATCCTGAAGGGTTCTTCTACATCGTGGTAATATCTTTTTTGTATTTTATGTTTAGACTGATAATAGAAAAGAAAGCTGAACTGTCTGCGAAAATTATAATTCTGAAAAACTATATCATTTTCTCTCTGTTTGGACTAGTTCTGGGTGCCGTTCAGTTGCTACCTTTTTTGGAATATCTCGTTAACAGCTACGCATGGATGGTTAGGTGCAATATTCGATATATGATGGATTGGCATACTGCGATTTTGAACATAATACCCACCTTTTATGGCTCGCCATCAATTCATCACAAGGTACCCTATTACATATCCTTCACTAACTACAATGAGTCAGCAGCAGGCTATGTAGGAATTAGCATGCTTATTCTTGCAGCCTTTACTTTAATTACTAAATATAAAGACAATCTTGTGAGATTTTATCTATTGCTTAGCTTTTGGGCTGTGGGAGTAATCTACGGAATTCCCTTAATTTTTGATCTTACTGTTTCACTCCCGTTGTTTTCAAGAGCGTTAAATACTCGCTTATTATTTTTGTTAGGATTTAACGTGGTTGTTCTTGGCACCATCGGATTAAACAAAATATTGGAAGAAGTGAGCGAGGATAAAAAGAGATATATATTAAATAGATTCGTTGTCGCCATTTTGATAGTTCTTTTAGTGCTATTTGCTTTAGCATATGCTAATTGCGGCTTCCTTTTCGGGTTTTCTAGCCTTAATGAGGCTGCTATCAGGACACAAAGCCTCTTAGTTATGCTTACATGCATGGTGGTTCTAGTAACATTCGTTCTTATTTACATTCTCGTTAAGTATGCACATAACCCTCGGCTAAAAACAGCCTGTATTGTCGCGCTATTGCTCCTGATCTTCGCACAAACAGGCGTTTATGGTATGCTTTCTGGGCCGGCAATAGAGGAGAAATACTACTACCCCGAGGTTGAAGCTTTCGATTTGATTAATGATGGTAATGAACTCTACCGGGCTACATCCATAGACAACTTTAGCAGTATATATCCGGCAAATACTCAAATGGCCTATGGGATCTATGATATCCGGAATCTCGATGCTTTGGAGATTAGATACTATAGGGAATTGCTCAATGCCTTTGCGGAAGGTCGGATACACGGCTGGATAGATTTTTTTAAGGTGGACAAGCGGTTTTTGGACTTCACGGGCGTCAAATGGATATTCTCAAGGGGCGATTTGACAAATGATACATCTAACATCTCATTATTTAAAAAATATCAGGGTTACAACCTTTTTGAAAACAAATATGCACAACCAAGAGCTTTTGTAGTTCAAAATGCCATATATATGTCACGTGATAGCGATATTATGAACGCGCTGAGAAACACGTCTTTTGATTGGCGATCCGCCGTAGTGATTTACGGACAAAATCATACAGTACTTTATCCACCATCAGAGAACAACGTCAGAATTGTTAAATACGAACCATCTTATATTAAAATCAGGGTTAACACGACCCAACCAGGTTTCTTAGTTCTGAGTGATACTTATTATCCGGGTTGGAATGCCTATATAAACGGTAATATGACAGAGATACTGAGAGCAAATTACGCATTTAGAGCTGTAGAGTTACCAAAAGGAGAAAACGTGGTTGAATTCAAATACGAGCCAATGAGTTTTTACGTAGGTGGGCTAATATCATTAATCGGGATATTAGTCATGATATTAGTCGTGATCCTAGCTATGCAGAAGAGAGTCCGTAAAGTAGCCCGAAAAGAAACGTAAAAACCTGCAGAAGGGCGATGCACAACCCGATAAGAAACGCATAATGCACCCGCCAAGGTTAAAAGTTACTTGCTAGAAAAGAGTTTTATGGAATCATTTGGCTTCCATTCCACCTTTCTTACCCCTATACCTATCGTTCTAAAATCTCTATTCTTGAACACCTTAGAAGGCACCCATGTTGTTTCAATTTCAATCTTTACCACAACAACGCCTTTAGTAGACCCATCAACAAGAAAACAGAGGTGGTGCCACCCATTTTTGTAAATCTCTATTTTTCCTATCTCTTTCTTGTCTAAGTATATCGTCCCCGTTACAGGTTCTTTTATTATCTCGGGTATCGCATGAATATCGAGACAAAGCCGTCCCCCATCATCTGGAATATGGAGGTATGCCGTAGCTTCTTCCCTGGTCCACCGGAATTTTGTTTTAGGATCCCCTTCTACCGACTCGATGGGATACCAGCCATAGCCTAAGAAACCAGTATCGTTTTTGCCCATCTCAATAACCGTTACATCCTCATTGCGAGTTCTAACGCTCTCCTTAGTTTGAGTAGGATAATCCGGGAACAAAATAGAAGGCGTAGTTTCTTTTAACATTTTAAGAATCTCGGAATCAAGAACACGTTTAATCCTCCTTATCTTTTCTCTTTCTAAAACGGTATCCGGTAAGTAGAGTATGTTCCAAAATACCGCTTTTATAATAGCATGTGCAATTTCAAATCGGTCTTTTATAGGTGCGTATCTCTTTAAAAGTAAATTATAAAGAATTGGCTCAGCCAAATCCAATACTACCGCAGGGAATAAAGCGGCTAAGGTCTTTATATCAAAATTTTTTAAGATTGTCCGTAAGCGATTTTTCTCGGTATGATATAATTTAGTTACGTTCACGCGTCCCATGGTTGCACCCATTTTATGATACACTACTGACGACGGTACATACAAGACTTTATAGCCTGCGAAATTAATTCTCAATCCTAAGTCAGCATCTTCCACGGGATAATAAAACCTAGCATCAAATAACCCTATTTCATCCAATACGCTTCTTCTAAACAGGCTGGCTGCAGTGCATGCGCACGTCACAAACTCTTCTTTATCATACTGTCCTTTATCAACTTCAAAAAGACCCCGATCCCATGCACGACATATCCGCGTCATCTCGCCCCCCGCACTATTGATTAACTTTTTATGCTCTAAGAGTAAAAGCTTAGATGCACAGGCACCTATTTTTTCGTCTTTACGGATACTTTTGACCAATTCACGTAACCAATCAGGATGGACTATAACGTCGTTATCCAATGTCGCTATAAATGCATTTTTTGTTGCTTTTATACCAATATTTTTGCTTAACGAAGGTCCGAGATTCTTTTTGTTATAAAGTATAGTAATCCCATCAAATCTTTTTTCAATATACTCTTTCGTCCCGTCTTGCGAGTGATCGTCAACAACAGTCACGGAATATTGAGGATAATTTGAATCTTGAATAGAATGCAAACACCTTTCCAGCATTTTTATACCATTATAAGTCGGTATTATAATATCTACCCCGGGTTCTTCCATTCTATCGTTCTCACCCCTATGCCTAACGTTCTCATATCTTGATTATTAAATATCTTTGCAGGCTCCCACATCGTGCCCGGTTCTATCCTTAACTCAACAATCCCGTTATTAGCACCATCCACATCAAAACAGAGGTGATGCCAGCCATCTTTGGTGAGCACAATTTCTCCTATCACCTTATCATCAACGTACAGTGTTACACTAACAGGTTCTTTTATCGTCTCAGGTATCGCAAGAATATCGAGACAAAGCGCACCTTTGCCATTTGAAAGATGAAGATATGCAACAGCCTCTTCTCTGGTCCACCGATAGGTTATTTTGGGCACTTCTACTGTTGCCTCTAAGGGGTACCAGCCATAGCCCAAGAGATCCTTATCATTTTTGCCCATTTCTATAACAGTTACGCCTTCAGCGCGATCACAAACGCTCCTTTTATTTTGGATAGGATAATCAGGCATAACAATAAGAGGTATGGAGTCAGAGATTAATGATTTTAAATCATTGTCGGAAACAACTCGAAGCCTTTGAACCTTTTTCCGTTCTTTTACTGTATCAGAAAAGGTATAGATATTCCACATTATTTTTAAAGCTGTATAGTAGGTTTGAAGCAGGATACCACGTAGTGAAAAGTTTCCGATGAGATATATACTTGAGACATAATGTTTAAAGAGTTGAGGTGAAATTTTAAGCAGCGTTTGCATTTCATAGTTTTTTAAAATAGACCTGAGTGCGTTTCTTTCACCGTAATATAATTTCTTTAGGGTACCCAGGAAAACATCAGACGTTGCACCATATTTATGATAAACAATAGCAGTGGGTACGTAAACTACTTTATGCCCTCCCAGCCAGATCCGATAACCAAGGTCAACATCGTCATGGTACATAAAGAATAGTTCATCAAATAAGCCTATTTCGTCCAGCAAACTTCGTTTAATTAATGTCGCGGCAGCGCACGGGAATAGTACGTAGCGAAAAGTGTTATATTGACCTTTATCTAGTTCATATAACCCGATGTCAAAACCCAGTCCGGAAATCGTCATACCGCCACCAGCACTGTTTATCAATCTCCCCTCATCGAACATTAGTATTTTAGATGCGCATGCACCTATTTCTTTATCAGACTGTATTGCCTTTACCAATTCAATTAACCAATCTTTGTGTACTTTAGTATCATTGTTCAATAAAGCAATATAATCGCCCTTTGAACGTCTGATTGCAACATTATTGCCTTTAGCAAAGCCAAGATTATCGCTATTTTGGATTATTGTAACCCATGAAAACGTTTCTTTCATGAAACGCACAGAGCCATCGGAGGATGCATTATCCACCATAATCAGTTCCAATTTGTTCTTAGGATATTTTAACTCTTCTAACGAAGAAAAACAATCATTTAAATGTTCTTTACCATTATAATTAAGGACTATCACCGAAACAAAGGGTAAATCTTCTTGTTTTATTCTAATGATCTCATTATTCATATTACGCACCGACATTAATTTTCTTTCTGTCGTCTTAATCGCACTTTTTTAAAGACCGCTTCAATCTTTCTATGCAATCTAACACATCTAAGCTGTGACATCTTATTTAGTTCCCATTCTAACTTCTTTATAGCTTCCGCTTTATCACTGATAGCGATATTGAGCTCGCGTATATGCTTATCTCTATCATCTACTTCCGATTCTAACCTTAATATAGCTTCCGCTTTATCACTGATAGCGATATTGAGTTCGCGTATATGCTTATCTCTATCAGCTACTTCTGATTCTAACCTTAATATAGCTTCCGTTTTATCGCTGATAGCAACATTGAGTTCGCGTACATGCTTATCTCTATCAGCTACTTCTGATTCTAACCTTAATATAGCTTCCGCTTTATCGCTGATAGCAACATTGAGTTCATTAATTAGCACATCTTTTTCCTTTAGTTGACCGGAAATAGCGGCTATTTGCGACTCTAAATACCTTATTTGATCCTCTTTACCCTGAACAGCACCAGTAAGTTCGCTGATCTGCTGCTCTCTCTGCTGCAAGCCCGATTCCAAGTCCTTTATCTGCTCATCTCTGATCAGTTCCATTATCTCATGATCATGCGAGAAGACAGAAGCTAAAAGCGTGGATAGTGTTAATCTCAAATGTTTCCGCTCATTTTTTAAGTGCTGATCTGGCATAACAGACGATTTAATTATAAAATCTTTCATGTAAAATACCAGCCAGAGTGCCCCTATTGTCGGATCGTTTACTAACTCTTTTTGGTCTCTAAATTTAAATAGGGCGGCATTAAGGAAATAATCATCAAAGTCATGCTCAAGAATATGGTGCATTATTTCTAGCGGCACATCAAAATAATAGGTAAAAAATCTGAACCAATCCAGGAAGTAGAGATGGGTCTCTTCCATAAACTCGAAATCTATGAGTACCGGCAAACGATCAACGGATAAAATAATATTTTTAGGTACAAAATCACCATTGGTAAACCTTTTATATACCGGCTTATCTTTAAATTCTTCCTTAAAAATATCGGTATATCTTTTGATAAGAGATTCCACAAAAGGCGTGGGCTTGTAGAGAGAAGTAAATGCATGGACAAGTTCGTTCACTTCCTGTTCAAAATCAGAAAAATTAGATAATAGCAAATTGTCATTTAATTCGTCCTGTACTTTTTTACCATAATCTATAACTTCGATAACACTTTCTATACTCGGATTTTTAGATAAAATTCTACTCAAGGTTTTTCCATTGAACGCTTCTTCGACCATAATGCTAAATCCGTTAATGTTAAAAAGTGCCAATGGTTTTGGTATTTTCAGATTTTTATACGTAGTGCATAAAAAGAGTTGCTTCTCAAATTCATGTTCTATTAGCTCATTCATTTGTTTATCTTTATAGAATTTGAGAAAGAAAAGAGGGTTACCATCTTCATTGAAGATCACAATATTAATCCTGCCCTTTTGATAAGTTCGGTAGCTCCCAGAAGAGATCAATGCATAGTGCAACGGGCCTGAGAGATCATAATGCTCTAAGAGCTCTTTGCTTCCTTTTAACTCATTGATTATTGATTGAATCACTTTCGATCACCTTTTTGGGCTATAATCGCATAGGAGGGATAAAAAAAATCCGCTACGTCAAGCGATGAAAACACGGGATATAAATCCTTCAGCTTTTTGTTATACACACTATAAGAGCCATCCAAACCACCTTTATGCTCGTCTACAAAATCCATCGTCTCTAAGAAATATTTTGATAGCTTAGGAATAGACAAATCCACAATAAAATTAGGTAGCTTGTAGTCA
>Ga0114922_10003962_pt1 | contig 13753 bp, 12 predicted proteins | sample AartaG_FD_100975 | JGI IMG/M metagenome (GOLD analysis project Ga0114922, IMG submission 100975) | Deep subsurface microbial communities from Aarhus Bay to uncover new lineages of life (NeLLi) - Aarhus_00045 metaG | ecosystem: Environmental > Aquatic > Marine > Oceanic > Sediment | place...
CATGTTTGCGAAATCATAAAGGAAATCTCTTTCAAAGGTGCTGGAGTCAAAACACAAATGCGCACTAAAGAAGGAATGATTGTTCAAGACGCTGATAGACTAGATGCAATTGGTGCGATTGGAATTGCCAGAACCTTCGCTTATGGCGGACATAAAGGACAAGAAATTTACAATCCGAATATTAAACCCGAATTACATGAATCTTTAGAGAAATACAAAAGTGGCACAGGTCCAACAATTAACCATTTTTACGAAAAATTGCTTCTTCTTAAAGATTTGATGAATACTGAAACGGCAAAGAAAATTGCAGAAGAAAGACACAAATTCATGGAACAATTCTTAAATAAATTCTATAAAGAATGGAAAGGTAAAGAATAAAGGCGGGCTAACGACGGACTTTCTCACTTCGTTCGAACTTTTCCATCCCTGCTCGCATACGCTCGCGGGGGAAAAGGAAACTAACACTGATTAGTTTCAATATGACTACGGGCGGCGGCTTACAAACATTTTTATATGTAATTTAATTCCTTTGCTTAAATGAAATTCCAATATTCGCTTAGAAATATTTATCCCAGAATTAATGAGAACAACGGTTTTGGCTTTGAAGTTTGTCTTGACTTAAGTTATGCGAGAAAAGCTAAAACTACAAGATTAGATGAACAAATCCATAATTTTCTCCATGATTATGGCAGACAAGTAGCACAGAACCTAGGATTTACTGGATTAGGTTATCAACCGTATGACTTTGATGAGAATTCCATTCTAGTTAGAAGATTCGTTTCACCAACTGGTTCTAGATTATTAGCAAAACCATCAGACTTATCTGACCTGATGAGAGAAAAAACAGAGAATAATTTAGAATATTATACGCATAATGTTGCAGGATCAGATGATGCTTTTTTACTTCTTAGTTTATTTACGAAATGGGTTGAAATATTAGATACGTTAGATAAATAGTACAACTTATTATACATTCGCCGCCGCCCTACATCATACTTTCTCGCACTGCGGTGCTCGAACCCTGCAACTCTGGTCGCCCCATGAGTGTCTCGCTTCCGCTTGACCTCGGGGCTCCCGAGGCAGGGGAAACTAACACAGGTTAGTTTCAATCGTGCCCTCGCTAAAGTAGTAACAAGCAAAAGATTTATATATTTATTAATATAACCAAAGGGATATGGTAATCTCACTTTCAGGTAAAGTAAAACTCAAAAAACGAATTAGTGCACATGAAACTCTTGATGAAATGATATTAAGAGCACGCAGAAAACAATTCACTCCTGAATGCATTCAAATAGTAGAAGCATATAATTCTCCAACATACCCTGATGAAATGGCCGGACCGACACCAGCTATTCAATTTAAAAGAAAAGGAAAAGAGGATAAATTAGTAGGATTTCATCGATTAGGAGAATACCAACTATGGGAGTATGATGTATAATTCTTTTTTCACTCGGGCACGACTCTACGAAATTCCTTCGGAATTTCTTGTCCTCGCTAAAAAAAACGCTCGGAGAACCTAACATTGATTAAGTTCAATTGTCGGCACGAACTAATATGAGGGGTCAGCGCAGTCACGACCACCACACACAGATTATCTTGCTTCACAAGAATTCAAATAATTTGAATAAGCAACTTATTGCTCCTGGCCTAATGCTCTTTTTATCTCCGTCTCTAAATCAAAAACTCTATTGACAGTATCTAAATGAAAAGCCATGCTGCCTACTGTTTTTGAGTTTTTATTAAAGTATGGACTCCATTCTGATGGAAGAACTAATCCCGGAGCGAGTGTTTTTAGTTGTAAGGTAGCTTCTATGATTTGGTCTTGCTGTCTTTTTAAAAAATCTGACTCTCTCTCATCTTTCCATTTTTCTATTTCTCCTCTTGCTTTTGCAGTTAGTTCCACTATTTCTTCAAGATAAAAATCATAATTAGTTGTCCGCTTTTTAAACCAGTCTTGGCTCTCATAACAACTATGTATCCAAATCGCATCATTTAATGCAAAGTGAGTATCCGAAACTGCTTCAACCTTTCCGAAGTATGCGTGGAGACAAAGATAATCTGACCGAGATATTAGCGGAGTTCCTCTTATTGAATCTATTTCAACTACCACGCGGTTTCCGATATATCTTTTAAATATTTCCTGTCTGGTTGTCATTTTAATCACTCTAGAAAGAATAACTATCCAATACTTAAATTATAGTAATTCTATTTAGAATTACAATAACGAAAAGCTTAAATACCGAGGTATATTTATCTTTCCTATGAATACAGCAACTTTAGAAAATATCGGACTAACACGAAATCAAGCAGAAGTATATCTAGCTTTATTGAAACTAGGCTCTGCAACAGCTCAGCAAGTCATAAAAGAGTCAGGATTGCATCGCTCTCCTGTTTATGATGCTTTGGAAAAGCTTCAAGAGCAAGGGTTGGTTAGTTCTGTTGTGAAAGATTTTAAGCAATATTTTCAAGCAGTTTCTCCAAAAAAGCTTTATTCTTATTTGGAAGAAAAGAAACAAGAGTTAACAGAAGCGATGCCTGAACTAGAAAAACTAGAGAGTATGAAAAAAGAAGAGATTAATGCTTCAATCTACAAGGGTAAAGAGGGCTTAAAGACAATCCACTCTGAGATGCTAAAGGAGAATAAAGATATCTATGTTTTAGGTGGGAAAGGATTAATATTTTCTGAGCTTGAGTTTTTTATTCCTCACTTTGAAAAAGAAAGAATAAAAAAAGGATTAAAATGGAAGGTTCTTTGGGATAAAGAAGAAACAAAAAAAGAAGTTTCTAAAAGAGATCTTGTTGAAGGAAAAGTGCTCCCAAAAGGAAACGAAACTAGAAGTGTTGTAAATATCTATGGAGAAAAAATCGCCATTTTTTTATGGAAAGAAAAATATCCTTCTGCTTTTGTAATTAACAATAAAGATGTTGCAGACTCTTTTAGAACATGGTTTAACATAATTTATGATAAGACCTAAGTGTGCCCCATAATACTACTAACTGAGAACCGACCGCGCTGACCCCACGAACGAAAACTGTAGTGCCGACAACTCTTCGGATTCCTCTACGGAATCCTCGTCCTTCCAATCTCTGAACTCGCCAGCAGTGCTCAAGCTTCCAGCTTTCGCCTGGGCTCGGTTCGAGGGAAGGAGAACCTAACACTGATTCGGCACAACATTACTCGACTATGTAAACAAGTAAACCTTTTCCAATAGCAACCTTTAAAAACACTCCTTCTCCTCTAATATCGTGCGGGGACGTAGTATAACCTGGCTAGAATAGCTGGCTCCAGACTTTGTGGAGCGATGAGACCTTAGGTCGATGACTTACAAAGGGCTATACCAGCGGATCTGGGAAAGTGTACGGGAACAGACACTTCAGAAATTCGAATCCCAGCGTCCCCATTCCTGTTCCCATTTTACTTTATTTCTAGGATTATTTGATCCAATCAACTCAAAGAAACTTATTGTATTTTTGTGTCTAACAACGACATCATAACCTTTATTGCCTCGCCAAATTTTTTCACAGCAAAAAGACTTTATACCTAATTTTTTAAGAGAAGTCACAATTTCTCTAGTAAAAGACTCTGACTTTGCAGATATTTTTATTAGTACATAATAATATTTTCTACCATTTTTCCTATCAATTTGATGGGTTACACAACCATCAGTATCAAATAAGCCTCTAATAAATGAAATAAGAAGTTGTTCGTCCTCTTTAATATATCCTGGAATGGACAAATTGGTTTTAGGACTTAAAGGGATTAAAAGGAATCGATGAAAATAGTCAACTAATTCTTTTGAATAAACATACAACTCCAAATAATTTTTTTTAGGATATTCTGACAATTTAGGAACAATATTAAAGTTTCTTATGAACATTCTTTTTATATAATGCATATAAACTCTATCTTTCGAAAGATTGCCGAAAATTCTGATAACATGAGCATGGTTATGCTTATTCTTCATATATCCATCTCCGAACATAATGCCAACTATTTCAGCGAGTTCTGGAGTTAATTTTGGTTTCATCTCACCCAGAGTTGATGAAAGCATAAATTAACGAAAGAACGAGCATATAAAAGGCTCACGTGGAGATGTCCAGTGAAAGTATGTCGAATCCCTCCGTCCCCACTTCTTTAACTTCTTTATTCAGAAAATTATATAAATAAGCATTAGTTTAAACATAATATAACACTAAAGGTGGTCTAAAATAGCAGCAAGAGATTTTAATAAGGATTTAGGAAGTTATCTTGAGAAGAAAAAAGCAAGGGAGAGAGGCTCTGGGAGAGGTTTTACTATTAAGATTCCTTTTGAAAGAAGGAAGACAGTTGAGGAGGAGATTCCTAATATAGGACCAACAGAGGTCCATGTCGAGTACAAGAAACCAGGCCGGTTATCAAGATTATTCTCTTTCAGAAGAAAGCTAATAAAAGAAACAGAACAGTCAGAGGACCTCACACCAGGTGAAATGGCCAAGCTAAGAGCAATGGAAGACGAGATAGAGGAGACAGAGGATGAGATTATGGAGAAAGAGGAGGAGATAAAAGAAATAAGAGACGAAGAAGCAGAGCTGATAGAAGAGAGAGAAGGCCTCCTAAAACGATTCTTCAGAAAAATAAATGTATTCAAGAGAAGGCCCATGGAGACGGTTGAGATCCCTGCAGAAGAAATTGAAGAGGAGTCTGTTCTTGACGAGGATGTTATTGATGTGCTCAAGGTTATGCATAAATGGCTCGAACAGCTGACACCCTCTAAGAGAAGGAGTTTTAAGGCAAGCAAGGACTTCCAGATGTACAAGGCAGTACTGGAGAAGTATGGCTTGATAAAGAATAAGTAATTCTCTTTACTTGCTTGTCATTATCTCTATAACATCATTATTACTTAGAGGAGCATCCTTGGCTACTGGCTGCTTGGTCTTCAGGTTTATTGCCTTCACAAAGTTATCTCCAATATCTGTGTGCACCTTATATGCAAACTCTAAGGCATTGGTCCCTTTCGGCACCAAGAAGCAGTCTGGCAGCACATTGCCGTCCTTATCAGTTAACTTGCTGTTAGCCACAGGATAAACAGCTATGTGTTCCAAGAGCTCAAACACTGCTTTGTTCAATACATCCTGCACGCCTGTTCCTCCTTTTGCCAAAACATTTGTTTTCAAGAACTCCAAGCCTTTTTTCTGCTTTTCACTAATTTTACTCTCATCACTCATCTCAAAACTTTTTTCCCCAGGAATATATTTTATCATGCCGTGCTTGTGCGCTTCTTTTAATGCCAGCTCTGACTCAGAACTGCAACCAACAATGATTTCATCAGGGAACTCTTTTACCAGCCTGTCATAATTATCTTCTGCTCCTGCAACATCAATCTTATTAGCAGCTATTATCATTGGCTTGGTCTTTTTCCTTAGAAAACTTGCGAGCCTGAATAAATCCCCATCTACCCACTTAATCACAGCCTTCTCCTTGAGCTCAGTTGCTTTTAATGCCGCTTTCATCAATTCCTCATCAACCCCCATACCAGAGAGTTGTTTTGCCAGCACTTTTTGTACTAGGGAGTGTTCCTGCTGTATCTGCCTTGCAAGCCGGTCCCAGCCCTTCTTTAGAATATCATGGTACCAGTGGTCCAACTCTACTTCCAAGAACTTTATGTCATTTGCAGGGTCATAGCCTCCTGCGCTCACGGGCTCTCCCTTCTCATTAGTACCGCCACTAACATCAATCACATGGATGAGGGCATCTGCCTGGTTAAGGTCATTAAGGAACTGGTTGCCCATGCCCTTGCCCTCATGAGCACCCGGCACAAGCCCAGCAACGTCTATGAGCTCAACAGGCACAAAGCGATAGTTATCTATGCAGTAACCAAGCCTTGGCTTGCACTCAACCTTAAATTCTTTAGAAACACAAGCCACTTTTACAAATCCCATGCCATGGTTGGGTTTGATAGTTACAAAGGGATAATTAGCTATCTCGACCTCTGCAAGAGTGGTAGCCTTGAAAAAAGTAGATTTTCCCGTATTGCTCTTTCCAACCACGCCTATTTGCAAAATATCACCTTAAACCATACTTATAAGTCGCGTATTTAACAACTGATTTGACTTTAATTTTATCTTCCTTAGCTAGCTCCTTAATCAAATATCTTGCTCCTTGTCGAGTCATATTTAACTTTAAAGCTAATTCATTAACAGTCAAATCCCCCTTTGAAAGCTCTAATAATAATTTTTCCTTATTTCCCTTAATATATCGTTTGGGTTTGTTAATCCTATTAATAAATTCTTTTATTTTTTGGCCTTTGTAACCTAAATTTACTTCAGGATACTCTCCTAAAAGACAATTATACTCTTGATAAAGTTTGTTCAAGCTTTTAGATAGGATATACAAACAAAAAAGCTTGTCTTTAGCTTCTCTAAAAGAAGTTGAATAGTTTAATTGAATGCATATCTTTTGTAAATCTTTAATTAATTCTCGATTTTTTAATCTAATCACAATCAAACTAGAATCGACACTTCCATCGTCAATAATAATACCAAGCAAAAATGCTAACTTATGCTTCCAATTCTTTTTAAAAATTTCTTTTGGAATCCTGGCATTTTTAGATTTAAAACTATTAATATCCATATTATATAAGTTAAACATCAACTCAGAACAAGGCACAGGAAAGTAAATTTTAGTGATTTTCTTATCATTTAAATAACTGTTATTATGATTAAGTTTTCCAAAAACAGATTCTATTTTTTTAATATATAAACGTCGATATTTTTCATCATATTGCCTATAAGAAAAATAAGGCTTTCTACCATTTTTTGGATTCACAACATTCCCATCAGCAATATGATGCGCAACTAACATATCAAACAGAGGAGTTATTTCAACAGGTAATTTAGGGTTCTCAATGTAATTATGGCCTCTTCTTGTTTTATAAGCTAAAATATTATTCTGTAATTCATCCAAAGGGATATCTAATAGTTTGCATAAGTTCAAAAGAATCTCTAAGTCAATAAAGTATTTGTAACTTCTTTTCATTCTGTCCTTAAATGTAGAAAAAGAAATATGATAAAACTTGATTAGCTCTGTATAAACTCTCCTTTTAGTCCTAAATTCCTCTTTAATTCTCTTATTAATAAGGCCTATAAACTCTTTTTTAACTTTAATATTAATCTTTTTGCCTAAATCCCAAATATTCATTTTTTCCGAAGCCATTTTAAAATCACAAGTCTTATTTTAGACGAATTGTTCTTAAATGATTTTCAGCTTTAGCGAAAATTATAATTTGAATAATGAGCTTTGTTCGAAGTGATTTTAAGGCGGAGGAAAAATATAAGGGATTTAAAGGCAATATCAAGAATTAAAGCTAGTTTATTTATAAACCTGGCGTCGAGATGTCTAGTGACAATGCTTATTCTTCATTTTTTTCTAAATTCTTAGAAAGTTCTTGAAGAGTTTTTCTAATTTCTTCAGCTTTTTTTGTTTCATTGAGGGGCATTATTTCACAAGTATTGTTAACACAAATTAATTTTTCATAACAGTTTCTTGAATCATAAAGACAATCATATAAAAGATAATAATTTTTACTGTCATTTCTAGTGTCGATTTTGTTCCAGAAATCAGAACAAACATGATTTCTGACCTCATTTAAGTTAGGGTAATATTTTCTGTTGATAGTAACCAACTTATCACAATGTTCCTCACACCTTCCAGGTCTCGAACAATCAGAAAACATTACAGTACAATCAGACGCTGATTCGCAATACTGCAGATGAGATTCATTTAAATATATTTCAAATTCTTCAATTGTATTAATTTTATCTAAAGAACTACTTTGCATACAAGCTGTGAGTAAAATCATCAATGTAAGCAGAATAATTAAGCATACATTCGCCTTCCCAACAACCCCTATAATCATGAGAAACAGGGAATCCCTGAGGTTATAAAAAGTTTATCAATAAATTTAAAATGAACATTAAATTCTTGGTTTCATGCACGGCTGTGGTCTAGTGGTATGATAGGGGCTTCCCAAGCCTTTGGCCCGGGTTCGATTCCCGGCAGCCGTATGGGCATAAGATATAATAACGATATAATAAACTTAATAAAACACCTCTATTTTCTATTTGCCCATGGAACACATCTCCTGGATTAGGAAGTACATGCCTGAAAAACTGAGTGATATTGAGGGGCATGGTAAAGTACTCGATGAGTTAAAGAAGTTTGTATCTCATTTCAAGAAGGGCAAGGCTCTTCTTCTGTATGGTTCTAGTGGGGGAGGAAAAACAAGCAGCGTGTATGCTCTCGCCCATGACCTTGGCTATGAGCTCGTTGAGATTAATGCCAGCGATAAGAGAAATGCTAACCAAATCAACTCATTACTAGGGGGCGCTTCTAAACAAGCCAGTCTTTTTTTTAAGAGCAAGATTATATTAGTTGATGAAGTTGATGGCATTACTGGCAGAGAGGATAGGGGCGGAGTCCAGGCCATTCTTAAGTTCATTGACACCAGCAGCTACCCTATCATCCTGGTTTCTAATGACCCTTTTGATAGGAAGTTCTCTAGTCTTAGAAAAAAGTCTGTTCTATTGGAATACAAGACAAGGCCTTATGAAGCCATCCTCAAATTTTTGAAAAAAATCTGCAAAAAAGAGGGTATTAAGTATGATGCTGATGCTCTTACCACTCTTGCAAGGAGGTCTGGGGGTGACATGAGAGCTGCTATTAATGATTTGCAGAGCCTTGCTTATGATAAAAGGCTTACAAAAAAAGAAGTAGATACTTATGGAGAAAGAGATCAGACAGAAAAAATCACTCAAGCCTTGTTAAAGGTGTTTAAAACCACTGATATTGATGTTGCTCTCAAAAGCTTTGATAATGTTAATGAAGACCTAGACAAGGTATTTCTCTGGATGGATGAGAACCTGCCAAAGGAGTACACAAAGCCCGCTGACCTCGCAAGGGGCTTTGACGAGCTGAGCAGAGCAGATGTTTTTAAGGGCAGGATTATGAGGTGGCAATACTATAGATTCTATGTCTACTGCTATAACCTGCTAAGCGCAGGGGTTGCTCTCTCAAAGGACGAAAAGTACAGAAATCTAGTTAATTACAAGCCAACAACAAGAATTCTTAAGCTGTGGTTTGCAAAGCAGAGGAACGCCAAGAAAAAGGCTATTGCAGAGAAGATAGGCGATAAAACCCACACAAGCACCAAGAGGGCACTACAGGACACCCTACCTTATCTAAAACCTGTTTTTAAGAAGAATAAGAAAGAAGCAGAAAAAATAAGCGCTTATCTCGAGCTGGACAAGGAGCAGGTTGAGTGGCTAAGAAAGTAAAAAACAACAATATTTATAAACAAATCCCCCTTTCTACACCACTATAAAGTAACTAAAAGGTGGTTATGTGTTTAAGAAAATAATGCCAATAATTCTTGTAATAGGACTAGTAGCTTCTATTGTGCTGGCAGCTAAGGGCTTTGAGTACTCGCCCAATGTAAAGCCACACACCAGATACAATCCATTAAGATATGGGTGCTACTACTACTATGGCTATGGAAGCTGCCAGGTGGAAAACGAGCATTGCAGAGGGGTTCCAGTAGGCAAGAACCAGGACTTAGACCTAGGAGATGCATGTGACAGGAACGAGCCACCTGTATTGACAGGAGCAGAGGATATAACAGTAACAGAGACAGAGCTTGTTAAGATAACAGCAGAGTGTACTGATGAAGACCCTGTAGAGACCAGTTATTCTGGGTGGACAGAGCAGGCAGAAACACTCACAACTTACAATGATGCAGGCACGTATGAGGTGACAATAACATGCACAGACTCATTTGATGAAACAGACACAGGAACAATTAAAGTGACAATCAAGGACAAGAACAGGGCTCCACTATTCAGGGCAATAGGCTTTAATATTGAATAAAAATCCTTCTTATATTATCATTTATTATCAATAACTTTATATAATCTTAGTGGTTAATTCTCGACTATGGGCAAGGAAAAGAAAAAGCAGGAGAAGAAAGGCAAAAAAAAGAATAATAAGAAAGATAAGAAAGCCTTCCTCCAGGAACTAACCAGTTTTATGCAGAGCAAGGGCTTTGTATGGGGTCCTGAGCCAGAGATTTATGGGGGAACAGCAGGCTTCTACACATATGCTCCCCTAGGAAAGCTATTGAAGAATAGGATAGAGGACATTATAAGAAAATCCCTGCAAAAAGAAGAGTTCTTTGAAGTAGAATGCCCGACAGTCATGGAGAAAAAGGTATGGGAGGCATCTGGGCATCTGACCGGCTTTACAGATGCAATGATATCCTGTGCAAAGTGCAAGGCCAATTTCAGACTAGACCACTTACTAGACAATTATCCCCAGACCAAGCATTTCAAAAAACCAGAGAAATTCATTGAGTTTATACACAAGAACAAGATCACCTGCCCTTCCTGCGGGGGTGGATTCAAGCCAGAGATAAAAAAGCATGACCTAATGATGAAAACCCATGTCGGGGTTAATCAGGAAGCATACAACCGGCCAGAAACAGCAACCACAACCTATCTTCCATTCCTAAGATTCACAGAGTTCTTTAGGAGGAAACCGGTATTTGGAGTCTTCCAGATAGGTAAAGCCTTTAGAAATGAGATAAGTCCAAGACAACATCTGGTCAGAATGAGGGAGTTCACACAGGCAGAAGCTCAGCTATTTATAAAAAAGGAATTAAAAAATGATTTTGAAAAATACAGGGAAGTAGAAAACGATGCTCTCCCCTTATGGGATTATAAAAGCCAAGAAGCAAAAAAAGAGCCCAAAAACACAAAGATAAAGGAGGCCCTGAAAAAAGGCCTCTTCAAAAGCAAGGCATATGCCTGGACAATAGCAGTGGCTTATAAATTATTCATAAATATGGGCATACCCAAGGAAAGGATAAGAATGAGACAGCACTTTCCCGACGAGAAAGCCTTTTATGCAGACGACGCCTGGGATGTAGAGATAAACACCAAGAGCTTTGGCTGGATAGAGGTGTGCGGAGTGCATGACAGAACAGACTATGACCTAAAACAGCACTCCAAGTTCAGTGGAACGCCCCTAGAAGCATTTGATGAGGCAACAGGAAAAAAATACATTCCTCATGTTTTAGAAATTGCCTTTGGAACCGACAGACCTGTATTTGCACTGCTTGACTTTTTCTATGAAAAAAAGGAAAAAGAAGAAGGAAAAAGCATGTTCAAAGTACCCTACTCTCTCGCACCGATACAGGCAAGTGTTTTCCCATTAATGAGAAAGCCAGAACTAGTGAAAAAAGCAAGAGAAATTTATGATAACCTAGTCACTGAGTTTGTGTGTGCCTATGACGAGACAGGACAGATAGGACGAAGATACCTAAGAGCAGCAGAGGCAGGCACGCCTTTCTGCATAACAGTAGATTTTGAAACCCTGGAAAAGAAACCAGAGACAGTAACAGTAAGGGACAGAGACACAGAGAAACAGGTAAGGGTGAAAGTTGCTGAACTAAAAGCCATTCTCAGAGACCTTCTAAATAATGATAAGAAGTTTAGTGATTTGAAATGAATTTATTCTAACGCAAAACATTTATAAATCCTCACATAGTCTTATCGTCTATTGGGACCGTAGCTCAGACTGGGAGAGCACACGGCTGAAGTGCTTACAAAGTGAAAGTCCAGAAAACTTTGTTTGCTGTGAAACCGTGGTGTCCTGGGTTCAAATAAGTGCAAGCTTACGCCAAAAATGCTTGCATTTTTGAGAGTCCCAGCGGTCCCATACTTTACTTACTATCTCTCATCATCTCTCATCTCTATCTCTCAGAACTTAAGTTGGGCTTGTAAAGCTACTTAGAATTGAACCTGCTATCAAGTTGAACATGATTACGACTGCGAGGGCCACAAATATATATGTGATGGTCGTCTTCAACAAATTCTTTCCTATGAGATACCTCTCGCTGAGCTTGTCGCTTCCATTTTCTACACCATTCACAAGAATAGAAAGAATAATGGTTATCTGCACAACATATAAGCCTACAATGAACTGGAAGAAATATGTGGGTATGCCTGTTCCAAACATGCTAAGCATGCCTCCACCAGCAACGTCGACTCCCTCTGCCTCTGCTCCTAACTGGGAAAGCCTTATTGATAAGCTTCCAAGTATCTGGGTTATCATGCTGGTTATACCAACAACAATACCTGCAATGGCTGGTGTCAGGAACATTATCTGGCTCTTCATGCTGCTCACAATGTCTGCCAGCAAATCCTTCAGCCTCTCATCAACCCGGTGTATCTGTTTTATGTATTCAGAAACATTGATTACTGCCTGGCTTGCAACCATAGGCCCTTTCCTGCTGCTCTCAACCAGTACTTTCATGCTGCTCTCTATAAGATTAGAGGGATAATAAACAAGAGCCCCTCTCTTCTCATCGAAAATAGCCTGTTCTACGCTCATACCAAGCTTGGATATATTTATACTCACCATCACAAAGAATTTCCCGCTAAGAGTGCCCTCCATTACCTCTGCTACTTTTCCAAAGGCTATCTCTGCGGGCAGGCCGTCTCCAAGGCGATTACCGAGCTGGAACAAGGCTGAGGCAAACTCTTTTTCCAAGGCCTTGGATTGCTCTCTTATCTTAATCACATTCCTGCTTCTGAAGTTATAATAAGAGCCGATTCCCAGGCCAAAGGCAAGCACAAGCAACAGGCTCAGGAGAGTTGATCCCAAGCCAAAGGGCCCCACCAGCTTTCCTGTCTTCTCTCCCTCAACAATTTCAGGCCGGTATCCCAAGAAGTAAAAAGTAGCCTCAGGATGAGTTGGCTCCTCGATAGCTACTATCCCTTTGCCAGGCACCACTGCTAAATCAGTGTTGCTTGTGGCGTGCAACACAAGGGGCACAATGCCTACTATGAACAGAATAAAGAAAATCATAAAAGAAATCAAGGCCGGGCTTATGGTGAGTGAATCCTTGCCTATAGGTATAATGATATTCCTGTATTTCCTAAGCTCAGTATTGCTCTCAGATATATCGCTCTCCCCATATCCTGTTGGCCTGGTCGAAAGAATGTTCCTAGCAAGATAAAGGACTATCACCGGAAGAACAACATTGTAAAGCACCAGGAGATGATACCACTTTACCTCTGGCATAAAACTCACAAGCAGAGGCAGAATAACAAGGCCAAGGATGGGCAGGATTATCCCAAGCATGTGCAGAGCAGTAAGAGGACCCTTAAGATTGTGAGCATAGTGAAGCATCTTCTCATAAGTCTCCTCAAGAATAACGCTTAGGGACTTGTCAAGAGCATCAAGCCTTCTGCCCTCTGTTGTCTCATAGAGAGAAGACTCTATGAGGTGCATGCTCTCAATAAACTCCATATTATACTTTCTCCATGTCCTGAGATAATCATCAAGGCTCTCCTTTAATGAATCAAATTTTTCTGACTCAACGTCCCAGAGCACCTTTTTTATGTCAAAAGAAAGAGGCGGTGATAGGTGTCCTGCTGCAAAGCTAAGAGCCCTCTCAAGATTGCTTGTATGCCTCATATAAGTGACTACATAAAAAATACACAATACCATCTGGTTACTGGCTTTCATACGCCAGTTGTTTGCAAGGAAATTAGGAAGTTTTTGTAGAGGAATGATAATCCCAAGAGCAGCTAGTAATGCAAAGAAAACAAAAAACATGCTTCCGCTTCCTGGAGAAACCATTGAAGGAATAACATATGTGATGAAGATGATTGCAAATGCAAGAAAGATGGGTGCCAGCATTGAGAAGCTAGTAAC
>Ga0114922_10003963_pt1 | contig 13752 bp, 9 predicted proteins | sample AartaG_FD_100975 | JGI IMG/M metagenome (GOLD analysis project Ga0114922, IMG submission 100975) | Deep subsurface microbial communities from Aarhus Bay to uncover new lineages of life (NeLLi) - Aarhus_00045 metaG | ecosystem: Environmental > Aquatic > Marine > Oceanic > Sediment | place: Aarhus...
CGATGAGCCGATAGTCAGCAGTGACATCGTTAACGACCCTGCTTCGAGCATCTTCGATTCTCTGTGCACAATAGTCGTCGACAGGACCGTTAAGGTCGTTAGCTGGTATGACAACGAGTGGGGCTACTCGAACCGCAGCGTCGAGATTATGGAAAAAATGGCAAAGATGTAGTGTAAATGTGGATAAATGAAATGGCTAAGAAGACTGTTGCCGATATCGATGTGCAGGGTAAGAAAGTCCTGATGCGGTGCGACTTTAATGTACCGCTGGACGAGGACTGCAATATCACCAGTGACGACCGAATCGTTAAGGCACTTCCCACGATAAAGAAGATATTAGCCGGCGGCGGTGCGCTGATTCTGATGAGCCACCTCGGCAGACCTAAAGGACAAAGAGACGAGAAGCTGTCTCTGTCGCCTGCGGCCAAAAGACTCTCGGAGCTTTTGGGGCAAGAGGTTATCTTTGCCGATGATTGTATCGGCCCGGAGACAAAGGCAAAGGCCCAGGCGCTTTCCGACGGTGAGTGTATGCTGCTTGAGAACCTGCGTTTTCATAAGGAAGAGACGATAAAGGACAAGGCGGCAAAGGAAGATGCTCAACTGCGGCAGGCCAAAGACGATTTTGCGAAGCAGCTTGCCGAGCTGGCGGATATTTACGTTGACGATGCTTTCGGCACGGCGCACAGGGATAATGCGTCGATGTACACGGTGCCGAGTGTGATGCAAGGCAAACCGCGGGTCATTGGTTTCCTTATCGAAAAGGAACTGAAGTTCCTGGGCGAAACCCTTAGTAATCCTGACAGGCCATTCGTTGCGATATTGGGCGGAGCGAAGGTTTCAGACAAGATAGGTGTGATTGAAAATCTTCTGGAAAAAGTTGACTGCATACTAATCGGCGGGGCAATGGCTTATACGTTCTTCAAGGCGAAGGGGCATACTGTCGGCAAAAGCTTGTGTGAGGACGATTTTCTCGATAAAGCCACAGCACTTCTTGAGCAGACTGCGGACCTCAGTTGTGAAATAGTTTTGCCGGTTGACACAGTCATTGCCGCTGAATTCAAGGCTAACGCCCGGAACAAGGTGGTCAGCGGTGATATCGAAGCCGACTGGCAGGGTATGGATATCGGCCCGCAAACGCGAAAACTTTTTGCCGAGAAACTTGCCGGGGTAAAGACGGTCGTTTGGAACGGCCCGATGGGTGTTTTTGAGCTGCCGCCTTTCGATGAAGGAACGAAAGCCCTCGCTTTGGCTGTTGCCGAGGCTACAGACGAGGGAGCGCGCAGCATAATTGGCGGCGGTGACAGTGCGGCGGCAGTGAAAAAACTCGGTCTGGAAGATAAAGTAAGCCACATATCCACCGGCGGAGGTGCTTCACTTGAATTTCTCGAAGGTAAAAAGTTCAAGTGCCTTGAAATTCTTGATGAGAAAGACACTGACTGACACAGATTTAGAAATGAAGCTGCCCAAAGCAGGAACAGTTGAGATTGTACCATCGATACTAAGCGCCGACTTTGCCAGGTTAGCCGATGAGATAGCTGTGGTTGCCTCGGCTGGTGTGAGTATGGTTCATCTTGATGTTATGGACGGCCACTTCGTTCCGAATATTACGATTGGGCCGCCGGTGATTGCCAAGCTGCGCAAATACAGCAGCCTTGCTTTCGATGCCCATTTGATGATTAGTGAACCGGCTAAATATGCCGAGCGTTTTGTCGAGGCCGGCGCCGACCATATAACATTTCATATTGAAGCAGCTGACGAGCCGCTAAGACTTATAGACAAATTACACAATTTAGGGTGCAGTGCCGGGATATGCCTGAATCCGGAGACTCCGGTTGAAGCAGTAGAGAGTGTTGCGCCGCTTTGCGATATGGTTCTGGTGATGACGGTGCGGCCGGGCTTTGGCGCACAGCAGTTTATGCCTGAGGCGGCGAAAAAAATCACCCACATAAGAGAAATTGTCGGCCCTGATATACGCATCGAAGTCGATGGGGGGATAGATGCTCAAACCACACCAATAGTAGTTTCATACGGTGCCGATACGCTTGTAGCGGGCAACGCAATATTTGCAAAAACCGACCGTATTGCCGCGATAAACGCTATTCGAGAGGCAGCCGAGTAATTTTTGTAGCCATTTCTGTTTATTTTTGGTAAAATCCCCGGATTGTTTGGTTTTATATTGATGCGGGAAAACCCCGCGTGAAACGCGGGGCTAAATACAGTTTGCAATGGGAAAAGAAGCGAAATCCAAGTGGAACGGTTTCTCGTTGAAGCCGCGTAAGGAGATGCCCGAAGGGCTGTGGACGCGGTGTCCGGGCTGTGAGCATATGCTCTATAAAAGCGCCGTCGAAAAGAACCTTAACGTCTGTCCGGAATGTAATCATCACTTTCGCATTGAGGCGGCGACTCGAATTAAGTATCTGGCCGACGAAGATTCTTTTCAGGAGATTCTCAGCGATTTGACTACCGATGACCCGTTAGGCTTTAAGTGCAGGGGAACCACCTATAAACAGCGAATCAAAGCCGATGCGAAAAAAACCGGCGCCAAGGAGGCCATGCTAATCGGCAAGGCCTTTATCAAAGGCAGAGGCGTTACATTAGCGGTTATGGAGCCGAATTTCCTGATGGGCTCTATGGGTTTTGTAGTTGGTGAAAAACTCTGCGCGGCGGTTGATCTGGCGATGGCCGAAAAACTGCCTTTGGTAGCGGTCTGCTGCTCCGGCGGGGCAAGGATGCACGAGGGCGTAGTGTCATTAGGGCAGATGGCCAAGACTTCCGCTGCTTTAGCGAAATTCGACGAGGCGGGCGGACTTTATATCAGCGTTCTGACCGACCCGACGACCGGCGGGGTTACGGCGAGCTTTGCAATGCTGGGCGATTGTTTAATAGCAGAGCCGGGGGCGCTTATCGGTTTTGCCGGCCGCGCACGATTGCCGAAACAATAAAGGTGGAGCTGCCGGAAGGATTCCAAACCGCAGAGTTTATGTTAGAGCACGGCTTTGTAGATATGATTGTGCACCGCAAGGACCTTCGCAGCGAAATCGCACGCCTTATAGACTATTGCCAGAAATAACTCATAGTTTTTGCCACCAAGGGAACAAACCGTTAGACCTGAATAATGGAGAACTTCCTGCCGGAATCCAAAGCCGGCGAGTGAGGTCAGTAACAACCGGGGGGGGGAACAACCCGGCCGTTCCACCCCCTTTGCTCTACCACAAATCGTTAACAGTGATATTGGTTTTGGATACAGCACCTGCTGTCCTTTAAGACAGAGCCCCAGCTATCTGCCTTCTTTGCCTATGTGCAAAATGCTCGCTATTTACTTGCTATTCGCATCGAATGTGATATACTTGTTCACAACAAATGGGAAAGCATTATGAAAATCAAATTTATTCTCTTGCTGGTATGACTTTTGTCAACGGCCGGCCTGATGGGTGATTTGTTGGAAAAGGGCCACCTATGAAAAGCGCTGCCATTTTTATCTCAATGATACTAACTCTGACCGTAGTCAACGGTACTGACCGTAAACCTCTAACGCCAAAAAGAGAAAAGCTGAGAAAAGTCCCGTCACCACGAGCGGAGCTGGATCTGAAAGAAGTTCCTTTTAAGATGGTGTACGAAACGTACCGAGGAACCGAAGGCCGACAAAACTGGGAGCTATACTTGATGAATGCCGATGGTTCCAATCCGATTAATCTCACCAACACCCCTGATGTGGATGAGATGTATCCCCACGTTTCTCCTGATGGCACAAAGATCTGTTTCGTTACAGATGAAGGAGTAGGTCGAAAAAAGGTTCGAAGTGTTTACTATATGAAGATAGACGGGACCGAGCGTGTCAAAGTTGCCGGAAACGCCCGGCAGCCTTGCTGGAGGTTTGACAGCAAAAAAATCGCTTATTTAAAGGGAGAGTATGAGCGCTACAGCGACAGGCCTTACGCAACCTCTGATCTGATAATCTATGACCTCCAGACCGGCCAACACACTCCTCATCCTAATACAAGTTTACATCACATTTACGCTATTTGCTGGTCACCCGACGGCAATTGGTTTGTTGCCGCAATACAGGGAGGTATGGAGTACAGCGATGCTATTTTGGCTTTTGAAGCCAATGGGACAAAGCTATTTGACCTGGGATGGTGGGGAGTTAAGGGCTGCCGACCCGAGTTTAATCTTGATGGTAACAAAATGGTGTGGGGGGAGACCGACTGGAATCTATGCCTGGGCGATATCGACCTGACGGGCCGTACACCACGGGTAACTAATATCCAGGATGTTGTCCAATGCCTGCGTAAGTCTAAAGTTTATCATGTTGACTTCTCACCGGATGGGCGGTACATCACCTTCAGTTACGGCCCTTTCGGGGGAGCGCAACAGGTGGGCGGCAAAGCGCCAGGCTGGAATATCTGTGTCAGTGATTTGACAACGGGAAAATGGGTTGAAATCACCAGCGACGGGAATCACAACAAAGAGCCCGACTGGGTGCCTATTAGAGCGGGCGGTCTATAGGGCATAAGATTGGAGGTAACCAAAAATGAAAGCCCTAACACTACTCTGCTTGGCTTTGCCATTGACGCTTATCGCTGCAGGATTCAAGAGCCGACCGGAAAAAGCCAATGAATTGAGCGAATCACTTCTCCAGGCCGCTGCTAAAGGTGACATTGCTCAGGTCAAATCGCTCCTCTCAAAGGGCGCCGATGTCAACGCCAAGGATAAGTTCGGCTGGACATCTTTGCACCTTGCGACGGCTCAGGGCTCAGAGGAGTTGGCCAGGCTCCTTATTGCCCACGGCGGCGATATCAATATGAAGGACAAGGTCGGCGATACACCCCTGCACTTAGCTGCTGAGCTGGGACACAAGGCTCTGGTGGAATTATTTCTTGTCAAGGGCGCCGACGTCAACGTGAAGCGCGTAGATGGCTCCACGCCTCTGCACATTGCTGCCGAGAAGGGACGCAAAGACTCGGCGGAACTACTAATTGCACGGGGCGCCGACGTCAACGCAAAAGATGGGGAAAGTAGGACACCGTTACACAGGGCAACAAACAGGGATGTTATCGAACTGCTTATTTCCAAAGGGGGGGATATTAACGCGAAGAATAGGAGTGGCGGGACACTCCTGCACATAGCGGCTCAAAACAGTAATATAGACGCTGTAGCTTTTCTTATCACCAAGGGGGCCGATGTGAATGCAAAGAACCAGTGGGGCGTGACGCCCCTGTACCGGGCGGCTCAAATGGGTCACAGGGACATCATAGATCTTCTTATCGAAAAAGGTGCTGATGCAGATGCAAAGGACCGGGATGGTACGACGCCATTGTCTATGGCGGCTATGGGCGGTCATAGAGAAATTATGGAACTGCTCGTTATAGAGGGTGCCGATGTGAATTCCAGTGACAAATGGGGCTGGACACCTCTTCACTATGCGTGCTCGGAGAACCGTAAAGAGGCAGTTGAATTCCTTCTTGGCAAAGGTGCCGATCTTAACGCTAGAGAGGAAGAGAGGAAGACCCCTATCGCAATGGCAAAAGGCAAAGGGCATAATGAGATTGTCGCACTGCTGCGAGAGCACGGGGCCGAAGAATCCTTGCATGACGCCGTAATTATTGAGGACCCTAACGACCTCAAACGCATGATTGCAGAAGGGGCTGACGTGAACGCCAGGGACGAGAATGGCCAGACGCCTCTTCACATTGCGGTCTTTCAAGATAGCAGGGAGATGACGGAGCTGCTTCTCGAAAAAGGCGCCCGCATAGAAGCGAAGAACAAATTCGGCAAGACACCCTTGTATGACGCGGTGGACCTGCGAAAACCGGAAGTTGTCAAACTCCTTCTGGCTCGAGGGGCCGATGCACGGGCGATAATGGCCTCCGGTGGCACGGCATTGCATACTGCAGCAGCCAAGGGATACAAGGATATGGTCGAACTGCTCCTGGCGCACGGCGCCGACATCAACGGAGTGGGCACCGACAATATCCCTGTTCACGAGGCGATGACAGCGAGCCAGAAACGGATGGTACAGTTTTTGATAGACAAGGGGGCTGATATCCCTGCCATCCATGCGGCGTCTTACTTTGGCCGGATCGGTGAAGTACAAGAACTGCTCGCGACCGGAGTCAACATAAACATAAAGGACAGAGGTGGATTCAGCGCATTGCACTGTGCTGCATGCGGGAACCGGACGGATGTGGCGGAGTTATTTATTGGCAAAGGTGCGGATATCAATATCAGCGACAGGCATGGTTGGACGCCTCTGCATTATGCTATTGAAACGGGGCTCAGGGAAATGGCGGAACTGCTTTTTGCCAAAGGGGCCAGCGTGGACGACCGGGACAGCGTTGCTCTGAAGGCTTTGCTGGGTGCGAGTTACGACGGATTTGCCCGTAAACTGAACCTTGAGTGGGAGATATTGCACCCTGACCCTTCACACTGGTCGTTGTCTAAAAACGCGGGCACACTGACCATTACCACTCAGGATGGAACCTTCTACAAAAAACGCACGGATTACAAGAATCTATTTTTGACAGACTGTCCCGGAGAACCTGGGACAGATTTTCAGATTACAACACGTATATTGGATTTCGAACCTGTGGCGGAATACAATCAGGCAGGTTTGATTTGCTGGAATGGTGAGAACAGCAGTTTGAAGTTTGTCTACGAGTGGAATTCGTTTGGTGGGAGTTCTATAGGAGCCCATCGCGTTCTTACGGTTCTGGCTGAAACTCAAGAAGATGGAGAAGTAGTGTGTCGCTCGGCGTCCTTTCGTGTTGACCAGCAACTGCAGAGGATATGGCTGCGCCTGATAAAGCGAAGCAATAAGTATACGTTCTCTACGAGTTTAAGTGGCAGGTCTTTCGTTCCGCTCGAATCCCCTGCAATTTATGATGTACTGGGTATTTTGGACGGTGGCGTACGGTGGGGGGACGGTACAGTTGAACAAGTTGGGATTTTTGCGCACAACGGGACGCCACTTGGAGTGGCTGAAATCGATGCATCATTTGATTTCTTTGAGGTTAGACTTCTGCCCCCGGAGTAGGACGGAAGCGCATGAACCAATGCAGTTGCTTTTTCAAGGTATGGCTGAGGATGACATCATGCAGGTTATGTTGCTTATCCCGCAGGATTCGAATATCAACAAACAGACTTCTATGAGCCGTGCCGGCGAAGCTGAGTTTGCTGGGATATAAGGAGAATGTAATATGAAAGAGGCATTTAACTATAAAAGATGCCTGTTGGGATTAGGTATTATTTTTTGTTTATATTTCATTTTCTCCGGCTTCGTCGAGACCGCCCGGGGCTCACAGGCTGCAAAGGAAGCCGAGCTACGGGAGGGCCCCAATGAGAAATCCGAACTGGATTTGAAGTCTATTCCCTTCAGGATTATTTATGAGACACTCAGAAAAACCGATGGCGAAGAAAACTGGGAGCTATTCATTATGAATGCGGACGGCTCCAACGCGACTAACTTGACCCAAACGAAAGACACCGATGAGATGTATCCCCATGCCTCGCCCGATGGGACCAAGGTCTGTTTTGTTGCCGATGAGGGAACGGGCAGAGACAAGGTTCGCAACGTCTATTACATGAATATTGACGGTACGGGCCGGGTGAAGGTCGCCGACAACGCCCGGCAGCCATGCTGGAGTCCGGATGGTAAGAGAATCGCCTACATGAAGGGTGAATATGACCGCTACACGACCCGAGACTACGGCACCAAAGGGCTGTTCTTTTATGATTTGGCAACGGGAAGACATGAGCAGCATCCAAACAGAGAACTGCTCCATCTCTACAACATCTGTTGGTCGCCCGAAGGGAACTGGTTTGTTGCAATCGTGCACGGAGGAATGGGCTTCGAGCATAATATTATTGCCTTTGAAGCGCATGGGACCGGGGTGTTTGACCTTAAAAAGTACGGAATCGAGGGGTGCCGGCCGGACCTCAGTCCCGACGGCGGAACAATAGGCTGGGCACAGATGCGTGAGGTGGATTTGTACGTTGCCGATATCGACCTGACTTTGTCGGTGCCGCGGGTGGCTGATGTTCGCGGCGTTGTCAGGTGTGAGAAGGGATACTATGTCAACCAAACGGACTTTTCGCCGGACGGGCGGTACATTGCGTTTGGCTATGGCCCTCCGGTGGATTACTCGGTTGGTGTGAAAGCGCCGGGCTGGAATATCTGTGTCAGTGATTTGACAACAGGAAAATGGGTTGAAATCACCAGCGACGGGAATCACAACAAAGAACCCGACTGGGTGCCAATTAAAACAACAAATCGTTGAAACCAGTAATTCATTTTGCCCGCACTTACAAAGAAGCCAAAAATGGATGTTATCCAATGAACATGCTGTCCAGAGAGCTGATGAGTAAAGCCGTTTGCCTGCTTCTGGTACTGGCAATTATACCTGGCTGCCGCCGGGCTAAGGACACCGTCAGTATGCCGGAGGTCATCAAAACAAAGACGGGTATTGAGATGGTGAAAATTCCCGGAGGCTGGTTCGATATGGGAAGCGAAAGCGGCTCGCCGGACGAATCGCCGATGCACAAGGTATGGGTTAGCTCATTTTGGATGGACAGATTCGAAGTGATCCAGGAGCAATTCAAAAAGTATCAGCTCCCCGACCCCTCTCATTTCAAAAATCCGAAGAATCCCTTAGAGCAGATAAACTGGACCGATGCAGCTCTTTATTGCAACGACCGTTCACGAGCAGAAGGCTTCGAGCCTTGCTACGATGAGGAAACCTGGGAATGCAGCTTCGGAGGCAACGGATACAGACTTCCGACAGAAGCAGAATGGGAATATGCCTGTCGGGCGGGCACAACCACAAGGTACAGTTTCGGTAATGATGTTCGGAAGCTGAAAACCTTTGCCTGGTTTGCTGAAAACTCATCCGGAAAGACACATCCTGTCGGACAGAAGAAACCAAATCCCTGGGGGCTTTATAATATGCATGGAAATGTGTCGGAATGGTGCAATGATTTTTATTCAGAGAATTATTACGAGCATAGCCCGGAAAAAGACCCGAAGGGGCCGGCTAAAGGTGAGGAAAAGGTTTTGAGAGGCGGCGCATGGAACTCCAGCGCCGGTAGCTGCCGGTCAACATATCGCACGAGCGACCCTTCTATTGATGATACCTGTCTTGCGAGTGACGCTATAGGATTTCGCTGCGTAAGAGCGATGCCGCCTGGCGGCATCCAAAATGCACCTGCCAACACATCTACTGGAGAAGATATGACAAAGGAGAATCCAGACAAAAAAGCGTTAAAAACAGGATTCGTTTATGATGACATTTACCTCGAACATAAAACAACGCAAGGCCATCCGGAGGCACCTCTGAGATTGGTTGCGATAGTCGAGAGGCTGAAGACAAGCGGAACATACTCTCAGCTTTGTAAGCTTGCCCCTTTGCCGATTTCCCTGGAATGGCTCACTGCGGTTCACACACCAGAATATGTAGAGCGAGCCAGAGAAAGTTGCCAGGGCGGCGCAGGATATCTGGATTCCCTGGATGTTCCGATATCACAAAAGTCCTATGAAGCAGCGCTGGCAGCCGTGGGAGGAGTGCTCTCGGCCATCGATGCTGTCATGGGAAAAAAAGTTACGAACGCCTTTTGTGCGCTCCGTCCGCCGGGCCACCATGCACTAAAGGATAAGGCAATGGGGTTCTGTATCTTTAACAATATTGCCATCGGCACCCGCTATGTCCAAAAGAAACACGGCTTACCAAAAATACTTATTGTGGATTGGGATGTGCACCATGGCAACGGAACCCAGGCGGCATTCTATAACGACCCTTCAGTTCTGTACTTTAGCGTTCACCAGTATCCCTTCTATCCGGGCACTACCGGAAGCGAAGCAGAAAAGGGTGGCGGAGAAGGTTTAAATTACAACATTAACGTTCCCTTGCCGGCCGGTTCCGGGGATGTCGATTATGTAAGGGTCTTCAATGAAAAACTTGAGCCTGCGGCCATTGCCTTTTCCCCGGACTTTGTGCTCATATCTGCGGGATTTGATGCCCATGAGAATGACCTGCTCGGCGGAATGAAGGTCACCACGAAGGGATTTGCGAAGCTGACGCAGATCGTCAAGGCCATAGCAGAGAAGTGCTGTGAAGGTCGTCTCGTTTCTATTCTCGAAGGAGGGTATCATCCGGATGCTCTGGCTGCTTCGGTAGAGGCACATATAAAGGTTCTAATGGAATAGGAAGGGCCTTCAAACTATGATGTTTCATACCTGGATATTCCTGCCGTTTTTCTTGATCGTTTATGCTGTTTATCTGGCTTTAAAGAGGACGAAGTTTAAAAACTTTTGGATCCTTTTTGCTTCCTATGTCTTTTATGGATGGTGGAATCCCCTGTTTCTCATCATCATCGCGTACTCCACGGTGATTGACTACATAGTAGTTGCCATAATGGAAAAGTGCGAGCGGAGAAAAAAGATGTTGCTGGCCATAAGTATAATAAACAATCTCGCTCTGCTAAGCTTCTTCAAGTATAGTGGTTTTGTCACTGAGAACTTGAATGCCCTCCTATTGAATCTGGGGGTCTCGTATGCTATCGACATGCCCGATTTGTTTTTTCCCATCGGTATATCGTTCTACATCTTCAAATCCATCGGCTATGTCATCGATTACTATCGTGGCGATGTAGAAAGGGAGAAGAACTTTATACGTCATGCCACTTTTGTTTCCTTTTTCCCCATACTAATGCTCGGCCCAATTGAGAGGGCTGGGAGCCTACTCAGGCAACTACGCAAAACACCTGAAATCTCTAAACAAGATATCGCTGATGGGTTTTCTCTGTTCATAGTCGGACTCTTCAAGAAAGTGGCGTTGGCCGACTACCTCGTTCTCTATGTTGATAAGATATACGATGCACCAGTAGAATACCAATCGCCGGCCTTGATCCTGGCGGCCTTTGCCTTTTCCTGGCAGATATATTTCGACTTCAGCGGCTATACGGATATGGCACGGGGCGTGGCGCGAATGATGGGCTTTCGCTTAATGCTGAACTTCAATAATCCCTATCTGGCAACGGGCCTGGGTGATTTCTGGGCAAGATGGCATATCAGCCTTTCCTCCTGGTTCAAAGACTACGTCTATATTCCTCTGGGAGGCAACCGCAAGGGCAGGTTTAACACGTATAAAAATATGTTTCTGACTATGCTGATTTCGGGATTGTGGCATGGAGCAGCGTGGACATTTGTTATCTGGGGTGCGGTGCACGCGCTCGGGCGTTTTTGTACCCGGGAGCTGGAAAAAACTTCGTTCTACAAAGAAAGGGTGCCGAAAGTAGTGAAACAAGTGCTTGTGTTTGTCTTTGTCAGCTTTGCGTGGATTTTCTTCCGAGCTGAAACAATAAGCGATGCATGGGTTATTATAACAAGAATATTCAGCTCCGGACTGGCAAATCCTTATTGTCCATTGCTGGCTTTGGCCTTGATTTTTGCTGTGTGGCTCTATCAGTTTACTTATGAATCTAAACTTAGGTGGGTTCTTGAACTAAGATACGTTCGCATAGGAATTGTTCTTCTGATGATTATCTACCTAACTGTTTTTGCTCCTTCGATCGAGCAACCCTTTATTTACCTGCAGTTCTGAAATTGGTTAGATTTTAAGAGGCTTTAATAACTGAGGCAAAATGCGATGCCTGAAAGTAACATCTTAGAAAACCGAAAAAATTCTTCACCGCCAGATGAGCCTGAGGTTGAATTCAGTTCCAACAGCTTGCGATTATCCGGATGCGAATGGATTTTCGTTGGAATTGTTGTTTTGGCTTTATTTTGTTTCGGGCCCACACTTTGGGAACGGATGGAGAAATTTGAGCCTGAAACTGACTATCGCCTTCCCTATGAGTTAGGTAACGATTACTGGTTGTATAGCCGCTATAGTCGATTTGCCTGTTCACAATTCAAGATGATTGTGATTGGGGATTCGGTGATTTGGGGTCATTATGTTTCCCAATATGACACATTGCCGGAATGTCTCAATAAAATTGCCGGCAGCGACCAGTTTGCCAATTTGGGTGTGGATGGCATTCATCCCGCGGCGTTGGCGGGTTTGCTGAAATACTACGGTCGCGATATATCGAATAACAAGGTTGTTCTGCATTTTAATCCTTTATGGATGAGCTCCAAGAAACACGATTTGCAAACCGAAAAAGAGTTCCGTTTCAATCATCCTAAGCTGGTTCCGCAGTTTATTCCAAACATTCCCTGCCATAAGGACCCATATTCCAAGAGGATTTCCGCTGTAGTAGAACGATATGTGCCTTTTTTAAGCTGGACATCTCATTTGAAGATTACCTATTTTGAGAACATGGACCTGCCTGCATGGACGCTGGAGCACCCCTATGAGAATCCCGCTAATGCCGTCACTCTCCAGCTTCCCGCCTCTGCGAACAATAATCAGAACGAGCCCCTCTCCTGGACAGCCAGGGGTGTAGCCAAAACAGATTTTCAGTGGGTTGAGCCGGAGTCATCACTGCAGTGGAACTTTTTCCAGCGGTCGGTTAAGCTGCTGAAGGAAAGAGGCAACAGCGTATTCGTCCTCGTAGGCCCATTTAACGAGCACATGCTCGAGGGCGGGAGTATCGGGATTTATCGAAAGATGAAAAGTAAGATTGAAGTCTGGCTGCAGAAAAATAATATTGCCTACTATATGCCGCCGGCTTTACCCAGCGAGTGGTATGTTGATGCCAGTCACCCGATGAGCGAAGGATATGCCATGCTTGCGAAACAGCTCTTTGAAAATGAGTCTTTCAGAACCAGCATCCTCGCTCCGCCGCAGAAGCCTTAAAGCGTCGGCGACTACTCCAGCTACAATTTTGCCTCATCTTATGCCAAAAAAGCGAGGGATATTTCTCTTGACTTTTAGTCCCAAAAAGCGTATGATTATTTTTTGATTTCCAATACTGTACATATAAACTGAGGAGCTATTGTGGATAAGCAAAGGGCATTTACGCCGTTAGTAATTAAGTTCCCTGATAGGGAAAGTGAAAGATTGCCCCAAAGACACGGGGAAACGGACATCCGAAAACGACACCGGAGTTTTCTAATGAGCCCCGTGAGAAAAAAATTCTCTAACAGGGCGGGGTTTACACTGATAGAACTCCTGGTGGTGATTGCCATTATCTCATTGTTGATGGCGATTTTAATGCCGGCGCTTCGTTACGTACAAAAACAGGCGCGTTCAACTGCTTGTCAGAGTAATCTGCGGCAGTTGAGCCTGGCTATGACTCTCTACACGCAGGATCACGATGATAAAACTATGCCTTTCGTTGGCATCGACCAGGCTGGCGAGTACTGGTTCCACCAGCTAGCGCCATATCTGAGCGCTAAGGGTTATAAGAAGGACCCACAGGCGCACAAAGAGGGGGTGATGAAAGTAGTATTTTGTCCGGTAGTAAAAAAACGCACGGAGAACAGCTCGGCTACAATGGCCATCGGTACGGCGGATCGCTCGTGGCTCTTCATGGAGGGGGAAGGCAGTTACGGGCTGAACTTATGGCTGCTGCCGGATAATCCACTTTACGAGTTCCCGAAACAGAATTACTTCAAGAAATACTCGGATGCTGGATCCGATGTCCCATTAATAGGCGATTCGGTGTGGGTTGGCTCATGGCCCGACAGCAGTGATATAGTACCTGATGACCTGATTCTGGGTACAGGGATGGGGCATAGCGATGGGCTCTTTATGGGTCGTTTCTGTATCGACCGCCATAAAAAAGCTATCAACATTGGATTTGTGGACACCCGCG
>Ga0114922_10003964_pt1 | contig 13752 bp, 27 predicted proteins | sample AartaG_FD_100975 | JGI IMG/M metagenome (GOLD analysis project Ga0114922, IMG submission 100975) | Deep subsurface microbial communities from Aarhus Bay to uncover new lineages of life (NeLLi) - Aarhus_00045 metaG | ecosystem: Environmental > Aquatic > Marine > Oceanic > Sediment | place...
ACTATACAGCCTTGCTGGTGGATACACTCGACCTGGACTCGAGGAGAATCTACCTCGCCAAGGTGACGGCTGATGGTGGTGATGGGCTGAAGTGGTACGGGGAGATCGACTGCGAGGTTCTTGTCCGGAAGTCATGAGCCTTCATCCTGAGCTGTTCAAAGACCTACACGCTGGAGAGCCTTGCCTTGTTCTCGGTAACGGCCCTTCGCTCGACCAAGTAGAATTCTCCAAGGTCAAGATGCACACGATTGGCATTCACCGGAGCTGGAAGAAAGTGGTTTCTCCTTACCATGTGATCCTGCGGCAAAACAGATGGTGGGACGAAATCGAGCAGTCCAAGTGGATACCTAATGTCGTCTGGGCACGAGGCGAACCTGGCTGGTTCAATGCCAAGCGGGATTCCTACGTGGTCAGGGTGAAGGGTCGGACACCGGTGATATGTCTATCATCGGCTGGGTTCGGGCGGTTCTCGTTCGACCTCTATCAAGATGGCACCTGGCAGCATAACGCCGGGCTCCTTGCTATGGAGGTCGCCGCCTACATGGGGTTCGATCCTATCTACCTCGCCGGGTTCGACATCGAAGGCGGGCACTTCGGAAACGGGAACGAAGATGCGGCGAAAGAAAGTGTCAAGCGGCTCCAGTACCACCTCTTCAAAGCGGCGGCTCAATATATTAAAAGAGAGAGGCCAAGGCTCGTCATCAAGAACGTCAACCCGAACAGCCGCATCGCGCACCTTTTCGATATGGCCGAGTTCCGAGAACTGTATGGGCAAGAAGCCAGTTCTGATCCTTGGGAACGGCCCGAGTTTCGATCTGCTTGAACTCAGCCGTCTGAAGATTCCGACCATGGGAGTCAACCGCTCCCTAGGTGTCTGGCCTTCGACCTATCACGCCTTCCTCTCCAACGCGACCTACTGGAAGATGGTCCTGGCTCGCGGGAAAGGTCTGCGGGCGCTCTTCCCTTACGACCCGAAGGAGCACCAAGCCTATCGCTCCTTGTTCGGAGTCGACCTGATGACCACTCCACTCTCGGGGCTGTTCGCTATTGGCTGTGCCATCCTGGTGGGGCACGACGACATTCGACTCATCGGGTTCGACTGCAATCAGAAGCAGGGGCACTCGAAACGACTGCTGATGACCGACGAGAAGGATGTGGAGTTGAACCGGCGCCATACTGTGGGGCTGTCAATCATAGAGGCGGCCAACCGACTGAAGAAGTCCAGGCCAGACGTTCGTATCACCAACCTGGGTGGGGAGCTGTCAGCGCTCGACTGCTGGCCGCGAGGAGAGGTTGCGTCCTGCTACGTATGAGTCTCTTTCTCTGAGCCACAGCGCCAACTCCCGAATCCTCTTCTTGCGGACCCAGGCTCGGTATCGACACCCACCTGAGCAATATTTCTGGTGACCCCGTTTTCGCTCCAGGGCGACGTTGCAGTGTCGACATGTTGCAGGACTACCAGTTCGACTCATGATGCTCCACCAACGCGTTTGTGCAACGCTGCGCTACATCTCTACATCGGTCCGACTATACCAGATTGCTAAGTAGTATGCTAGTATAAGGAACAGGAGGGTCCCAATGACGAAGAACAAGATGAGCTTCACCGAGCGGGCCAGGCTTGGAGGACTCGCACGATCTGGCAACATGACCAAAGAGGAGCGCTCCAAGAGTGCTCGAAAAGCAGCCAAGGCACGTCAGGCTCTCCTATCCCCAAGAGAGCGTAGCGAGCTTGCCAGGCTGGCTGTGACCACCAGGTGGGCCAACAGAGACGCTAAGAAGCCTGTTTCCTAAGCTGCTATAACCTGCCCCATCCCCACTCAGGTTCTTGAGCTGTTTATAGCGAAACACCTGTAGCAATTAGCACGCTAGTATAGTACAATTGTTACAGTACCATCAATAGAATCAGCAACATAAAAAGAAAGCTCTTCGACAACTAAACCGGCACCGGGCCCCGACACAGGGGGAAAGCGGGAAGCAGCCCGCCGGTCACGCCGGACAAGCAAGCCGGACAAGCTCCCACGCTCGGGAGCAGCCGGGGAGGCAGGACGCAAAGCCCGAACCCTCCCATAGCGTACTCGGTTAGAAGCCGACGGTCCCGGCAGCAGTCCAAAGGGACGGTCCTCTTAGCACGAGGACTTTAGGACAGAGGCTGAGAACTTCGGCCACCATCCGCTAGAGGCTCGAAAGGCTACCCAGGGAGATTCTCGGAAGAGACGAATCGGGGAGCGACTGAAAACGAGCCGAGGCTGGACAGGCCCAAGGCTCTCGCAGGGGAGCACCTCAGACGACACCTAAGGCAGTTCGAAGGACGGAAAACGAAGAGACAAAATTGAATGTTGCAAGAACTCGCTCGGCTACTGTCGAGCGGGCTTTGGAGCGTTCAATTGCTCCAGAAGGAGGAACGCATGACAGTGAAATGTGATCGGTGTAAGAAAGAGACGATGTCGTACATCCTCAGCTTCTTCAATCTCGACATGATTTGCTCCGACTGCAAAGAGAAAGAGAAGGCGCATCCTGATTACGCCAAGGCAGTCGCCGCAGAGAACGAAGCGGTGAGGAACGGTGACGCGATGTTCCCTGGTATCGGCAAGCCGGGGGACCTCTAAAGATGAGGCGCAGCAACAAAGAGAAGATAGAGCGCTTGAAAGAACGCGCCGCTGAGATGGCGCTGTTGGCTGTAGGTGAAGAGATGACGGTCAGCACAGGACCGAACAGCCGCGTAGCTGGAACCATCACCGCTGCCGAGTTCCACGAGGTGGCGATTGGTGGCAACCGCGCGCAGGCGCTCTTCAAGGTCTGGCTCGAGGCAGGCCCACGCAAAACGAAATGGGGACCTTTTATCGTGAAGCACATCCCCAGCTAAAGGAGGTGTGAGTATGGACGCAACATTGATGATGACGAAAGCAGAAGTGGAGAAGACGGACTGGATCACAGAGAAGCGTGGTTGTCCGTTCGTGCTGGTCGCAGAAGGGAACTGCGGCTCAACGGTTCGTCTCTACATGACCCGCGAGAAGCTGGATGAGCTGACGAACCATCTGATCGACTTGGAGGTGTGAGGATGTTGAACGAAGACAGATTTGACTACAGCGTAATTCCGAAACCGACGATGGATGCTCTAGAGAGGCACATCAATCAGGGTGTCCCGGTGGGGGACTTTTTGACTGGTGTTCTAACGAACGACCTCGCCAAAGCGGTGAGCCACGCAGACCCGTATAACCAGCACGCGCTGGTTCAGATCGTCTGCTGGCTGCACAACCACGCTCCTGCCGCATGCTACGGGTCAGAGGAAAAGGTGAAGGCATGGAGGGAGCTAAGGAGAAGCGGTAAGAAGAAGGAAGGGTTTCTTGTATGAACCAGGGCCGTGCAGGGATGCGCCGAGCGTTGGGGGTGAGGGCGGGGCTTCTGCCTCGTGCCGATCCCGGAGCGCTCGCTCCAGAAGGAGGACGCGATGAACAACAACGATGAGAAGAAGGGCGGTTGCAGGTACGCAATCGCGTTCATGTTTCTGTATCTGTTCGGCGGCACACTGCTCTACATGGTGTGCTGTAGCTAGGAGCGTTGGAGGTGGGGTCCGGGTCGACTCGGGCCTATCCTGGAGCGCTTAGGCTCCCAACAAAAACACCTGGAGGTGTGACAATGACGACAACTACCAAGAAGACCGAAACCAAGAAAAAGAAGCGCACGAAGAAAAAGTTGACCATCGAAGAGAAGATGGCGTTTGTTGCTGAGACTTACCCGAAGGTCTGGTCCGCAATGGAGACGCTGGGTCTGGCGATGAACAAGTGCGCCGCGAAGGACATCCGGATGGTGTCCGGTCTGGTCGGCAAGATGGCGGCTTCGAAGTCTGCGGCTGCTAAGGAGATTCGGCTGGCAGAGAACAAGAAGAAGAAGGCTGCGCGGGTCGAGGCGAGTCTGGCTGCGGCTAAGGCGCGCACCGTTGAGCTGGAGAAGTTGCGGGACGAACTCGCCGCTGACGTTTCCTAGACGTGGGGGGGTGGTACCCCCCGCCTTTTTTTAGGAGGTGTGAGTTGACCAAACAAAAGAAAGACAAGCTGCGCGAAATCCGAGAGGGGAAGGAGAGGATGCTGCGTGAGGCGCTAGACGCCTTGGCTCAATGGAAGCGGTTCGGGAAGTTACCGAGCCAGATGAGCCCAGAGGCAAAAATGCTTCTGAGCGCGACGCTGTATGAGCATCCCGACAGGCACTCTGCTGACTTCCATTGCTTAGTGGACCCTGATATCGGTATCTGCGTTGTGTGCGGTGTCGAGCACGGAGCGCCATGTCCCGTTTGCAGCGGGAGGGCGTTCCACTCTATTCCGTGTCGGTGGGCTGAAGGAGGTGTGAGCAATGGCGTTGAGAACGGAGAAGCGTGACAGGCGCGGACTTTACAAAGCGAACCAAGGGACGAGCATCTGCCCGTCCCCAGAGCTGAAGCATATACCTGGACACTGTGACTGGTGCGAGCAACTGAGCGACCCACTTATCAGAGTGGGTGGAGCCAAGATATGTCGAAAGTGCAAAGAGCTAGAACAGTTCATGCTGGGCGGTTGAGTTCTGCACAAAGGGCTCGGTGAGAGTCGAGCCCTTGATGGAGCGCTCAAGCTCTAAAGAAAGGAGGCGTGATGAGAATATTTTGCATGTGCCGATCAGCGGATGTTGTCCGAGATAATGACGACACGCTGACATTACGACCATTGGTTGATGGTGACCCAGTTGGCATTGCTCTTCCAGAGCTGACCATGTATGTCGAGGAGATAGGAGTCGAGCAGTTCATCGTCGATACCGACGAAGGTCGCTGCAACTACCCATCGATGGTGGGGGTCAACGAACAGACTGTGACCAGCATCAGGCAGCACTTCCCAAACATCGACATTAGAACGTGCTTGATGTGCGGCGCTCGGATAGCGCTGGAGGGATGAGATGCAACTGATATCACAAACTCTGTTTCCAGACAGAACTAAGGTTGTTCTCGACAAAGGCGACTGGCCTTTCACCATTGTCTTCCGTGAAGAGGACGACGGCCAGGCAACGGTGCACTTAACCCGCCAGATGGTCGAGGACCTGATGAAGCAACTTCGCCACCAGTGGGCGGAGTTCGTAAGCAAGGGGGTTTCTAATGAGCCACATCAGCAAGATTGAGACACTGTACAAATCCCTATCGGCGATGAAGGCCGGGGCCAAACGCCTCGGCTGGGAGTTCCGAACGGGACAGAAGACATACGCGTGGTTCGGTCGTTTTGTAGGCGACACGCCGATGCCTGAAGGTCTGACGGTTGACGACCTCGGCAAGTGCGACCACGCGATCAGAGTTCCTGGGGCCAAGTACGAAATCGGCATCTGCAAAGTCGCCGGCGGGTACGAGCTCCGATACGACTACTTCAAACCTGGCGGTCTGAACCCAGAGATGCTAGGGAAGTTCAGCCAGGCTTATGCGGCTGAGCAACTCAAGAGCAAGGCTCCGATGTTCGGCAAGCGTGTGGTCAGCGAGAAGGTCCACACGAACGGCTACGTGGAGCTGGAGCTGGAGGGAGGGACCTCATGGTGAAGAAGAGAATCAAAGTCATGATATCTCCGACTGGAGAGGTCACCATCGAGGCGATCGGCTACACGGGTGCAAACTGCGAGGAAGCCACACGAGACATCGAGAAGGCGCTCGGCAAGGTAACGGAGAAGAAGAACAAGGCAGAGCGGTTCGCCCAAGGTCCGAAGGAGGAGGTCAAACAAGGAGGTGGATGGTGAAGTACATCATCGAGGTAGACGGAACGATCAGGCACATCTACTCAGACGACTATGCCGAGCTGGACTTAACATTGGGCACGGTCGACATCAAACGAGCAAGTCATGTCGAACCCGTAGATGTTTCTTTCGACAACCGCTTTCCAAGCGAGAGTGCGTGGATGGCTGACATGATGCCCGTGGGCGGTCCAGTAATCGGGCCGTTCTCGACCAGGGCTGAGGCGCTGGAGGCAGAGAGAGCGTGGCTGTTGGCGAACGACATTCCAGAGGTGAAGGAATGAAGTGCGCTATCTGCGGGGTGGCGGAAGCCACCCACGGGAACTACTGCAAGACGTGCCTTGACCGTGAGACGTGGACATGGACTGGGACGACATCGAAGCAGGTGCTGCGTTCTACGTTCGTGAAGTGCTAAAGGAGGTGTGAGCAATGGGACTGTATATCAACCCGAAGGAAGGGACCAAAGAGCTGTGGCTGAGCCAGAACGGCCTTGTGGCCGATATGGTCCCAGGCAGGCATCGGTTCGGTGAGAACCTGGTGGTGTGCCTGGTACGCAACGCGAGCTGGACGGCGGCGGGAGTCGCCTACTCTCAGCGCGAGCTGGTACGGTTCGCCCAGGACTGCGGACGGCCGAAGATGTGGTTTCTCGTTCCAGAGAGACGCATCCGGGAAGTCTGTAAAGGCGACAACATGCTGGAGTTGATTGAGTAGCAGCGTTGGAGGTGGGGCTCGGCCTTCGGGTCGAGCCTATCCTGGAGCGCTACTGCTTCAAGGAGGTGTGGTTATGAAGAAAGACATCATTGGGCTGTTTAAGGCGGCCCGTCGAGTGTCGACGCCTTTTCTGGCGATTGAGACACCCGACCAGCGCGATCTGGCTGGTCGGTTAGTACAAGCTGTTGGTAACGGGGACAACCCCGTACCCAAGATGACCTTCGACCTCGCCCGAGGGGTGATGCCGGTCAACGAGACAGGCAAGCAATTCCTCGATCAGTACGGCGACGAGAAGTTTGCTGGCAACCCGGCCGGCGCATTAGTCGAGATTGGACCGAGGCTACCTCGAGGTGGCGTCATCATCATGTTCAACGCGCAACTCTTCCTGGACGACGGGATGGTGATACAGGCGGTCTGCAACTTGCGGGACGAGTACAAGTCATCGAGACGAACGCTGGTGTTCCTCGGCCCTTCGTTCAAGCTCAAGTCCGAGCTGTCGGACGTGGTGATGCTGGACGAACCTAGGCCGGATGACGAGCAGTTGGGGGAGATCCTGACCAAGCTCTACAAGTCGGCGTTCGAACGAGAGCCCGAGCCTGAGATAGCCAAGGACGGCGTCAGCGCTGTTCGAGGGCTAGCTGCATTCGAGGCGGACCAAGCGTTAGCGATGTCGCTGACGAAGGACGGTCTGGACGTGGAGGATGCGGGTGAGCGAACGAAGGCGGTTGTGAACAAGACAGAGGGCCTCAAGTACATCAGAGGCGGCCCGACGTTCGCAGACATGGGTGGAGTGCATCGATGGAAGGAGCTGATGACTCGGATTCACAACGGCCCGGAGGACTTCGACCTTATCCTGTTCATGGATGAGATCGAGAAGTCGATGGCGGGTGCGACATCCGATCATACAGGGGACTCTGGGGTCTCCAAGCGGATTCACGGTACGTTGCTGACGTGGATGGAAGACAACGGACACGACGGCATCATTGCTGTTGGCTTACCAGGAACAGGGAAGAGCTACGCTGGCAAAGCCATCGGTGGCGAGTTCGGAAAGCCCACCATTGTTTTAGACATCGGTGGTCTGATGGGCTCACTGGTCGGCGAGACGGAGCGCCACTTGCGAGAGGCGCTGAAGGTCATCGACTCGATTGCTGGCCACGGTAAGGTTTTCGCCTTCGCTACTTGTAACGGGGAAGCGGCCCTGGCGCCTGAGTTCAAGCGCAGGTTCCACTCTGGCCGTTGGTACTTTGACCTACCCGACGAAGAAGAGAAGGCGGTCATCTGGGAGATACACAAGAAGAAGATTGGCATCGAGGACGACGTGCATCCTGTCGACACGAACTGGACAGGAGCGGAGATTCGCAACTGCGTCGTCAAGGCTCACAAGCTCCAGTGCTCGTTGGTAGAGGCTGGAGAGTTCGTGATACCCATAGCCAAGAGTGACCCGAAGTCGGTCGAGACGATCCGACGTGCGGCTGACGGTAACTGGTTCTCGGCTTCGTATCCAGGTCCGTACAAAAAGGACAAGGCTGAGAAGCTCGAACGGGACATTCAGTTCTGACGTCGTGGTGCTTAACCCAACGAAGTGCTACGATGTCTGTGGGGCCAGCAGCCCTGCCATCAAGAACCCCAACCATTCTTGAACCACGATGATTCCACTACGCTGCTGGCCCTTTTTTTTATTTCCAAAGGAGGTGTACGAATGACCACAGAGACAAAGCAAGACACTGCTGTGATGGACGAGATGACCTTGTGCTTTCAGCTACACGTGAAGATGCCTGGTGTGAAACGGCGGGCCGACAAGGACAAGATAGACCTCGGCGGCGCAGATGAAGACATGATGGGAGTATCCAAGCTCATCGTCGACTCTGCCGAGTTCCGCGCTATCGGTCGACACGTGCGCTACATGAAGGCGTACCTACGAACGAAGGGCCTGCCTTCGCCGGTGCTCAGAGGCGGCACGTACCAGATACCACTCGAGAGGGTGGATCTGGTGGTCTCCAAAGTCGATGAGATGAAGGATGAGTTCTTTGGGCTTGTCGATGAGTTCGTAGCTGCCTTACCGAGACTAACGAACGAGGCAGAAGAGCGGCTGGGGCCGCAGTTCGACATCAACGACTACCCGAGCGCACAACGTATGCGAGCATCGTTTGACGTCATCACCAACTTCATCGAGACACGGGTTCCCGGCAAGCTGCGCAAGATCAGCCATACGCTGTTCGAGTCGGAACGACAAAAGAACCAACACATGTGGACCTCTCTCGAAGGCACCATCGGCCAACTGATGATGGGGGAGATGAAGAACCTAATCGACAAGATGGTCACGATGACGGGTTACCGCGAGGACGGAAAGAAGATGGGCTTCCAAACGGCGACAGCGAACAAACTCAGCGAGTTCTTGCAGGAGGCGCCCTACCGAAACGTGCTCAACAACAAAGACCTCGACAAGGTAGTGCAGCAGGCATCGAAGCTGCTGTCGGGGCTCGACCCTACGGTTGTGAAGGATGACCTGGAGTACAGAGACACACTCCACGAGTCCTTTGAGCTACTTCAAACACGACTGGAAGGCATGCTCACCGAGCAGGCGCGGGAGATCACATTCGACGACGAGGCCTGAGTCTAGGAACAAGTGGGAGGAGCGATCCTCCCGCTTTTTCTATGTCTGGGTGTGTTTCTATATGAATTATCAAGAATTCGGTTTACTTTCTAGCGTACTATGCTATACAGTTGGATTCTAAGTAGACCAACCCAAAAGGAGGTGTGAGATATGACAAGTGATTCTCTAACCAGAACCGGGGCAATGAATATGCAGGTGCTCCGGGAAGCCAAGGCGTCCTTGGCTATGGCTGCGACTGCTGGGCGACTTGACCCCAGGAGGTTCTACTCGGCAGCCTACACCCAACTGCACACCAACGAGGACATACGGGCGAAGTGCACACCGCGCTCCATACTGTTCGCTCTTCAGAAGTGCGCCAACGCGGGACTATACCCTGACGGGCACGAAGCATACCTGGTGCCGTTCGGCAACAAGTGTACGTTTCTGCCAGGGTACAAGGGTCTCATTAAACGGTTCGCAGAGCTTCCTACTGCGGCCGACCTTCCGGTACGAGTCGATGAGGTCAGAGAGAATGACCAGTTTGACTACCGGCTGGGGGACGACCCTTACATCAAGCACGTCTACGGAGAGGGGAGCATCGAGGACCGTGGAGAGGTGACTCACTTCTACTGCATCTTCAACTTCCGGGATGGCTCCAAGGCTATCAAGGTCATGACGTTCGAAGAGGTGGACGAGTACAAGAAGTTCTCCAAGCAGAAGCCGGAGAAAAAGCAGTTCTGGTATCACCCGGCCTGGGAAGTTCGCAAGTGGATGTACTTCAAGGCCATACTGCGCCAGACAGCCAAGCTGCTGCCTCTCTCAGCAGACCTAGCCAAGAAGCTCGAACTGGAAGAGCGGATCGAACAGGGTGCGCCCGTACCAGTCGAGGAGATGGCGTCCGCGGACATCCTCGAGGGTGAGACAGCGGACCACGGGTTCGCAGAGCCCGAGGCTGTAACCGACCTCGGGATGAGCCATCAGGAAGCAGACCAAGAACTGGCGGACCAGGATGAAGCTGGTAAAGGCTAGGACGCCTAAGGTAGAGACTACGCCCGGGGGCTTCCGCTTCTATGATGGGAAGCCCTCGGTCACTACTGTCCTGGGCCGTATCTACGGAGTACACGGTTGGCTCGGACCGAACTACAACGAGGACCTGGTCGATCCTGTGATGGCTGCTTACCGCACTCGCGGCAAGTTTGTTCACAAGGCGTGCTCGCTACATGCTGAAGGGCGCCTGAACTGGCCGAAGCTGGATCGCGGTATAGGTCCGTTCGTAACAGCATTTGACGAATGGCAAAAAGCATCTGGAATGAAGTTCGTTGCCACCGAGGTGCCGGTGGTGTCGGTAGAGTACGGTTACGGCGGCCGACTGGACTTCGTTTATGAGCAACCGAAGATTGGATGGGTCATCGACCTGAAGGTCGGCGCGGTAGGGTCGAACCCTTTTGTCGGCATGCAGGTCGAGGCGTACCGTAGGGCGACGCTGAACACCTGGGGAAGCTGCTTGCAGCGTGGAGTCTTGTGGCTCACACCGCAAGAGGATGGCTCGGTACGTTGGAGGTTCGAACGGTTGACCGATCCGACAGACTGGCGCGATTTTGTATTCGCTCTTGGAGCGTACCGAGCAGCGGTGCTCCGGGGCTACATAAAGGAGGCGTGATGTTAGGAGACGATGTAGAGGTCATCAAGCGGGGTGAGTTCGACCCCAAGGAGTTCGGCTCGCTGGACCAGTCTGAGGTCTACGAGCTGGCAATGCGAGCAGGGATGGAAGCGCAGTCGTTGAAGTCCGAGGTGGAGCTGCTGGTGGTAGCGACAAGAGAAGATGCCGAGCAGATGGACCAACTGCGAACAGAGATCCAGACGAACATCAAGAAGACCGAGAAGATCAAGCAGTGGTTCACAGAGGACGCCAAGAGACACGTTACCAAGGTGAATGGGTTCTTTGCCGTCATCAGCAAGCCTCTGAAGGAGGCCAAGGACATCTCCGGCCACAAGCTGGTGGAGTACACCAAAGAGCAGGAGCGCAAGGACCGTGAGGAGGCAGCGCAGAAGGCGGCAGCAGAGGCCAAGGCTCGAGAGGACAGCGTCAACAAGCTCAAGGAACTGGCAAACGCCGCGGAGTCTAAAGGGGATGAGTTCACAGCCCAGGTGCTCACGGATCGCGCAGTCGAGGCAGAAGCGGTCGGAGCTGCGGCGATGCTACCGACAGCGACCAAACCCAAGAAGCTGGGCAGCACTCACTTTCGGACTACTTGGAAAGCTGCCATCACTGTTGGTGGGGAGAAGGACCAGCTCCGATGGCTCGAACGAGCAATCAATGACTGGAACGGCAAAGAGCAAGATGAGGTGGACAAGATCGGCAAGGCATACGAGCCACGTTACATCATCCCCGGCACCTACTGGAAGATCAACCTTGAGGCTTTGAACAAGCTGGCCCAGGCCACGAGTGGAACGGCTTACGTCCCTGGTGTTACATTCGAGGAAGACAAGACACCAGTAACCAGAGGTCGATGAGACTAGGGTCGATAGGTCCCGTTGATGCGTCCCTCCTCCGTTGTTCACACCTCCGGCGGAGGACCGCTCCGGGACCATCGGCCCGATCAAAAGAAGGAGGTGTGGCGTTGAAGGAGTTCCCGTTCTACCCGTGGTACCCGAAAGACTACGCTGGAGATGCGCTTGTCCGAGCCATGACCAAGGACCAAGACCTGACCTACCGACGACTGCTAGACCAATCCTGGGAGCTTGGGGGACTCCCGTCCGAACCGTACAAGCTGGCAATGCTGGCCGGTTACACACCCGAGGAGTTCAAAGAGGTCTGGACCTATCCGCTCACAGATTGTTGGGTTGAGAACGGTGATGGGGAGCTCGTTAATAAACGGTTGGAATTTCAGAGAGGTGTGGTTCAGAAAAAGTCTATCGCTGGAGCTAAAGCAGCCAATGCTAGATGGAAAGCAGAGCGTAAGTTACTAAGAGGAAAGAAGAAATCGAAACATGCGGTCGCATTAAAACCGCACAGCGAACGCAATGCCATTAAAAGGGAAATGGAAACTGAAATTGAAATGAAAAAGAAGAGGAAGAGGAGAGCGGCTTCGCCGCCCTCTCTTCCTGGCATTGCGGCGGCTGCACATGCGGCCCAAGGACGAAAGCCAAGGAAGAAGAAAGAGCCAGAGGTGTGGTGGAGTCAAGAGCGAATGAAGTTCGAGGGGAACCTGGACAGCATCAAGCAGAAGGTACGGACTCGGTACGAAGGGGAGTTCGGTACCCGCTGGATCAACGCGACGTGGCACTCCATCCTGGAGTGGTCAGAGGACAACCCTGAGAAGATCAAAGAGAAGAAGGACCACGGGTTGTTCATTCTGAACTGGTTCGGTCGTGACGCGAAGACAAAGAGGGAAGGAGGCAAGAATGACTAGGGCGGTGCGGGACACCAGCCTAGAGGTGTACGAAGAAACGAAGTCTCAGCGGAGAGCGCACATCGACACGATCTGGCAAGTGATGCTTATCAATGGTGAAGCAGACGCCGAGACAATGATGAGTTACTTATGGCTTGCTGGTTGTAGGTGGGACATCTACGAGGTGCGTCGGCGGCTGTCGGACTTGGTGAAGGAGGGCAAGATCATAGACAGCGGTCAGCGGAAGAGAAACGCAGCAGGGAGAAACATAATCATTTGGAAGCTGAAGAGGAAGGAATGGCAAGGGACACTTTTCTAAAAGGAGGCGTGAGATGAACAAGAGAGACGGATACAAGATGCAGGCACTAGCGGTGGTCGTTGGGATTGCTGCGGCACTTATGTTGGTCATCTGGATGGCTGGTTGTAACGGAGGGTCGAGCCCGACGGGCGCTACTGTTCCAACGGTGCCACAGGCACAACCGGCCGACTGGCTGTTGGAGTTCAACAGTGTCGATGTAGGCATAGAGAGTCTATTGCCACCGCTGCTCTGGGTACACACGGACCTAACGATCCAAGACAGGAATGGTGGAGCATACACGGTGAATTTCATTCGGTTCACAGTGACCGTTGATGACGATCCATCCTATCGGCAAGTCAAAGAGAGAGGCTCGGACGACATCGTCGAGCACTTCGGAACGAACAAGTTCAAGGCAGCGACCGAGCTACCTGTGACGTGGACTCTGACTCTGTGGCCAGCGGACTCGGGTGTGCAGTTCACCGTGACCGTTGGGGTGACGGACTCGCTCGGCAACTCGAAGAACCTAGAGGTCAAGAGAGTTGGAGACACTGCTACCCTTCGGGCGCTGATGCAGCAGTTCTGATTCTGACTCCGAACCCCAACCCGGAGGAAAGATGAAACGCAAGACAGTGGAGGACTTGGTAGAGGAGAATAATCGACTCAGAGAGGAGAATAACCGATGGCTGGTTCAGAACGAAGAGCTGAGAAAGATCATCATCGGCCACGAGTCGAAAACCAGGCTCGACGTGAAACAGAAGGAGAGATTGAAGCTCTGCACGAAGGAGATTGTGGAGGTGATTCGCCTTCTGCGGAGGAACGACATGAACGCCTGGGCGGACGGCATCGAGGCGAGACTGGACGCGATGGAGTGAAGGAGTACTGTGGCTGCGGGTGTGACGGGCACACCTCGGACGAACACTTAGATGAGCAAGACCCGATGTTGACCGAAGGGCAACCCATACCGCGAAAACCAAAGCCGATGAGCGATGAGCAAATTCGTCGATGGAAAGAAACGGGAGAGGGAT
>Ga0114922_10003965_pt1 | contig 13752 bp, 11 predicted proteins | sample AartaG_FD_100975 | JGI IMG/M metagenome (GOLD analysis project Ga0114922, IMG submission 100975) | Deep subsurface microbial communities from Aarhus Bay to uncover new lineages of life (NeLLi) - Aarhus_00045 metaG | ecosystem: Environmental > Aquatic > Marine > Oceanic > Sediment | place...
AGGCGTTTCGTTAAGATGCCATCAATAATTAGAAATTGTGTACCTTTAAAATCTTTAATTTTTTCAAAGAGTTCTCCTACCTTGATTTCAAATAGTTTCTCTAAGCTTTTATTAAACCCTATACTGTGGCCTGGCTCTATTTTCTTAAAGCTTTCTTCTATTATTGAGTAATTTTTGACTTTTAATTTCTTCAATAATTTTTGTAAATGCGATTCCTTTCTCATAGGTTCTTTTCTCTCGATAACCTTAGTCCCATGTGTGGCTCTTGCGGGCTTTTTATTTTGGAGAGATTTTATCATTTGTTTACGAGTAAGTTCTTCTACTTCGTAACCTTCTGGTGCTCGCGCTACATAATCAAGTTTTGCAACTTGTAGAAGTTCATTTAAAATAATAGTTCCTCCACGATCCCCGTCTAAGAAAGCTATGACATTTTCTTTTTTCTTAGTTAAACTAATAACCGACTTAGGAACTTGAGTACCTTGTACGGCAACTGTATTTTTAACTCCTATCCTCAATAAATTTAATACATCTGCTCGACCTTCAACGATTATTAGTTCTGAACTAGAGTCAATGTTAGGACCCGCGGGTAAACCTTCTGGGCCCCAAGAGATGATTTCTCCTAGTTTTATATCCGTATCGATTTGTTCTTCTATTTCGCTTGGTTCTAAAGATTTTTCATCCCATTCTTTTAATAGTTCAGCTGCCCGTTCAATTATTTGCTTACGTTTAGCTTCTCTCACATCTCTTATTTCTAATAATTGAATTTCAGCTTCACAAGGTCCAACACGCGAAACAGTTTCTACAGTTGCTGCTAATAGAGCAGTTTCTTTACGAGTAAGGCTAGAGGGGATTTTAATGATTCCTTCGGAAATTCCTTCCTTTGATTCATTTTCAACCTCAATCCGTCCTATGCGCCCTGACTTTTGAAGATCTCGCAAGTCGAGATCTAATAGAAGCCCTTCAGTTTGTCCAAAGATCGCTCCGACGATGTCTGATTTCTCAACAACGCCTTTAATCTTAAACTTCGTTTCGATAATATACTTTGTAGTAAAATCTACATTATTATTTGTAATCTAAATCACTACCTTTTTTAATTTATTATTTTATTATTTAATTTTATCAATCAATCTAAAATTGAATATAAACTTATAAAAAGAAGTAAAATCCAACTTATGGATAAGATCTAATGTTAAACTGATAATTCCTAACTAAGATCTTGATTACTTTATCTTTTGAGATAGTTTTATTTATCTTTATTAAGCTTGAATTATGAATACTTCCTATAAATTGTTATAAGTTTGGATAATAATTTTGATTGATTTTTTTGATTTATTTAATTGATAATTTTTTTGAAAATTTTTATTATTATTATTATGAATGAAAAATTTGATTAGAAACTCTATAAATAATCAATATTTTTTGATGATTATTTAATTAAAGTAATTCTTTCAATTTATCTTTTATCAATTTAAAGGTTCAAATAAGGCTCCGCCCTTATTGTTATATTATCTCCATAAAATACTATTTTTTTAAGACTAATTTTGATTATACATCTATGAGTATTTATTGGAATAATAAATTATTAAAAAAAATGTCAGATAATACCAAAAGAAAGGTAAAGTACAAACTTAATACGGATATCGGGAGATTTTATTTCTATATCGAAAGAAATAAGGATTGTGAGACTCCAACTCTTACCGGGAAGTTAGTCTTTTTTCCTAAAAAAATCCAATAAACTAATGTAGAATTATTAAAATTCTTGAATTTATTTTACATATTATATCGTTATTTAATATTATTTAATTTCTTATTTTAAAAAATCTAAGCGTTTGACATGATTGAAAGAATAATAGTGTTAGGAGGTAAAGGAGGCGTAGGGAAAAGCTCTATAAGTGCAGCTACCGCTGTACTTTTGTCAAAACTTCTTCCAAATAAGAAGATACTTCTCATTTCCTTTGATATGGCCCATAATTTATCAGATCTCTTATCTCAGCAAATTGGAAACATGATTACGCCAATAACAAGTAATCTATGGGCAATTGAACCTGATCCAAATATTTATGCTGAAAAATATACTAAAGATTTAGTTAATAAGATGAAAGCTCTTATGAAACAGATGCCTTTAGTGGGGATGATCCCAAAAATTGAAGAGTTTTTTGATACTACCTTTACTTCCGATTCAATTCCGTTGGCTTTAAAAAACGCTATATTTTTTCAAAAGATCTTAGATGCTGAGGATGTAACTTCTCAAGATATTCAATTTGATATCATTGTAGCTGATTTCCCTCCTACTGCTAACATGATTACTCTCTTTGAAATTCCCCAAGACCAAGTAAAAGTCGTCTTAAAATACTCTTTAAATTTTTACAATTCAATAAAAGGAACAATTAGGAATTTTTCTAAAATGTTTCATCAAATTATTAAACCATTTGACGATCAAGAAAAGAGAAGGGAATTAGGTAAAGAAATATTCAATATGATAGTCGATCTTGAAAAGCGTGGCGAGAGAATTACTGAACTAATACATAGCGTAGGATCCTTAAGGTTAGTTTCAATAGCTGAAAAACCTAGCTTTGAAGAAGTTAAACGCGCAAGAGATTTAACGAAAAAATACATTAACCTTGATGCAGTCCACATTAATATGTTGACTCCTGATCCTAAACACTGTAATTTCTGTAAAAAAATGCGTCAAATACAATTAAAATTTTCTGGGGAAATTAAAAAAGAATTTAAAAATTTAAAAATTTGGGAGTCAGATAAGCTCCTTGAAGAACCACTTGGAATAGATGGTCTCAGAAAACTGGCTTATGAAATCTATGGAGATATTACTGCTGAAGATATCCTAAACCCTAAAAGATAAAATAAAAAAAAATTTATTAATTTGTATAGAGCTCTGAATAAAGCCCCATAGCTTATTTTTTAAATTTTTCATAATTAATATTAAAATTAGGAGTATGAATAAGAATTAAATTAGCAAAATTTTTATGAATGTTCTTATAGGAAAAATGTTGCCCTTTCTTAACAATACAAAAATCTCCTTTGGATAAATTAAATTCCTTTTCTTCCAAAATAAATTGAATTTCTCCATTGATAATGTAGTAATACTTATCGGAACGTGTAGACCAAGATTCTGAATGCTGGGAATTTGGAGGCATTTGGATCACAGCAAAAGAAGAACTCATTTCTAATCCTTCTGTAAAATCATATATCTTTAATCCAGAGAAATCAATAGGTTTTAAAGAATCCTTTTTTATTATCATTACATAACCATTTTATTATAAAATATGAAAAATTGAAAAAATTAAAAAGAAGAAGAATTAGGTTCCTTCTTCGTAGCCGTGGATGTAGTTATACTGCTCCTCGGTTAATGTGTCGATCTCGATACCCATTGCTTGAAGTTTTAGGGTGCCCACTCTATCGTCAATATTCACTGGAACATCTACCATTCCTGGATTTAGTGAGTCTTTGTTTTTGACGATGTACTCAGACATTAGCGATTGTAGACCAAAAGACATGTCCATTACTTCAGCAGGATGCCCTTCAGAAAGCACTAAATTAGCTAATCTTCCTTTAGCAAGTAGGTATATCCTTTTGCCATCAGGAAATATTAATTCTTCTACATCTTGCCTTAGTGGTCTGATTTCCTTAGCATGTTCATACAATTCTTTAGTGGGAATCTCAATATCGAAATGGCCCAAATTACCGAGAATAACACCCTCCTTCAGTTTATTGAACATTTCTTTTGATGGCGGAATTACATGCTTACAACCCGTTGCTGTAAGAATTATATCGGCAATGGGGAGAGTTTTTTCAATAGGCATAACATTATATCCCGCGAATTTGGCTTGTAAAGCTTTTATTGCATCAACTTCAGTAACAATTACATTAGCCCCTAATCCTCTAGCTCTTAATGCCATTCCTGAGCTGCAATGCCCGAACCCTGCAATCACAACATTTTTTCCTGCGAAGAGAACATGCATGCCATAGATCGCGGCTACAATTCCTTGTCCTGTCCCTAATTCATTATCAAACTGGTTTTTACATCGCGCATCATTTACAGGGAAGAGTGGGACTCTCAATATTCCTTGTTTATCCATTGCTTTAAATCTCTTAACCCCAGTTGTAGTTTCTTCTTGACATGCGATTATCGTGCCATTTTCAATCAACTCTGGAAACTCCTTATGAGCAGTAACAATCATATCCGCACCATCGTCAATTAAAATATTCGGTTTTGCCTTGAGACACTCTCGAATACACCAATAAAATTCTTCGTCTGTGTTGCCATGCCACGCAAAAACATTTATTCCTTCTTGAACTAAGGCTGCAGCAACATCATCTTGAGTAGATAACGGATTACTTCCACATAAATAAACTTCAGCACCCCCTGCTTTCAAAGTACGGGCGAGATTTCCGGTTTCTTTAGTAATGTGTAAACATCCTGCAATTGTTATGCCTTTCAAGGGCTTCTCTTTGGAAAACCTCTTACGAATAATTTCGGCTGTAACAGGCATTTTAGATTCAGCTACATACAGAGCTTCTTTGCCTTTTTCAGCAAGGTTTTCATCAGCTACTTTATAATTAACCATATTCAATTTCACTATTCACAAAAATGATAAATTTTAACATTATACTAATCTAATAATTTTATGATATTATTTAAATATGATTGTCAAAAAGTGTAAACTAAATAATGCAATATTTATACAAACAATTATATTTTTAAATATCAATTACTTAAAAATTATTATGGTAAGCAACAAAAATCATATAAAATCTTTTGAGATATTGAAAAAAGTCAATACAAAATCGAAACCTAATATTTCAAAAATTTCAAAAGAATTGGGGATTACTAGACAAACTTTTCAAAATAAATTTGAAATGTTAAAGGATAAAGGAACAATTAAAAATTTCACTATTAACATCAACCCTAATATTCGACCCAATTTAAAATATGTGATTTTGGAAATAAAAACAAACCCTAAAGAGCCACACATCGTTGAAGATTTGTTAAAAATTCCTCAAATGAAAATGCTAGATGGAATTTTTGGAGAATACTCGCTCATCGCTCTGTTTGTGTTTAACGATTCTGATGAGTTTAACAAAGTTCTCATTAAAGTAGATGAAATAATGGGAACATCTTATTTTAAGAAATATCAGATAATTGAAGCGATAAAAGTGTTCAAAACTTACGGAATAGATGTAACGACAACTGAATTGGAAAAAGATCTAAACCTTGACCAAATTGATTATAATGTTCTGAAAATAATGGAGAACGAACAAAATTTAAAATTAATTTCTACTTACGAAATTTCCAAAATTTTCAAGAAAAGATATAATGTAGAGCTGTCACAATCTACTATTTACAATAGAATAAAAAAACTTGAAGAATCAAGCGCTATACTTAATTATTCCATAAATTTTAAGCCAAAAGAGGTGGGATTTAAAGGGAAATTTATAGTAAGAATTAAACCTAAAGATTCTTCGAAATACAGTGAATTGGCACTAAGCTTAGTAAGGAAGGATGAAATTGTGTTTCTGTTCCGGATGGGCGAACAATACGGATTGTTAGCGATTGTTCGAGTAAAAAAAATCGAAGATTTTGGCGGTTTTATCAAAAATCTCTACGACTCAGAAGATATAGAGGATACTTATACTAATTTTGTGCTTGATGAGTTGAAATTGTACACAAACTTTAAAATATTTTGATTTTACTATAGTTTTTTGATTGAATTTTAAAAAAGTAGGAAAAAATTAATTTAAATACCTTTGAATGATATCTTTAATTGAAAAACATGAATTATTTTTTTGAATTAATAGCTAAAGGAATAGGTTTTTCTAGAGTAGGAAGAATAATTTGCTCGAAGGAATCTAAAAGGTTTATATCGACACCTAATATCCTCGTTCCAATGAAGAAAAGTTTAATGAACCATATAAGTTTTCTTGAGGAATTTGAAGACCACGAGGTATTTTTGATCTTAAAAGAATTTTACTTGAAAATTGGATTTTTACGAGAAAAATTTAAGCATACCGGCTTTATTTATAAGCACAATGGTTCAATGGAAAAATTTAAAGAAATTTTAGCTAATAATATTGATATTTTTTCAGAGGATAACATTATACCTTTAATTCCCTTTAATATTCCTACAACAACCATAAATAAGGAATTCGCTAAAAACGAAATTATCAATTTTATAACCAACGCTAATCAAATCTTAAATCAATATCGGAATTTAGATTTTGGTTTATCTATTAAGATTTTTGAGCATCCCGAATTATTTGATCTGTATCTTCCTTTAATTAAGGACAACAGTAACGTTAGAATAATAAATTTAGTCGATCTATTTGATGTATTTAGTAAATATAGAAATATTTTAAAAGTAATTTTTCAAATTAAGCAGGAGCTTGACAACAATTTAGTCTTAATGGCTTCCGGTAGAATTATTCCGAAATTATATCCAATTTTAGTCTATTTAGGAGTAGATTTAATCGATTGTTCCTACCTATTATATTTATCTTCTGAAAATTTCTACGATACTATAGAACATCTACTTCCCATTTATAAATTGAAATATTTACCCTGTCCGTGTTCTATTTGCAAAAGGAAATTAAAACATATCCTAGAAAACAAATACTCTTCCGAAAAAATAGAACAATTAACTCTTCATAATATTATATCTGCATATACATACATGAATAAAATAAAGTTGTATTTGCGCACGGAGGATTTTCGAGGTTTTGTAGAAAAAACCTCATTTGACGACATGAACATAATATCGATGTTAAAAGTCTTAGATAAGCAGTACTTTAACGCGATGAAACTTGAAACTCCGATAACTCAAGCGAACAAAATCATTAATTGTTTTGGTCCATCTTCATATTATAGACCAGATTTCCAAGAATTTCGGGAGAAATTATTGAAAAATTTTACGCCGGAATCATGGACAAAATTAATTATCATACTTCCTTGCTCGGCAAAGAAACCTTACTCCGACTCGAAATCTCATAAAAAATTTCATAGCATCATACGTAAATTTCGCGATTTTCCTGATTTTCAAGAAATAATTTTAACTTCTCCCTTAGGAACCATTCCTAGACAACTTGAAAATATATACCCCGTAAATTCATATGACATCTCGGTAACTGGGGATTGGGATAATGAAGAGATAACAATTGCATCAAATATGTTAATTAAACTATTAGAGAAATATGATAAGGACATACCTATTATATGTTATTTAAAAGAACTTGGATACATAAAAATTATCGATAACGCTCGATTAAAACTAAAGAATAAATTCTACTTCACGGAAGTTAAAAGCAGTCTAACTACCATTGAATCCCTAAAATCTTTAGAAAACAGTATTAGGGACCTAAAAGATTCGTTTAAACCCTTAGAACCTATTCCAAAAAATAAAAATTTCTCAAAGAGTTGGACTCGTAAATTTAATAAAATATTGGATTATCAATTTGGAACTGGTTCTGGAGAAAAAATATGTTCTAACGGAATTAGGACTAGAAAAAATGATAGAAGGCACCAAATAGAAATTTTTGACTTAGTAAGTAATGAGAATCTTGGAAAACTCAATTTTAATACAGGACAAATAGAATTAAATCTTTCAGGAGCTAATAAACTATTACCTTTAAGTGAAAATACGAATTTTATAGTTTTTGATGGTCAAGTAATTAAGGGGAACACCTTATTTCGTCCTGGGATAGTAAGTTATAGTCCAAATCTCGTTCCAAAAGATTTTACGCTTATTTTCGATAAAGATAAAAAGAATTTAATTGGATTAGGGAACTTAGAAGTTGGTTCAAATTATATAAAGAATTCAAAAACAGGTAAAATTGCAAATGTCTACGAAAAAATTAAATGAAAATAATTTCCTCATTGAAAAAATCAAAGTTCTTAGATCTAAAACTATTAGAAAAAAGTCAAAATTTGAAGACGAACGATTAGATAAACCAGTAAGTTTTTGGATAAAAGAAGATCGTTTGCTCAAGGAAAAAGGAAAGGAGTTCACGATTATATTAAGAACAAAGGGATGTAGTTGGGCATTAGGAGAAACTGGAGGGTGTTCAATGTGTGGATATATTCAAGATTCTACCATTGTCGAAATTGACCCTAATCATATTATCAACCAATTTGATTATGCCTTACAAAAAAAAATCAAGGAAATTTCTATCGACAAAGATGATTTCATCCTCAAGATTTTTAATTCTGGAAGCTTTTTCGATGACGACGAAATATCTGCAGATGTTCGTGAACATATATATAAAAAAATCGCTGAAATCCCTAAAATAAAAGAAATTGTTGTAGAATCTCGAGTTGATTATATAACTCGTGAGAAGCTTAAAAAAATGAAAGGCATATTAGAAAATAAGTACATCGAAGTAGCAATAGGTTTGGAAACGGTAAATGATTACATTAGAAATATTTACGTAAATAAAGGCCTAAAATTCGAAGATTTTTTAAAGGCAGTCCAAATTTGTAAGGAAAATAATATAGGTGTGAGAGTGTATTTATTGTTTAAACCACCCTTCCTAAATGAACAAACAGCAATAGATGATTGTGCTAGTTCTATTCAAAAATTAGCTGAATTAAAGGTTAATACTATTTCAATCAACCCTCTCAACATTCAAAAAAATTCACTAGTGGAATATTTATGGTATCAGAACCGATATCGGCCCCCTTGGTTTTATTCTTTATTTAAATGTATAATTAAAGCTTGCAAAGACAATTCTATCTTGGATTCAGTTAGGATTATATCATCGCCCTCTGGAGCTGGCTCGAAAAGAGGAATTCACAATTGTTTAAAAAGAGATTGCAACGAATTTATGATAAACTCTCTCAAAGAATTTGTAATTTCTCAAAATATCAATTGTTTAGTAAAAAAAGACGATAGCTACTCGTGTGGGTGCCTAATAAAATATCAGTTGCAGAAAAATTTCATTTAATAAATACAATTAAGATGACAATTAAAATAAATTCTTGAACTCACTTTTAAAAGTAATCAAAAACGGACAGAATTTTTGTATTTTTGTCGAAAATCAATAATTTATTTATCTATCCCACCCATTTCCCGTTTATTAAGATTTTTAAAATAACGTACATTTGGAATAAATTAATCATTTTTGTAAGCCCTTTTTAAATAAAGGGTATATTTATATATTATTTAACAATTTTCTATTCTATATTTTAAATAATAGTTAGGGTCGTCGTTTGCAAAAATATATTAAGCTAAATCTATCCTATCTCGGGAAGTCTAAGAAACATCAGATCTTTAGAGCTAAAAGGTGGGACAAAAACCTTGAAAATATTTTTCATAAATCTGTTTTTACGGAAAAATACGAAGAAATTGGTTATATTAAAGAAATTTTTGGTCCTATAAATTTGCCATTTATTTCTATAAATACATTACCTAACAAAAAATTTAATCCAAATGATACTCTCTATGCTAAATTACATTAGTATTTTATATTTATTTTAAGAAAAAGAAATATCAAAAAAGGTGTAAATTATTTCAAGTTGGAACCAAAGCAACGCATTTGAAGAAAATAATTTGAATATAAGTGATGTTAGTTGTAGTGAATGCGGTAAAAATATTCTATTTGACGAAAATAGAGGTTTATTGGTTTGTCAAGAATGTGGTTTAGTACACTCAGAAAAGCATATAGATCAGGGTCCTGAATGGCGTGCTTTTGATGCAGATCAAAAAAAAAAAAGAACTAGGACAGGAGCGCCTATGACATATATGATCCACGACAAGGGCTTAAGCACAATGATAGACTGGAAAAATAAGGATATCTTTGGCAAAGAGATTTCTGCTAAGATTAGAGGCCAAATATATCGCTTGAGAAAGTGGCAAAGTAGGATTAGAGTATCAGATGCAACTGAAAGAAACTTGACTTTTGCCTTAAGTGAGTTAGATCGCATGGCTTCAAACCTTGATCTTCAGAAAAATCTTCGAGAATGTTCTGCAAAAATCTATAGAGACGCTGTTGGAGCTCATCTTATTCGAGGAAGAAGCATTGAAGGCGTTGCTGCTGCAAGTCTATATGCCGCTTGTAGAAGGTATAAAGTACCACGCACATTAAACGAGATAGCAGAAGTTGCTCGTGTTGATAAAAAAGAAATAGGACGATCCTTCAGATTTATCTCAAGAGAATTAGAACTAAATTTAAACCCAACTAAACCATTAGATTTTCTTACTCGGTTTATATCTGAATTAGAACTATCTACAGATTGTCAAAAAATGGCAAAGAAAATTATTAAAAAAGCTGAATTAATGGGACTAACCTCTGGGCGTGGACCAACGGGATTATGTGCCGCAGCAATTTATACCGCATCAATTCTCACTAAAGAACGGAGAACTCAAAGAAAAATAGCCAAAGTTAGTCAAGTCACAGAGGTGACCGTTCGAAATCGCTTCTCCGAACTTATAGAAAATTTAGATCTTGGAATTAGTTTAAAGAAAAAGTAATTTTTCATTTTGTACAAACTCTCTTTTTTGTAATACCTTCATAATATATTGATTTAAGACATTTTTTTTCCAATTTTATTCTATCGATTATAAGATTTTGATAGGTCAGGTATAATGAAACAAGAGAATACTAGATTAATAAATCAAATTGAAGTAAACTATTTCTTACACAGGATTAAGAAAAATTTCCCCAATTTTGTAGCAGGCGTAATAACCGATAAAAATGGATTCGCAATAGGCTCGGATATCTCAAAAAGACTTTGGATTCACGAGAATAAACTAGCTTTATGGGCAATATCCAAAAATAAGGAGAATAAGGATATCTTAAACGATCCAAATTTAGTTCAACTCAAGTTTGATATCGATAAAGGGAAGAGATTTAAACTATTTATTTTGTTAGAAAAATCGAAAAATAATAAAAACAGAGTAAAACCCTTAAAAACTTTGATTAGCTCGCAAGAGTTATTTTAATCCGTTGCGCAACATAAAACTATTTAGAGTGAATTAAATTTTTATAGATAGAATTTTATTTTTATACTATATATACTTAAAAAGGATAATTAGAGTTTACTTTAAATAAATTCTTTTTAATAAAAAAGCACATTGGATAATATCTAAATCGCTTAAAAAAATAAATGGTAGGTCCAATTGAGTTATTCTCAGGACGAAAATACATTAAAAAAAATATTAAACGAAATTATTAATAGTACGCCAGGTTTAAAATACGCTATAATCATAGACGATACTGGAATAACTATTGTGAGCGAGTCTAAATTCATTCTAAAGGCTTCCAAAGACGATATCTCCGTTGAAAAAATTGGAGCAATTGGAGGTGCTGTGTTCACCGCTGGCGAAGAACAAGGATACATCCTCGGTTATGGAAACATTCACCTACAAATCACTGAATATTTTAAAGGGATGATTTTTTCTATAAAAGCAGGTAAAGGAGTGTTATGCGTTGCTTCAGATAAAAATATTCAAATAGGGCTTGTAAGAGCGATAATGAACAAGTACTCGCCAAAGATTGCGGTAATTTTAAACCAATACATTCAAACAGAGGAAGGAGAAATCAATAAAGAGTTGAAAGAACTCTTTAATGCGGACACGGTTAGTCTTTTATGATGAATACTCTTTTCTCTTTTTGAAGTAAGTACAAATTCTTTTTAAAATCAGCATATATTGTAGCCTAGTGCACTAACACATAATTTATCATTTAATGGTTATTCCATAAAATCAAATAAGTTCTCTCGTGCTAGGCGATAATTTCTATGCCTTTTTGGGGCATAATCATATCTGCACGCTGGGTACTGACTCGAATCTCATCGCACGGAATTACCTTAGCTTGATTAAGAGCCCATTTTTGATGCAGTAAATTGTTGATTAATAAACTCAGGATGTACGCATAAGTTTGCACACGTAATCACGGGTTATCATACGTGTCCTCGAATATGCCAATGTTCCATCATCATTTTCCCATGTAATAATAAAAAAGCTGAGTTAAAAAATTTATTCTATTTAAGTGGGAAATTTAATTTACTCTTAACTAATTTTTTATATTTTCATTAAGTTCGTTATTAATTTATAATATCATGTAAAATCACTAATTTAGTGATAAAAATTGACAAAATATGATGACTGCTAATAAAAAAGAAAGAAATAAAAAAAAAAAATTATTTATTTATTAAAATTTTGTTATTTGGGTTTGTTTACTGCTCGTATAATGCTGGAATATCCCACCATACGGGATAGAAGTAAGTTCTGCCCATTGCGTTTGATGGAAAATCCATTAAGTCTTTGAGCCATGCATCATTATCTATACCGACGTATCCATATGCCCAAGGCATATCTTGTTCTACTAGAAGTGTTTGAATCCTATCGTAATAGACTTCTCTTTTATGATCGTCCGTTTCTAATAATGCTTCTTCCATTAAGAGCTGTACGTTGTCCATTAGGTCAAAAGCGTCCCTACCAGCTTCAATTGCGGATAAATATCCATTATATTTAGCACCATTAGATGCAACAGATCTGTTGGTAAATAATGGATTAATATAGTTGCTAGGATCATTATAATCGGGAATCCATCCGATCCAGAACATTTGGTTTAAATCTCTGTGGAGACCAGCGAGTTCGTACAAACTTAAGATGAATTGTTCAAACGTGGTACCAGCGTCTTCTACTTCTATTCCAATATAATCAAGATTATCCACCAAAAGAACATACATATTTTCCCGCATATCATTACCAATGTTATAAGTATAGTTAAACGTAGCAAAAGTTGCGGCTTGCCATTCAGCATCAGTTGTGAATCCAACACCATATCCCATACTTTGCATAGTAGCTTGGGCTGCAGCACGATTAAAGAGTGTTACATCATTTGTCCAGTTAGCATATGCTATACCTTCTGGGATAGGTGATTTTAACCTGACTGCTTGTCCTTCTAATAGCTCTTCAATTATAAAAGAATAATTTATTGCCTGAGAAATTGCTTTCCTAAAGGTTGTGTTAATCCAAACGCTATTCATTCCAAGATATTGAACTCCAAGATCTTGTCCAGCTTCAAAGAGCGTAATATCTGGATCCGAGTCAAATGTAGATAACATAGAACCCATAGGATCAGTTATGATATCAACATCACCGGATAATAAAGCATTATTTCTGATTTGAGGGTCGGTGATAATAGAGAAGATTAATGTATCAATCTTAGGTCGTAATCTCCAGTAAAAATCGTTTGCGTGGAATAATATTTCAACGCCGGCTTCATAACCGTCATAAACAAACGGTCCGGTACCAACCAAGTCTCCATTTGCAGTGTCGATTGGTTCATCGAGAGGAGTGGAAGCTGGTGAAAGCATATATGCCGCATTAAAGGATAAGATAGCTTCGAAGGCACTATATATCGTATTTAAAGTGAATTTTATTGTATAATCATCCACGACTTCCGTTTTATTAATAATATTGTTAAATACTGGCGCTGTTTCTCCTGTAGTAATGTTAACAACATCTGTTCTAACGTAAAATTGATAAAGCTCTCCAGCTTTAGCTAATTGATTGGCCATTAAACCAGCTAATCTGTCGAAATTCCATTTAGCGGCAACAGCATCAAATTTGGTACCATCATGGAACCATACATCATCTCTTAACTCAACGGTATATGTAGGTAGTACTCCAGTAAAGTTCCAATCACCTTTAGCTTTTGCGAGTATTGGTAAAATTTCTAAGTCAGGATCGGTTAAATTGTACATAAATAATGCTTCACAAACTTGATCATGTA
>Ga0114922_10003966_pt1 | contig 13751 bp, 11 predicted proteins | sample AartaG_FD_100975 | JGI IMG/M metagenome (GOLD analysis project Ga0114922, IMG submission 100975) | Deep subsurface microbial communities from Aarhus Bay to uncover new lineages of life (NeLLi) - Aarhus_00045 metaG | ecosystem: Environmental > Aquatic > Marine > Oceanic > Sediment | place...
AAAGCAGTTCCTCGCCCGCCGGGTCAAGCTCAAGGCCGAGTGGAAAGAATATGAGGAGGCGGTGGTGGTCTCGCTGCTGATGGAAGGCGCCCGCGGCCCGGGCATGCCGCCCGAGAGCGCCGGCCACAGCGAGTATCCCTTGGGCCCCTTCGCCGTCCCCGAGGATATCGTCGCCGGGGCGCGCGAGGTCAACCTGGACGACCTGGTCCACTCGCCCGAGAAGTACGAGCTGTCCGCGCCGGTGACGGGCATGGTCAACGATCTCCACGGCAAGCTCCTGCCGAAGCTGCTGGGCAAGGTGGCCGCCGAGATGCACTGGCGGATCGCCTACGCCGTCTGCTGCCTGCTGATGGTCCTGATCGGGGCGGCAATGGGGTTGATCCTCCGGGGCGGGCAGGTCCTGGCGGCAATGGCCATCTCCGCCGTGCCCGCAGCGCTGGTGATCGTGCTGCTGCTTGCGGGCAAGGAGCTGATCCATAACCCCAAGGTGATGTGGGGATACGCATTCGGAGCGGCTATCATCTGGGGCGGAGTGGCGCTGATGGTAGCGGCCGTCGGATACCTCTACGCCGTCCCCATGAGGCGATAAGGCGTGATCAAGACACTCGACAGGTACGTCTTGAGGAGCTTCCTCATCAGCGCCCTGCTGTGCTTCGTGACGCTGATGAGCCTCCGCGTGGTCGCCGACCTGTTCGTCAACATGGACGAGTTCACCAAGAAGAGGTCCGACGACCAGGACCGGACGCTCGGCGACGTCGCCAAGGACGCCGCAAGCTACTACGCCGCCCAGTCGATCCTCTACTTCCGCCAGCTTGGCGGAGTCGCCATCACGCTGGCCGCCGCCTTCACGCTGGCGTGGATGAACCACACAAACGAGCTGACGGCCATGCTCGCCAGCGGCGTCAGCCTGCGCCGGGTCCTGGCGCCAGTTATCATGTGCGCTGGCGCCCTCGGCCTGCTCGTAGTCCTGGATACGGAGCTTCTGGTGCCCCGGTTCCGGCACCAACTGATGCGCGATCGGGACGAGTCCGAGGGCAAGGGCCCGTTCCAGGTCCGCCTGGTGGCCGACCAGAAGGGCAGCTGCTTGTACTCCAAGCGTCTCGACCCCAAGACCGGCGAGATGTACAACCCGCTGATCCTCCTGAGGTACCGCCCGCGGGCCAGCGCATATGATAACTGGCGCTACGTCGGGCGGATCACCTCGCCCCGGGCGCTTTACGATACCCAAGCGAAGAGCTGGATCTTCAAGCCCGGCAAGCTCGAATCGGGCGGGCCCACCATCCATCCCTGGGTGCACATGAAGGGCTGCCGCCAGGCCGCCACCACCGAGTTCGTGCCCTCGGTCGTCAAGCCGGAAACGATCATCGAGAAGGCCCGGGCAAACCCCAGGAACAAGAACGTCAACTGGAAGAAAGTTCCGCGCATCGGCGGCATCGTCATCCACGACGAGGACGCTCACCTGACGATTCGCGCCAAGTGGGCGCAACTGGTGCAGGGGCCCGCCGGGGCGACCGTCGCCGCGCTCCGCGACGTCCGCTTCAGCTACGCCGTCGAGCCGGGCAAGCCGCTGGTCGAGATCACCGCGCCCGAGGCCACCTACGAGGAGGCCTATCGCCATCCCAGAGACTTCGGCTGGGCGCTGACCGACGGGCGGCTGATCTACTCCAGCGACCTGAGCCCCAGCGTCCTCACGCTCAGGCAGTCCGGCGACTGGCTGCAGCACATGTCCACCGCCGACATCACCCGCCTGCTCCGCCTGGAGCGCGTGCCCGATCGCCGAAGGGCGGTGCTCCTGAGGCAGAGCCGCGTCGCCGACTTCTTCAACAACATCCTCATGCTGCTGCTGGTGGCGCCGTTCGTGCTCTCCCGGGAGCGGAACATCAAGACCTCCGCCCTGAGGGCCGTCGGCATGGGGATCGCCTTCTTCGTGATAATCCACGTGACGCGGGGGATCGCCTTACAGCCGGTGGTGGCGGCCTGGCTGCCGATGCTGATCTTCGGCCCTGTGGCCGTGGTCATGCTCGATTCGGTAAAGACCTGACCGCACCGGACAGGAGCGGAACCGGGCGGAACAGAACGGAACGAAACGGAACGAAACGGAAAGTTTCGGAAAGTTTCGGAACCAAACGGAACGAAACGGAAAGTTTCGGAACCGTCCCGAAATCCGTAAGTCTCTGTCCCGCAAAGACTCGTGACTCCGCGGACCCAATTGGAAACTGGAAATCGGCAATTGGCAATCCGTTCGCGGCCCAGCTTGCCAGCCTTGCCGCCGCCCGCCGAAATCCCAAATCCGAAATCCGCGGTCCGCCATCTCTCGCCTCTAACCTTCGCGCCCTGTGCCGACGCCTCTTTACTTGTCAAGGACTTGGAAGCGCACACCTGAAGCGCGCCCCCTCCACCCTTACCGTGCGCGGAAGCCTTTGCGCGCGCAAACGTGTTGCCATAGAGGGGCCTCTTGCCATAACTCCCGGCCGGGGCGGGGTCCGAAAATTTCATTTTCCCACGATTTCGCCGGTAGGGGGGGGTAGCGTTTGCGCGCGCAAACGTGTTGCCAAAGCAGACTCACCGCAGAGCACGCAGACCTGCCTGCCTGTGCTGACGTTTCTTCTGCTTCTTCAACACTAACTCTTGTTCTCCCTCCGCGGTCTCTGCGGTCTCTGCGTTGATGCTTCTTCTTCTTTCTTCCCTCTCTTCTTCCTCCGCGCTCGCCGCGTGCTCTGCGGTGAGAGCTTCTTGGGCTCAGGTATTCGGCGGTCGGGAAATCGGGAAAGCGCGGTATACTATGGGGGCGGGAAATGAGGGGCGGCCGCAGTCGGGGGCCGCTGAAGCATTTCCGTTAGGTTCCGGCAGTCGGCGTGCGCCGGCTGCCAGGGCGTGAAATGGAAAGGAGCGGAGCGATGAGGAGTAAGTGGATCGGTCTCGTAGCGGTGTGTGCAGTGCTTGCGGCCTGGGCGGCGACAGTTCAGGCCGACCCCCCGCCTCCGACCTTGTGGGCCACCCAGTTCGGCACCACTGAGCATGACATATGCAAGGCCATCGCCCTGGACGCCAGTGGGAACCTCTTGACCACCGGGTTCACCCGGGGCGACATGGCAGGGCCCAACCAGGGCCTGCACGATGTCTTCGCCGTCAAGGCCGACAGCGTTGGGACTGTCCAGTGGGTCAATCAGCTCGGGTCCAACGCCAGTGAGATTGGGTGGGGCGTCGGCATCGACGCGGCCGGAAGCGCTTACGTTACGGGGGAAACGGGAGGTGACCTGGGGGGGATGAACCAGGGCGCCGCCGACGCGTTCGTTGTCAAGTACGACAGCGGGGGGACCCACCAGTGGACGCGGCAGATCGGCACGGTTGACTCCGACGCGGCCTATGCCATCGCCGTGGACGGCGGCGGATACAGCCACATCGCGGGCTACACGTATGGCGATCTTGGGGGCCCGAACCAAGGAGGAGCCGACGCATTCGTGGTGAGATACGACAGCGGCGGCACAATGCAGTGGAGCCGGCAGATCGGCACCAGCGCCTGGGATGGTGCCCAGGGCATCGCTGTGGACGGCAGCGGCAACAGCTACATCACGGGCGGCACGGGCGGCGACCTCGCGTCGCCCAACCAGGGGAGCGGGGACGTCTTCATCGCCAAGTATGACAGCGGCGGGACGGTGCAGTGGAGCCGGCAGATCGGCACTTCCTCATATGATGTCGCAACAGGCATCGCCCTGGACGGTAGTGGGAACATGTGGATTGCGGGAGGCACGGACGGTGACCTCGGGGGACCGAACCAGGGCGCGCGCGACGCCTTTGTCGTCAAGTGCGACAGCACGGGGACGGTGCAGTGGGCCAGCCAGATCGGCTGCGCCGCCACGGATGAGGCCTGTGACGTGGCAGTTGACGGCAGCGGAAACGTTTACATCACCGGCTGGACGCTGGGCGAGTTGGGGGGGCCAAAGTGCGGGCGGAACGATGCCTTTGTCGCCAAGTTTGACGGCAACGGGGCGGTAGTGTGGATCCGGCAGATCGGCGCGATCGGTGTGATGGGCGCCGTCGACAGCGAGGGCATCGTTGTGGACGGCAGCGGCAACATCTGCATCGCGGGGAGCACGCTGGGCGACCTCGGAGGGCCCAGCCAGGGCCTTTCTGACGCATTGATAATGGCGATTGCCCCCTACTCCGCCACTGCCGGCGACGCCACGCTCGACGGCTGTGTTGACGGCCTGGACTACGTCGTCTGGTCAAACAACTACCACCTCAGCGACCAGTGGTGGGAGGAAGGCGACTTCACCGGCGACGGCATCGCCGACGGCCTGGACTACATCGCGTGGTCGAACAACTACCTCGCGGGCTGCCCGGCCGCGGTCCCCGAGCCCGCCTCCGCGGTCTTGCTGGTGTTGGGCGCTTTGGCGATCAGAAGGCGGAGGCACTCGGCCTGAGCTGTATCCGTAGGGATGCTACGGCGTGGCAAGCCCTCCTGCGCACTGGTGCTGATCCTGGGCATCTGTGCGCTGCTTCGACGGCGCTCCCTTCGGGTCTGCCTTCGACGGGCGCAGGCCCCGCAAGCGTAGCACGGCCGGAAGGCATGGGATACAGACGATGTGTGTTCCGGGAGTGGATGCTGGCAGGGCTGCCGTGCGGCGCCCGCCGAGGCCGGCAGCGAAGGCGTGGCCGCGGCGTGTGCGGCCACGCTGTTCCGCTCGAGCCTGTCTGCTCAACTGGTGCTGCGCTTGTCCAACTTGCGCTGTTTCTTCTCTTCTCTCTTCTTCTTCTTGGCCAGCTCCTTGCGGCGCTTCTCATAGTTGTAGTTAGGTCTTGCCAACTCATCTCCCTTCAAGCATGTCGTCTTGACCGCGATACGCTCCGGAGGGCTTCCCGAAGTGTTCAGGCCTGCGACCATCGCGAGTCCGTCTCATGATTCTATCGTGTTTCCGGGGCCAGGCAAGGCTCTTTCGGGCGGCGGGGGGCCCCGGGTGGCGGAGGTTTTTCAAAAAAGCGCGTATCGCCCGGGCCTGGCTGGTCGGCGGGCGGGGACGGGTCTCACGGACCCAATTTCAGGCCCACGGGCCAGCCGGCGGCCCGGCGGCGGCCAGCTTGCCGCATAAGTCCTTGTCGCAAGGCGGCATGCGAGGCCCCGCCGGAGGCATCCGACCATTGCCCTGTCAGAAAAATGCTCCGACCCCCACAAAAAGGGGTTGACAGAAACGGCCCCCGTGGTACAATGCATCCCGAGCCTAGGGTTAGGACTGGTTGCACCGTAACGAGTTATTGTTTGCACGGGAGTTCGGAGGCACTTTCTAGAGGAGGTGGACCATGAAGAAACTCCTAGTAATTGCACTTGCAGTGTCCTTGTGCGCGACGGCCGCGTTGGCCGGCGACCACTACCCCACGAGAGATGCGGCCATCAACAAGGTGACCGGGTGGGAAGAGTTCGCCAGCGGTGGCGTCTGCACGCAGTCCCGCTTCATGAAGGGCCGTCAGCACTACCAGCTGATGGACTTTGACTGGGCGGCGATCGAGGCGGATCTGCTGGCCACCCCCGGCGGCTATGCTGAGTTCAGCATGGTGCCGGTCGATGATGCCTCGAATTACATGTGGTGCTCGCTTCAGATAAGCGAGAACACCGTTGACTGGGTCGAGGGCGACGGCAACTGCCAGTTCACGAACTTCAGTTGGACGAACCCGGACGTGAACCCGGCCGTCACCAGCCAGTACGCCCAGACCCTCGCGATGGACGACCCGGCGAACCCGGGGACCTGGATCGTTGACCCGGTCAACTCCACCGGCGGCTGGCCGTGGAGTGACTTCGACGGCAAGCGTAACGTCACTGGCTTCCGCAACGCCAACGACCTTACCTTCAGCACGGCCGGCGTTCGCGTTTCGACCCTGTTGGATCCGGTGTGGCTGGGCAACCTGATTGCCGGCACCACCCCGGACGGCGGCGTTTCGCGTGGTTTCTACACCTACGACAGCATGAGCTTCTTCCAGAACAACGAAGCTTATCTGAGCGATGGTGGCCAGGCGACGTCCCCGATGATCACCGTCGTTCCCGAGCCCGCGTCGATGCTGCTGATCGGCCTGGGCGGCATTGGGATGCTGCTGCGGAAGAGGCGGTAACTCGCCTGTTCATAGCACAAGGACTGCAACAATAACAGCCCCTGGCCTCGTAGGCCGGGGGTTGTTTTTTGCGCCGACCGCCCCCGGCGGGCACGGAACTGTTTGTGTCCGGCGGGTGTTTCAGTTTCAATATTCTGCCCGGCCCGACTGGTTGTTGCACGGCGCCTTCGGGGTCCAGGCAGTAAGCACATTTGCGGGAGACATCTCTTCCGCAACGGTACCGGCGCGGCGGTTTCAGGACTGAGGGCGGGATGGCCTTGGCGAGGACGAACGCACAGATCGGTCGGCGGGAGCTGCTGCTGCGGCGGCGGCAGCGCGTCCTGGCGACGCTGCTGGTGCTGCTGGCGGGGCTGATGCTGCCGTTGGGGGCGCACATGCTGGCCCGCTACAACGAGCCGGCTGCGCTGATCCTACCCTCTGTCGTGCTGACCGCCGCGATCGCGCTGATCTGCCCGCAGTGGATCATCCCCCCCCTCGCCATCGTGGGGATGTACGCCGTCGAGCTGATCGCCTGGGGATTCCAGCGCCAGCGGGCCGAGCCAAACGTCCTCGAGCGGCTGCTCGACGGGCACCTGCACCTGCTGTGGGTGCCGCTGGCGGCGGTGGTGATGGGCTGGCTGCTGGTGGGCGGGCGGCGGCAGTTGTGGCCTCGGGTGCTGAGGCCCGGGTTCCGAACGAACCTGCACATCCTCAGCCGCAGGCCCGGCGTGTTCGCGCGGAAATACTGGCCGGCGATCACGGCCGTGGTCGTCGCCGCCGCGCTTGACATGCTCAGCACCATCAATTTCATGTCCGAGAGCGGCCCGCAATCCGAGCTGCACCTGGCGATGAGGTCCATGGCCGAGATGTTCGGCGTGGTGCGCGGCGTGGTGCTGGGCACGCTCGGGCGGCTGGTGTTCGTGTTCGTCGTGGCGGCGATCTGGCGCAAGGCGTGCACGGCGGTCATGCTCGTCTGTGCCGTGATTTACTTCGCGGCGGCATTGTGCAATCACTTGCGCTTGCTGTGACAATCCCCGCGGGCGGGGGAGAGGACCCGAGCGATGGCCGAGCCGAGCAACGTTCTGTTGATAACCACCGACCAGATGCGCGCCGACCACCTCGGCTGCTGCGGCAACCCGGTCATCCGCACGCCCCACCTCGACGCCCTGGCCGCCGGGGGCGTGAACCTGCGCCGCGCCTACGTCAACAACCCGGTGTGCATGCCCAACCGCGCGACGATTGCCACCGGGCGGCTGCCCAGGAACCACCGCTGCTGGGACAACGGCATCGACCTGCCCGACTGCGAGCGGACCGTCGCCGACGCCCTCAACGGCCGCGGCTACCACACCGCCCTGCTGGGCAAGGCGCACTTCCGCGGACACGGCAGGGCGTTCGCCGGCCGGCAGCGGGGCATCGAGTCGGGCCTGGCGTGGGAGGCGGGGCTCAACCCCTACGACTGGACCGGGCCTTACTACGGCTTTCAGCACGTCCAACTGTCCATCGGGCACGGGCACGCCAACCTCAGCCGGGCGCACCAGTACCTCTGGGTCAAGCGGCACCACGCCGAGGCGCTAAGCCGCCAGTTCGACTGGGAGCCCTCGCCCACCGGGGCGATGGAGTGCTTCACTCCGCGCTACCCCGCCGCCGCCCACAGCAGCAACTGGCTGGGCCAGATCGGCAGCGAGTACATCCGCCGGCGGGCAGCCGACGGCAGGCCCTTCCTCTGCTGGGTGAGCTTTCCCGACCCACACCATCCCTTCAGCCCGCCGAAGCCATACGACACCATGTACGATCCCCGCCAGGTGGTCATGCCGGCCCTGGGGCCCGAGGCCCTGGCCGACAAGCCGCCGCACTTCCGCTCCAGGGGCATGACCGAGCCGCAGGTCCGCGAGATGATCGCCCGGACCTACGGCATGGTCACGCTGGTTGACGAGAACGTCGGTCGGCTGCTGGCGGCGCTGGCCGAGACGGGGCTGGACGAGAGCACCGTCGTCGTCTTCACCTCCGACCACGGCGACCTGATGGGCGACTGCGGGCTGGCGCTGAAGGGCCCCTGGCTGCTGGAGGGGCTGATTCGGGTGCCGATGATCTGGCGCGTCCCGGGCGGCGCCGCCGGGGGCAGCACGGAGGAGCTGTTCAGCTCCTGCGACATCGCGCCGACCGTCCTGGAGCTGCTGGGCGTGGAGGTGCCGGCGGCGATGGACGGCCTGGCCCAGGGCGGGCTCGTCGGCGGCGGCCGGGGGCGGCGCGACGCGGCGGTGGTCGAGTTCCGCTACGCCCACCCCCAGCAGGGCAACCTGCGGAGCATAGTGACGGCCGACAGGAAGCTGACCTACTACGCCGGGTGCGACCACGGCGAGCTGTACGACATGACGGCCGAGCTGCCCGAAGCGAGGAACCTCCACGACGACCCGGCCCATGCGAGCGAGCGGGCGGCGCTCGAGAGACGCCTTCTGGACGAGATGATACTGACGGAGGACCGCCGGCTTATGCCCACCAGGGGGGCGTGAGGGGATAGTCCGGCGGCGCAGCGCCGGCGGCGATCAGGCCGACATCGCCCTGCTGGCGGCGGGCACCGGCCGCGGGCGGGGGCAGATGGCGTTCTCCATGGCCGAGAAGATCGCCACGTTCAGCTCGCTGGTGTTCAGCAGCGGCTTGAAGATGACCTCGTCGCCGCCGTGCTGCCATGCCTGCCAGGCCTTGTCGAACCGCTCCAGCGGGGCCGTCAGAAGCACCGCCGGGCGGGGCTTGACGGCCTGGAGCCTCTCCAGCAGATCGCCGCTGCTGGCCTGGTCAAGCTCGGCGCTGACGATGACGACGTCCGGCCGCCAATGCTCGGCCCGCTCCAGGGCGGCTTCCGTGTCGGGCTCATAGACTGTGTGGTTGCCGCGCGACTCCAGATAAGAGCGGACCTGCTGGAGGAAGTTCCAGTCCGGATCGACGATCATGATCTTCATGGACACGTCAAACTCCTTGCTCTGGTCGTGAAGCCGCAATGCACCCAGCCGCCCGGCAGTGCCACGACGCCTACCCGGGCTCGCCATAAGCTTGATCGGTCGGCGGGCGGGGCATCTTGAGTTTGTTGCGGATCCCGACCCCGGCAAAAAAAACTCTTGCTGGCAGGCCCGACGCGAAGGCATAAGGGTTTATCGAAGTGTGGCTGGCGGCCCGGACGGGGAATCTCTGTGGCCATGTGAGTCCGCAGGGCGAGTCTGCCCCCTCCGCTGAGCCCATCTGGAGATGACCGAATGGCACAGACGGAAGTGACGGTCGAGAGACTGCAATCGGCTAGCGACGAGATCATCGCCCATCTCAAACGCGTCATCGTCGGGCAGGACAGGGCCATGGCTGAGGTCCTGACGGCCTTCTTCGCCGGCGGGCACTGCATGATCACCGGCGTGCCCGGAGTGGCCAAGACCCTGATGATCGCCTCCCTGTCGCAGATCATGGACCTGGCCTTCAAGCGGATCCAGTTCACGCCGGACCTGATGCCCTCGGACATCACCGGCACGGAGATCCTCGAGGAGGACATGTCCACCGGGCGGCGGGAGCTGCGCTTCGTCAAGGGGCCGGTCTTCGCCAACATCGTGATGGCCGATGAGATCAACCGCACACCCCCCAAAACCCAGGCCGCCCTGCTGGAGAGCATGCAGGAAAAGCAGGTCACCATGGGCGGGCGGACATACCCCCTGGAGCAGCCCTTCTTCGTCCTGGCCACCCAGATCCCGTTCGAGCAGGAGGGCACCTACCCCCTGCCCGAGGCCCAGCAGGACCGGTTCATGTTCTCGGTGCTGATGGACTACCTCGACGAGGACGACGAGGTGACGGTCATCAAGGCCTCCACCGGGCACGCCGACGTGGAGCTGCCCAAGCTGCTGAGCAAGGATGAGCTGCTGGCCTTCCACGACCTGATCCTCAAGGTGGAGGTGCCCGAGGCGCTGGTCAGCTACATCGTTGACCTGGTGTGCTCCTCGCGTCCGGGCTCGGAGGGCGCGCCGCCGTTCATCAACGAGTACGTCGCCTGGGGCGCGGGGCTGCGAGCCAGCCAGTACATCACCCTGGGCGCCAAGAGCCGCGCGGCGATGTCCGGGCGGATGAGCGCCGAGCCGGAGGACGTCCGGGCCGTCGTGGCGCCCGTCATGCGCCACCGCATCGGGCTGAGCTTCCGCGCCGACGTGGACAAGGTGACGGTGGAGGACATCATTTCCCGGCTGGTGGAGGCGATGCCCGTCCCCGCCGGTGTCTGAGCGACGCCTTTGTCAAAGCAAACGACCCTTATCAGGATGGTGTGAACATGATCAAGCCGACCGAGTCATTCGAACAGGCCATCGACGAGAAACGCGCCGCCGAGATGGTGGAGCAGCTCAGGGATGGCCGCCAGAGAATCCTCTCCCAGATCCGGCGGGTGATCATCGGGCAGGACGAGGTTGTCGGGCAGGTGCTCATGTCCTTCTTCGCCGGCGGGCACTGCCTGATAACCGGCGTGCCGGGGCTGGCCAAGACGCTGCTTATCAGCTCCCTGGGCGAGACGCTGGACCTGAGCTTCCGGCGGATCCAGTTCACGCCCGACCTGATGCCCTCCGACATCACCGGCACGGAGGTGCTGGAGGAGGACCGGTCCACCCACAAGCGCGAGACGAAGTTCCTCCGCGGGCCGATCTTCGCCAACATCATCCTGGCCGACGAGATCAACCGCACCCCGCCCAAGACCCAGGCCGCCCTGCTGGAGAGCATGCAGGAGCGACAGGTCACCGTCGGCGGGACCACATACAAGCTCGACGCGCCCTTCTTCGTGCTCGCCACGCAGAACCCCATCGAGCACGAGGGAACCTACCCCCTGCCCACCATCCAGCAGGACAGGTTCATGTTCAGCATCATCATCGACTACCTGCCCAAGGATCAGGAAATCGAAGTGGTCAACTCCACCACCAGCAAGCGCCCCGAGGAGCTCGACAGCGTGATGCACGGGCAGGACCTGGTCAACTACCAGCGGATCGTCCGCGAGATTCCGATCGCCGACCCGGTGGCGCGGTACGCGGTGCAACTGGCCAGCAGGTCACGCCGCTCCGCCCCGGATCGACCGACTTCGTCAACGAATACGTCTCCTGGGGCGCCTCGCTGAGGGCGTCCCACTACCTGGTGCTGGCCGGAAAGGCGCGGGCCATCCTCGACGGGCGATTCGGCGTCTCCGTCGAGGACATCCAGGCCGTCGCAATGCCGGTGCTGAGGCATCGGATCATCACGAACTTCCGGGCCGAGGCCGCCAGGATAAGGTCCGAGCAGATCATCGAGAAACTCCTGGACGAGGTGCCCGCCCCCGCCAGCGGGCTGTAAAGGCGAGATACGCACATGGCCGAGCAGGGATCAACGACCGCCACGTTCAAGTACCTGGACTTCGACACCCTCTCGCGGATCAGCAACATGCAGTTGCTGGCCAAGACCGTGGTCGAGGGGTTCATTCTGGGCCTGCACCGCAGCCCCTACCGGGGCTTCTCGGTGGAGTTCGCCGAGTACCGCCCCTACTCCGCCGGCGACGACATCCGCCACCTGGACTGGAAGCTCTACGGCAAGACCGACCGGTACTACATTAAGCAGTTCGAGGAGGAGACGAACCTCAACTGCCACGTCCTGCTGGACAAGAGCGCGTCGATGGGCTACGGCTCGGGTGCGGTCACCAAGCTCCAGTACGGCTGCTACCTGGCGGCGTCGCTGGCGTACTTCATGATGCTCCAGCGCGACGCCACCGGACTGGTGCTCTTCAACACCGAGATCCGCACGCTGCTGCCCTCCCGCAGCCGCATGACGCACCTGCACCTCATGCTGTCGGAATTGCAGGACCTCGTCCCCGCCGGCGGGACGGCCACCAGCAAGCCCCTGCACGACCTGGCCGAGGGAATGAAAAAGCGCGGGCTGGTGGTGCTCATCTCCGACCTCTTCGACGAGCCGGAGGAGGTCCTCAGCGGGCTGCAGCACTTCAAGTTCCTGGGCAACGACGTGATCGTCTTCCACATCGTGGACGAGGCCGAGCTGCAATTCCCCTTCGACCAGATCACCGAGTTCGTCGACCCGGAAACCGACGAGCGGATTCTGACTGCCCCCCAGACCGTCCGGAGGCATTACCTCAACGAGATGGACGAGTTCTACGGGCGCTACCGCCAGGGCTGCGCGGACCTGAAGGTTGACTACAAGCTCTTCGACACGTCCATGCCGCTGGAGTTGGCGCTGTCGGAATACCTCTACAAGCGGAGTCGAAGCTACTGATGGGTGGTCTAAGCTTTCTCAACGGGCTGTTCCTGGCGGCCGGGGCCGTGGGCTTGGTGCCGATAATCATCCACCTCATACAGCGCCGCAAGATCCAGCAGGTGGTCTTCGGCTCGGTCCGCTTCCTGCGGAAGATGTCGCGCCGCGTGGTGCGCCGCCGCCGGCTGACCGAGCTGATCCTCATCCTGCTGCGCGTCGCCGCCCTGGTGATGCTGGCGATGGCCTTCGCCAGGCCGTTCTTCTGGAAGACCACCCAGCGCCTCGGCTCGGAGACGGTCCTCGGCCAAGAGGCCCTGCTGGTGCTGATAGACAACTCCTATTCGATGCGGGTGGGCGGCAGGCTGGACAGGGCCAAGAAGCAGGCCCTGAAAGTCCTGGCCGACCTCGACCCGGCCACTGTGGCGGGCGTGGGCACGTTCGCCGGTCAGTTCCAACTGCTCAGCCCCGTGGGCGCCTCGCCGGATGAGGCCGCCAAGGCGATCAAGGACATCCAGCCGACCTGGGGGGCGACCAACCTGGAAAGGGCGCTGATCGCGGCCCAGGCCGAGCTGTTCAGGGAGGACCGCAAGGAAGAGCAGATCCGCATCGTGCTGATCAGCGATTTCCAGAAGATCGGCTGGCGGCAGGCGGCGACGTTCCGGCTCGGGCCCGACACGGTCCTCGAGCCGGCCGACGTGAGCGGCGGGTCCGCCGGCAACGTCTTCGTCGAGCGCGTGGTGGTGCCCCGGCTGATAGTCGCCGGCGGGGAGAAGGAAGTGATCCGCGCCAACGTCCGGAACGCCTCCGACAAGCCGGTGAGGAACGCCGAGGTGGTCTTCCACGTCGCCGGCAGGGCCGTCCAGAGGCAGCGGGTGGACATCAAGCCGCGGTCGGCCTCTTCGGTGCACTTCGGCTACACCTTCGCCAACGTGGGCGACACGGTGGGCAAGATTACGGTGGCCGCCGCGGACGAGCTTCAGGACGACAACACCGCCTATTTCTGCGTCAACGTCACGCCGCGAATCCGCGTGCTGCTGGCGGCCGCCAAGCCAGCCGGGGCCGCCAAGTCGGACTACGACGACGAGTTCTTCCTGACCAAGGCGATGGTGCCGGACAAGGCCAGCCCGCTGGCGGTCACGTCGGTGAGCCCCCAGGCGCTCGCCCCGAGCCACCTTGAGAGCGCCGACGTGGTGCTGCTGGCCAACGTCTCCGAGCTGGCCCCGGCGACCGTCAAGGCGCTGGAGGCATTCGTCGCCGGCGGAGGCGGCGTGGGCTTCTTCTGCGGCGCCGGCTGCGACCCCGATAAGTTCAACGCCTCGCTGAGGGACCTGGCCCCCTGCACGCTGTGGAAGCAGGCCCGCGCCGCCGACGCCGTCGAGCCGGTGGCCATAAGCTGGGTAGATTACCGACACGAGATCTTCCAGCCCTTC
>Ga0114922_10003967_pt1 | contig 13751 bp, 18 predicted proteins | sample AartaG_FD_100975 | JGI IMG/M metagenome (GOLD analysis project Ga0114922, IMG submission 100975) | Deep subsurface microbial communities from Aarhus Bay to uncover new lineages of life (NeLLi) - Aarhus_00045 metaG | ecosystem: Environmental > Aquatic > Marine > Oceanic > Sediment | place...
ATAGATCTGCTACCCCTCTCCAGCACTCATACCTGCTCTTTAAGATAATGGGCTTCCTTTTAAAGAAATAGAAGCTGCTTGCTTTTCTCATTCCGGTAACTCCTTATGTTAGGTTAATGTCATTACTAACCATACCATTAGTGTTACCTATGTATCTCAGCCTCCGCAGCGCTACCGATATCCCTATCGTTTGTAATGGTAAAGGATGCTGCTTTCCCAAATTCTGCGAATGCCCACAGGGGTGACGTATAAATTGTAGCGGCGTGATATAATAGCTGTTCTGTGAATACTTGAGGTTAAAGAAGTAGTCGCTGTTTAAGAAAAGAGGCGCTTATGCCCATTTATGAATATTTCTGCTCTCATTGTAATTTCAAATTTGAGTTGCTTCGCTCTTTAGCTCAATCGGGGGAAGCTGCACTCTGCCCAAATTGCCATGGCAGCACCAGGCGAATTCTTTCCTCCTTCAATGCCCTTTCCGGAGGTAATGGGGAAATGCCTGCGTCGGCAGGGCAGAGCAATTCTTGCAGTACATGTTCTGCCCTTAGCTGTGCGACCTGTGGAAAGTAAACCACTGTTTACTTCTGCTGGTGCTTATTGATACTGGTTTTTCTTCCATCCCTTTGCTTTTTCTAATAGCTCCCCTGCGCTCTCCAGCGTTGGATTGCTCATGCTGCCCAACATTGCAGAGATTTCCTCAAGCTTGTCCTGGTCGGAAAGCTCCGTAATTGTGCCGCTGGTGCTATTCTGGAGGATGTCTTTGCGCACGGTGAAATGGACATCGGCGAATGCGGCTACTTGTGGTAGATGAGTAATGCAGATAACCTGGTGCTCACTGCTCAGGGCCGAGAGTTTTTTCCCCACCACTTCCCCACTCCTGCCGCCAATGCCGACATCAATTTCATCGAATATCAATGTTGGCGTGGCATCTGCTGTGGACAGGACGCTTTTTATCGCCAGCATGAGACGAGATGTCTCTCCTGTAGAGGCTATTTTAGCCAGTGGTTTAAGTGGCTCCCCCGGGTTGGTAGAAACCAGAAATTCCACTTTGTCCACCCCGCTTTTAGTGAAGGCGCAGGTGAGTCCATCGGGTAGAGTAAGCTCATCTCCTGCGTCGAACTGAGAAAATAAGACGCGGAAGCCAACGTGGGCCATGTTCAAATAGCCAAGCTCCTTCTCTATCTCCTTAGCCAGTTTCTCAGCGGACTGGTGGCGAATTTTGGAAAGTTCGTGACATAATATCTCGACTTCTTTCTTAAGTGTTGTATATTCTTCTTGCAGTTGCGCTCTTTTTTCGTTTTGAAAGCCCAGTTGGTTTAACTCCTCTTCCGTTTTATCGGCATGCTGCAATATCTCAGTGATGGAGTTGCCATATTTCCGCTTCAGATTTCGAATTGTGTCCAGGCGCTGTTCTACCAGTTCGAGGCGTGCCGGGTCATATTCAAGTCCGTCCTGGTATGCTGTCAATGCTCGAGCTGCGTCCTCGATTTGATAGGAAGCGCTTTCCACTTCTTTTAAGAGCTTGCCCAAGCTGTCGTCTATTTGGGCGAGGCTTTTGAGGCAGCGTATTGCTTCACCGATTTTGTCACCAGCCGAGGGATGGGAAGTCTCGCTTTCATAAAGATGCTGGTAAGCTGACAGGGAAAGAGATTTCAGGTTTTCTGTATTGGAGAGGGTGGTGCTTTCCTTTTGCAGTGCCTCATCTTCGCCCTCCTGAATTTTGGCTTCTTTTATCTCATTAAGCTGAAAGCTCAGCAGTTCGCTGCGGCGCTTTACCTCACGTTCGTCCTTCGATAAAGCTTCGAGCTCTGCTTTTAACCTGTAAAGTTTTTCTATTTTGTTTTCTACCTCCTGGCGCAACTCCCTGGCATTAGCGTAGCGGTCAAGGAGAAGTAACTGTCGATGTGGATTGTTGAGGGAAACATGGTCGCTTTGCCCGTGAATATCTATTGCCAGGTCTCCAATCTCCTGGAGTAAGCGAAGCGTAACCGGGCGCCTGTTCACGCGGTTGAAAGTGCGCTTGCCCCTTTCAATTTCGCGAGTCAGGATAATGGTATCCTCGTTTTCAAGCTCACTCTCTGTTAAGAACTTGGCTAGAGAGGAATTTTCAGCGTTGGAGAAAATTCCTTCGATCCTGGTGCGGTCGGCTCCTGTTTTAATGACTTCCTCTCCCACTCTTTTCCCCACCAGCGCTTCGATGGCGTCGATTATCAGGGATTTTCCTGCTCCAGTTTCGCCTGTGAGAATGTTGAGACGTGAAGTCGGCCGCCACCTTACGTGGCGGATTATGCCGAAGTTCTCAATTGATAGCTCTAACAGCACTGTTTCACCATAGAGGTTAAAATAGATTTTACCCTAATCTGCGCAAAATATCTCGTGGACATCTCAGCACGGGGGGAAGAACAGGGGGTTTTTCCATTGTGCGCCTGGGTTATTCGCTGGCTAAAAGATGGCTGCCTGGCAGGGTTGACAAGATTCACAGGATGGGTGTCATTTTGTGCACTGGTTTACAGGATGAGGTTCTGCAAGCCGCCCATGGTTAATGCCGCTGCTATCATTATTCCAGCGGCTTTGACTGTGTCCCTTGCTCCTAGCTCTCGAGCCAGTATCACGAAAGTAGCCGCACAGGGGAAAAACATAGCCAGAACCGTGCTGCTGATAACCAGTTGCTTTGCAGTTAGCGCCAGTGGTGCCAGCATGCCTATGGCTATATCCTTACGTAAAAAACCAACAACCAGTGCAACAATTGTTTCCTTGGGTAACCCCAGCAGGTTGGTCAGTACGGGAGCGGCGGCGTTAGCAATAGAATTGAATATCCCTATGATGTAGAGAATATTTATCACCAGCACCGTGACAAGAACTACAGGCAGTGCTTCTCTAATAAATCCAGATATTCTTAACCAGAGCTTCTCTGCGATGGTTTGTAATAGCGGTAAACGATAAGGGGGAATCTCCACCAGAATTTCGGGGCTAAAGCCTCTGACGGTGTGGTTAAGTATGAACCCTATAATGAGCCAGGATACGAACAAACTGCCGTAAACCATGGCTACATACTGCCATCCCTGTTGTCCTACCAGTCCTATTATCATAGCCTGTAATGCTGCACATGGAACGCCGATGGAAATCAGAGTAGCTGCGATAAATCTTTCTCTACGACTCTCTAAAATACGAGTTGCCATGATCCCGGGCACATTGCATCCGAGGCCGAGGATGGTGGGGATAATAGCATAGCCGTGTAATCCCAATTTGTGCATCAGGGTATCCATTAATATTGCCAGACGGGGCAGATAGCCAACATCCTCCAGCATTCCCAATACCAGATAAAAAGAAACGATATATGGCAATACTGCACCCAGGGGGATATAGAGTCCAGTGCTAAGCAAACCGAAGGATTGAGAGTAGTCGACTTGCCCATTGATAAGTTTGCCTATCAGTATGTTGTGCCAGAAACCGCCGGAACCCAGAACAAGACTCAATTTCATCAGCAGTGGCGTCCATAACCATTCGAATAGGGGCTCGGCTATGTGGCTAATAATTCCCTCGCCAACAAATCGTACAAACCAGAAACTGGCAGAGAGGACCAGCAGAGCAATAAAAATTCCGCCTATGCGATCATTGCTGGCGTCTTCCAGGTGTTCATACCACGTATGGTGACGATGACTTAACGATTGTACCTGGTTAACGATATCGCCGATTTTTGCCCATCGTTCGTCGCTGCCAGAGTAGGTAGTTTTGGGCACGCTTGCTTCTGGGAAGCGCCTGACCAGCTCTTTTATTCCCTGCCCGGTTACTCCTACCGTGGGGACAATTGGCACACCGAGCAGTTCTTCCAGCCTGGCGACATCGATATTTATGCCTCGGTGGCGAGTATCATCCCACATGTTGAGAGCAATTATCACCGGGATTTGCCTCTTCAATAGCTGTAAGGTCAGGTTGAGATTTCTCTCTAAATTGGTAGCGTCAATAACATTTATGACCAGGTCCCCGTCTTTGAGCATCTCCACAGCCACTTCTTCTGCCTTGGAGGTTGGCTCAAGAGTATAAGTGCCGGGGACATCGGTAACCTGGACTCGTTCCTCTCCTGATTTAAAATATCCTCTAGTAAATCCTACAGTGGTGCCGGGATAGTTGGAGGCGACAATGCGTGCACCGGTAATTCGAGAGAAGAGAGCGCTCTTTCCTACATTAGGGTTACCTACAAGCAGGATGTGTGTCACCTTGTGACAGTATCTCCAGGCAGGTATTTGTCCAATTCAACTACTATTTTATTAGCCATGCCAAAACCGATAGCCACCTGTGCGTTATCCACTCTTAGAGTAACTGGTCCGCGGAAGGGGGTGGAGCTTATCTTAATCACCCTTTTCCCCGGTCGGATGCCCAGGCCTTCCAATCGCTGCATCAAGCCTCGCCCGCCCAGGATTGTAACTACAGTGCCAGTCTGTCCAATATTCATCTGGTGTAATGTTATTTGTCTTTCTCGATGCATACTCATGGTTTATCCTTTCTCAAGGCATTACTCAGGATATTCTCCATGTTCCAGGTAGTATTTATACTTTTTGGAGAATTTAGTCTCTCCTGGAGGACATGCCTCTATAAATTCTATAAACTTAGTTATCCTTTCCAGGCTTAGCTGGCTAATCACGTGTTCAATCTTGCAAGCATCCGCCTCTACCGTTTCCCTCTCAATATCTAATATCTCAGTAAAAAAGTGACTCAACGCTTCATGGCGGCGAATTACATCTTTTGCTATCTTATCGCCTCTGGTGGTAAGTTCTACGTAGCCGTACTTCTGATGTAATACCAGTTTCTTATCCGAAAGCTTGCTCAAGGCAGAGGTGACACTGGGCATTTTTACCTTCAGTTTTTGGCTAATTTGGCTTACTCTTGCAACTTTATTCTCGTTGCGAAGCATGGCTATTGCCTTCAGGTAGTCTTCCATGCTGGGTGTATTTTGTCTTTCCGCTTGTTGTTTCGTCATTAGCTTAGTCGCCGTTTCAGTATTTGTTAGTCATGTCTAACAATGTTACACCAGGCTTTCTTTCTTTTCAAGTCGGATGGCTTCTATATGGGAAGCAATTTCGCTGGATATCCTTTGAAATTTTTTAGCTGAGAATGATTTTGCAAAAGTCCTCTGTTGAAACTCCATGATAATGTCCTGTAAACAACTCAATAGAAATGTACTATTTCGGCGGCGGCAATCAGAAGCGACCTTATTCTCGAGAAATCATGGCGAGTCTGATTTATGGCCTTAACACAATGTGCTTTCTACCCTCTCCTTTGCTTTTCTGCTCCATTATCAAATCCATGTTGTTATGAACAGCTACAATCGCATTAGTGATGGTGTCTGTCCTTGCCACTATGCAGACAAATTTTTTAAGCATCCTCAGAAGATTAGGTCCAAACTTCTTGGCCACGATAACGTCCACGTTTTTTAGGCTAGAGGAAGTAGCTTTGGCTTTCTCTGGGTCTCCATGCTTCATGGATTCATCCCCTTTGAACTTCACATTCTCTCTTCGTTCGACAAGCTCTTCCTTGCCACTGGAGAACCTGTAAACATAGAAATATTTTGCCATGCCTACGTGATCATTGTTCAAATTCTCACCGTCGTCCGTGCCGAAAGCTATTAGCAATTCCATTTTTATCTTCCACCCTGACCTTGGCCAAGACCTTGACCCATGCCACCACCACGGCCACCACCTCGGCCCATACCTCGACCCATGCCGCTACCACGACCACCACCTCGGCCTATACCTCTTCCTGTACCACTGGCTCCACTTAATCCAGGCTGGTAAAATTCGGCACCAGGACTAAATTGAGAAATTGCTTCCTCAGGGACTTTGGCTCCCATAATTTGACACACTTGAGCAGCCACCTCTGCCCCACCAGTAACACACCCATAACATGGTGCCTTTTCTTCAGCTACTGCCCGAGCAAATTCTCCACAACTTTTGTATCCACATCGCTGATCATCTAACTTGGGTAAAACCTCATAGATTTTCTTTATCTTTTCTTTGATATCCTTTTTATCTGTCATTGTTACTCCTTCTAATTATGCTCAATTCATATTATTCGTATCGACTTTAAAGGAAATGTAGCTGAACAAGAGCCACAGAATACACGCATAGGTGCATTTTGCAGAGGAAAGCCATACAGTTGCTCTCGAAAGAATGTCTTGTGCGAGCTTGCATTTCTTGCTTTTCACTTTATTGCTCTGACTACAACAAACGACCCTTCACCATAACCTGCTTTTACTGATTCGATATCGGTTATCTGTGTCAAATTATGAAATATCGTTTGGGCGAAATTGAAATGTTTGAAACCTGCCTTTTTCAACAGGGAAACAATCTCATTTACCGAGTGGAAAGTAGCCACATCATAAAATACGCTTTTCTTCTTACGTTGCTGATATAGTTTGCCAAGAGGGCTATCCTTATCAATGAATCCAATTATCAGAGAGCCAGAGAGCTTTACTATCCTGTATGCCTCTTTCAATGCGGCTTCCACATCGTCCAAAAAACAGATTGTGGTTACCATCAGGGCGAAATCGAAGGAGGCATCGCTAAAGGGGAGGGCTTCTGCCACAGCGTCATAAACTTCAAGCCCGTAGCTCTTTGCTATTTCCCTCATTTTGGGCGAGGGGTCGATCCCAATTTCGATCCCCAGCGGGGCGGCAAATCTCCCGCTACCTGCACCTATTTCGATTCCCTTTTTGTGGTCCGGGATAAACTCTCTTATTGCAGCTAACTCTGACTGGTAGGCAAACCTATTCTCTTCAAACCAGTTTTCGTACTCTGTAGAGTATTGTTCAAAAGGCTCGGTTATTGGCATTTTTAGTGTCTTTGCTTTTCCCCTTTCTCAGCCAAGCTTGCTTATTAGCCGCTGTAGTGGAACTGCTATCTGATCCTCTTGAACGCGAGGTGAATAGCAGCTATCAATCTGAACCAGTTCGATAAGTGGCATTTTACTGGCTATGGCTATGGCAAGTTTGTCAATCGTTCCGGATACTATCTCCTCGGATATTAGCTGAGCTCCTATCAACACCTGGGTTTTGCGCTCAGCAATGAGCTTATACCATGCGGGTTTACCATGCCTTGGCTCCCTCAGATGAGAGGTGTTAACGGTGACTGACGTTGTTTCTATCCCTTTCTCGCCAGCCTCTCTTTCAGTAAAACCTACTGCACCCACCTGGTAGTCAAATACCTTGGTGATAAAAGGCATGACTGTGCCTTTGTAGGAAATTCTATTGCCCAAAACTGCGTTTCTTCCTGCTATGTATCCAGTTCGAACCGCATTGGCAGCTAATTGGTGGCGTCGTTTAGAGCCTATGACCATGTCCCAATTCTCCATGCAATCCCCAGCAGCATAAATATCGGGATCGCTTGTTTGGAGGTATTGGTTTACAACTATATCTCCTGTTTCCCCTATCTCAAGGCCCGTGTTTTGAGCTAACTTTATATTGGATTCTGCCCCGGTGCCAAAGAAGATAAAATCTACCTCTAGCTCCTGGTCAGAAAGAATTACACGCTTCTTCCCATTCTTGTTGCCTATTCTCTCAATTTTGACAGGTATAACTAAGTTTACGCCTCTTTCCACGAAAACCTGCTTCAATTTCTCAGTCATATCTTCATCCAAATAAGCGCGCATGATATCTCGTCTGACCAGCAGATAAACATTGCTATACCCTCTTGTTTTTAGAGTCTCAGCTATCTCAAGCGCAATAAATCCTCCGCCTATGATAGCCGCGCTATTATGCTTTACAATCGCATCCTCTAAAGCTTTGCCATCCGCTATATCTGTGCTCAAGGTAAATTCGCTTCTGTTATCCAATCCAGAAAAAGCGGGAAGGATTGGTGTAGCGCCCAGGGCTAAGATTGCTTTATCATAGCCATATCTTTTGCCAGTAGCGACGATTGTCTTTTCACTCCTGAGAATGTCAGTGACTTCAGCGTTTAAATGGAGTTTTATATTTCTCTTTTCATAAAATGATGTAACGCGGTAGCCACGGTATAGCTCCTCCCATTTGCTGACAGCCCCGCTTAGAACCAAAGGGATTTCACAGGGGTTACATCCGAGCTCCTGTCTTTTACTAAAGACATCAATTTGCGCCTCGCTATTCAGGCGGCGCACCTGTAATGCTGCTATTGCTCCAGCATCTCCCGCTCCGATAATGCAAACTCTCACTTTTGCCTCCTTATCTTCAGGCTTTCCATCCTAGCCAGGACATCATCCGCACTGTGAGATAGCTCCTTAACCTCTTTTCTTAAGGTTTTCAGGGTTCTTGTAGGAAGGCTGCGCTTTACCTCAGGAGTAGCTGCGGACTGGGGATCGTAAGCGTAATCCACTGCTTCTGCCTCGATAATTCTACTTATCTCGTAACCTGCAGAGGGATTCTGCCTGCATCCGAAGGGGGAAGCCCTCCCTTCGGCCACTGCCCTGGCAAATTGAGCGCAATTGCCATATTCACAAAGCCCACAATTAAGCTTGGGCAGAACTTGATAAATTTCTCTTATTTTCTCTTTATTACTAACTGCCACCTTTCTTCACTATCTACTTAATTGTATTTGGCCAGGATGCAGCCATCAGATTTTAAGTAATCACTGGCCGCTTTCAGTCTTTCACCCTGTCACGCTTCTTGTAGCTCGCTCAGTATCTGAGATAACCGCTCATTGCTTTTTCCTAGCTCTTCTATTGCCCGTAGCATGCTGCTATAAATTGGGTCACTCTCTATATCTTCGGCTTTCTCCGCCCATTTCCTGAATTTCTCATTGTTCTGCTTGTTATGCTCTACCCAGGAGGTTAAAAGTACTTTAAGACTGCCCCTTTCATCGGTCGGGAAACTCTTGAGGATATCCTCAACCTTTGCCCGAATTGTTTGCTCCGGAACTGCGCCAAGGATTTCGTCAACGGCCTCGCCATTAGCGAAATACTTCTGCATGGGAATGCTCATAATCTGATATTGCGTTGCCATCCGTTGATTTTCATCCACATTAATCATGCAGAATTTAAATTTGCCTTCATACTCCTCGGAGAGCTTTTCGTATATAGGTATAACCATCTTGCATGGACCGCACCAGGGAGCCCAGAAATCCACCTCTGTGGGAAGGTTTGAGTTAAAGACTTCCTCCTCAAAAGTTTGATCCGTGATTTGTACTATCTTGCTCATATTTCCTCCTTTAATGTAACATTGGTACTAATCAGGTCAGTCGCGATGTCGTTTGTTTACATTTCACTTCTCTTTCTCGAAGTTCAAGACTTTGCCCTTTTCAAGGTCATTATTTTCATGGACAAGCATCCCAGAGAGCTCTTCTACTAAATGAAAACCCGCATCTTTTATTTCCTCTCCAGCTTCAGATTCCATATGTTTTGGCCATACTGATAAAGATGCGGAAAGTTTCATGATTCTGTAGATTTCGGCCAGCAACCTTTCCCTAGCGGCTATCTGCAAGAAATAATAAGAATGAAAGACGTCGAAGAGGAGCACCTTGTCTACAGACTCATCAGCCAGATCGATTTCCAGTTCTCCTGATGTCTGCATTCTTCTTATATTTTTCAATCCTGCTGACTTTGCTCTTTGCATCAATTCATCCAGGACTTGTCTATCCTTATCCAGAGCATATACTCTTCCTTGCTCACCAGCTATTTTGGCAGTGGGGATAGTATATGTCCCAGAGCCACAGCCAAAATCCAATATAACTTGGCCTCTGCTAACGCCTATTTCCCCCAGCATCTTACGAATTCGTGATTCTAGCTTCATTTTTTCATGTCTGGGCACGATACAGGTTCACACTGTCCTTTGCTCTTGGGATATTCGAGTTGGGTTAGCCTCTCTCTTGAAGGTATCTAAAGGCAGACATAGCGGCGGTGGCACCGTCACCAACTGCGGCAGCGACCTGTCGTGCCGAATTTCTGCGTATATCACCGACAGCGAAGATGCCAGGAGCCGAGGTGGCCATCATCTCATCAGTGATGATATAGCCGGCATCATCGAGGTCCAGAATGTTGAAAAAACTTCGGCTGTTAGGCATGAGCCCCACGGCAACAAAGACGCCATGCACTTCTAAGGTAGAGTGCTGTCCTGTTTTAACATTGTGTAGTTTGAGCCCGCTTATCATCTTCTCCCCTAGGACCTCTTCCACCACGGTGTCCCAAATGAACTCCAACTTGGGCTGGGCGAAGGCTCGCTCTTCAAGCGCTTTCCCTGCCCGAAGTTGGTCTCGCCGATGTATTACATAGACTTTTTTGACATGCCGAGTCAATTCCAGAGCATCAGTGATGGCGGTATCACCTCCTCCGACTACTGCCACTTCCAGGTCACGAAAGAGAAAGCCATCACAAGTAGCGCAGTAGGAAACGCCGTGACCTGAGAGTCTTTCCTCACCATTGACTCCCAGTTTACGATGCTCTGAACCAGCAGCAATGATTATGGTCGCAGCTTCAAAGTTGCCTTCAGTGGTGGAGACATTATAGAGTTGACCAGCGGCAATCCCTGTAACTTCAGTGGTTATGGCCTCCAGGCCATATTTGACTGCTTGTTGGTGCATCAGCGAACCAAGCTCGGCACCGGAGATACCCTGGGGAAAACCAGGATAATTCTCCACCAGGGCAGCATTCACTATTTGACCTCCAAATATGCCGTGCTCGATTAGCAAGCTTCTGAGGCCCGCCCGTGAGGCGTAGATCCCGGCAGTAAGCCCGGCGGGGCCGCCCCCAATGATGATTACTTCATATTTTGTCATTACACGTTTTTCTCCTATAGTTTAGTAAGCACCGGAGCTTCGCTCGGATGTAATCTGCGCCACTTGGCAAGCAGTTCCTCCCGGTTTTCCACGTGCTCTGGATCAGGCACAGGGGCGCCTATTGGGCATACTTCAGCACACTGAGGCGATTCAGAATTGCCCACACATTCAGTGCACTTATCGGGGTTGATTATGTAAATCTCCTCACCCTCTGAGATTGCTTCATTTTTACACTCCGCTGCACAGGCCCCACAGCTGATGCACTCCTCGGTAATTTTGTAAGCCACTTGTTACCCTCCTTCAGTTTATTATTGTCGTTTGAATCTCAACCTTTCCAGCCTTTTTGCTCCATAGTTAGGAAAGCCATACGCTCTTCCTGATTCATTTCAGCTATGCTGATTTCGATTTTCGCACCTAGTTCCGTCACTACGTTGCGCAGGCTGTTCATAAGATAATCCTTGATTGAGGCAGGGATGGCCAACAGAGGGAGCGCAAGTGTAAGACTGACCTTGTTATCTTTCAGAGTTATATCCTTGACCATTCCCAGTTCAGTTAGCGAGTAATTGATCGCTGGGTGCATCACCTGTTTTATTGCTTGGCGTACATCTTCTTCCGAAATATTCTTACTCATTATGCCTTCTCTGTTTGTGTTTTAAACTAAATCTATCCGTTGGCTTGAATTTCTATTTATGAGCCTATTTAACCTTCAAGGCATGGTTATTTAAGACGTGCCTACTTGATTATGGCGAGAATGTCGCTTCTTGATATTATTAAACACTTTTTACCTTCAAGTTCAATTTCATCGCCACTGAATTTAGCATACACTACTGTATCCCCTATTTTAATTTTCTCAGCAAGCTCCTCATCTGTCCCAACCTCCATAACCTTGCCTCGTTTTGGCTTCTCCTTGGCACTATCAGGCAGGATTATACCTGCTTTGCTTTTGCTCTCTGCAATTTCCTCTGGTTCGACTAGAATTCGATCGTCAAATGGTTTGATCTGCATTTTAAAAACCTCCTTTATTATTTGATGCCCAGTAATTTATCGATTTTCGCCTTATCAAAACCGACAATAGGGCGGTTATTAATCAAAACGACAGGGACTCCCGTTATATTCCGACGCCTGAGTTCTCTGGCTCCCTCAGGGTCTCTTTCTACGTTTACCTCCCTGAATCTGAATTTTTTCTCTCTTAAATAGTCCTTTACTTTGCCGCACCAGGGGCATGAAGCTCCGGTAAGAATTATGATCCTTGGTTGGCTGGAGACAGGCATGGGAACCTCCTTATTGTTCTAAGTAATCTGTAAGTTTTGAATGCCTTAAGTGCGCTTTCTATTTCTTTCCTCACCCCTCGCTCCATTCGAAGTTGCTTGTAGCTGGCATTGTCATTTTGTTGCCTTGAGCAAGCGCAGGTGTTTTCTCAGGAAGAGTTCCTCCTTAAAGGTGGTAAATCCCTGGCTTGAGAGCATTTTCTTCAGGTCAAGCTTGAGAAACTCCGAAGCAAGCTGGCATTCTCCGCGGATAAATGCCCGGCGGATGGGAAACCATAGCCTCTCCAGGTCGAATTCATTATAGTCGAAAATGCAAAGAACTCCCCCAGGCTTTAGAGCATTGTAAGCATTGCTGATAATCCCCATCTTCTGTGTGTTCTCAAAACCGTGTAAAACGAACGAAACGAACACTCTATCAAACTTCTCCTGGTATGTCAAAGGCACCTCGATTCGTTGCTCCCTAAACTCGATATTGGAATATAGCTGGCAGCGTTTTCGCGACAAGCTCAACATTTCCTTGCTAATGTCAAGCCCAATGATGTGGCCGCCGGGGCCTATTTTTCGGGCCATAAGGCAATCGTTTCTACCTGTGCCTGAGCCAAGGTCCAGAATAGATAGCTCGGGCTGAATATCCATTTTGTCGACAACTTTCTTAATTAAATGGGGATAATATCCCAGCAAGATCACATTCATAAAAAAATCATAGTGCTGGGCTACAGTTGGCCCAACCTCTACTCTCGATCTTGGTGATGACATAATGTACCTCTAGCTAAGCATTGCCAGATATTCTGGGTAATTCTCCTTCAGACAATTTATACAAACTTTGTCAAGCTGGTTCGTCTCCATCCCTTTTATATTAGCTCGTGCCCAGGCTGATGTAGACAGCTCGGTTATATGCTTATTCGCAACGAGCTACTTCTTCTCCTCCTTGCATTTACGGCAATAGCCTTCTAAATATAACTCAATCTTAGTCACAAAAAAATTGTTCTTGTGTTGCACCTCTGCTATCAGTTTACGAATCAGTGGGCTCTTGAACTCAATGACCTTCCCACAGGCTGTGCATACCAGGTACTGATGTTCTCCTAGTTGCTTCAGCGCATAGTAGCAGCGTGCCTGCCCCAGATGCCTTTCATCTACCAGGCCTTGTTTCTTAAATAAGCGAAGGTTGCGGTAAACTGTGGCAAGGCTGATGCTGGGATCCCTCTCGCTGGCCCGTCGATACAATTCTTTAGCATCCAGATGCCTCCCGGCTTCTTGTATGACATCGAAGAGGAGCCTTCTCTGCGGTGTATCGGGTTGAATCTTTGTTCCGTGATTGCGATTGATTCTCATTCGCACATGATGATACAACAAGCCTTTTATTCTTGTCAAGGTTTTGTGCTGGCTGATTTTCCCATTCTGGCAACTCCTTATGGTAAGTTAATATTGTTGTTAACCATATCATGATTATTACCTGTGTATCTCAGCCTCCGCACAAGCCAGACACAGAAGTTGCTTTTAAGCTACCGCTTACTATCAGACCTCGCCTGTTTGCTGCTAGGTTGATTCACTTTTGTGAGTTCCCGTCTTCAAGCTAGAGGTCATGCCTTATTTTGCCAGCTATTCTGGCCATATGAATTATCGACTTTGGACAGCAAAAGAAGTACTGCTAATAGTTTCTATCGAGCCTTGGCAATTTTGCAAAGATTCCTTGACGGTTATGGCGGCTTACAGTTATCATTATCTAACAATCGAAAGTTACTAACATTTA
>Ga0114922_10003968_pt1 | contig 13749 bp, 11 predicted proteins | sample AartaG_FD_100975 | JGI IMG/M metagenome (GOLD analysis project Ga0114922, IMG submission 100975) | Deep subsurface microbial communities from Aarhus Bay to uncover new lineages of life (NeLLi) - Aarhus_00045 metaG | ecosystem: Environmental > Aquatic > Marine > Oceanic > Sediment | place...
ACAGCGCTAAACCAATTTACTATTGTAGAATTTAAACAAGGAATAGAATCTATTGAAATGGGTGGTCTTAGATGGGTATACATAATGGATAAAGGGACAAACCTTTTATTTATAGGCGCAGACTCTAAGGAGGTTACAGCGGAAACTTTAAGAGCTCGATTAGATGTGATACGGCAAACTTTTATCTTACAATATGCCCATGAAAAAAATAAATGGGGTAGTAAGTGGGCTGGAAACGTGGAGATCTATAAACCTTTCGAGAATGTAATTGATGAGTTTTATACTCAATGGAAACAAGCAGAACATATTACTACAGTTGCTGAATTTTTTGATGTCATAGGAATTTTTCAACAAATATTAAACTTAGTCATTAACGTAATAGAAGGTCATTTACCTAAAAAGAAGAAGCAACGAATTTATGATAGAATTGAAGAAATGTTTAAACAATATTCAAATCTAGAAATTGTCCAAAAAAATCCTGAGCTAAGTAAAATTTCATTTGTAAAAAATGTTGGATTCAATATCATTGGTATAGATCCAATGAATAGTGATATGTATCTTGTAGAAAAACAAATTATAAATTTAATTAGACAACTTGTAGAAATTCTTAAAACAGAAGAGGGATATTTTCCCAGTTTAAAATATTTCATTGAAGAGAACGTTTTCGATTATTTATTATCAAACTTTAGTTTCTTAAATGATTTGAACTTATTTACATTTTTACTACAACTTTTTCTAATGAAATGAGTTAATTTCAATCTATTTGTTATTACAAAGATCTATAAATGAGAATTCAGTAAATCCATTGAAGATTTTAATGTATTCCTTTTAAAAGTAAAATGGAGTTAATTTAAATAGATTTATTAAACGAAGTTTATTTAATTTATTAATTGACTTCGAATAATTAACTTCATAAAATGATAGAAACTGTACTGCTCATTGTCATTTTCGTTTTGTTTTTTTTTATTATTTTAAGTTATTCAAAGTCTAATTTAGATTTTGTAGCAATTTCTCTATTATGTTGTTTTATTGCTGCTGCAATAACATTTATGGTTGTAGGAACAACAATAGATACATTCATTTTATCTATTGAATGGGAAGCAATTATCATTATATTAAGCATGAGTATTATTACAAAAATAGCCCAAGATTCAAATATTTTAGAATTTGTGGCGGTTAAACTTTTTAAATTATCAAGGGGAGAGCAAAGAATTTTTTTCTGGCTTCTCTGCACAATTACAACTCTTTTAGCGGCAATAATAAGTGATATAATTGTTGTTTTGATTTTAGCACCAATTGTTATAAGACTTTGCCATTTTCTAAAAATTAGAGCTGGCACATACCTCCTAGGTATGACTGTGTGTATTAATATAGGAAGCATCATCACTCCGTTCTCGAGTGGAGAAAATATTATAATATCTACAGCATTTAATCTTAATACTATTTATTTCATCCAATATTATTGGATTTTTTCTTTCTTTTTATTATTTATGACAATTTTTTTAATAGATAGATTTATTTTAAGAAAAGAACCAAAAATAGAGGATCGTCAAAAGAAATTTGTTATCGATTTAATAGACACTGATATTATGGTAAAGAATAAAAAAATGTTTTATTTCAATAGCATTGCCATAATATTAACCATTATTTTATTTACTGCTCTTCCCCTGTTATATTTAACAGCGGGAGTTTCCGCCTTAATTCTAGTTTTAGTAAATAGAAATTATACGAAAAAGCCTATGAGTGAACTATTAAAAGATATTGAATGGGAGATTATTTTTTTCTTTATCAGCTTATATGTTGTAATAAAGTGTCTTTTAGAAGCTGGTTTTCAAGATTTAATTGCTTTAATTCCTTTTGGAAGCATAGATCCCTTTCTTTTATCGTTTATTATACTTATCATAATTAGCTTCATCTCAGGAGTAGTCGCCAACACGCCAACTGCATTAATTTTTATACCGATAATAACGACTTTAATTGATACTGGTTTCTCATCAGTTCCTTTGTTTTTTTCATTCATAATCGGTATTAATTTAGGTGGGAATTTTATACCTCAGGGAGCAGCTTGTGATATGATGACTTTAAAAATAGCAAGAGACTCAGGTGTAGAAAACCTAAATTATAAACGTTTATTAAAAATGGGCGCTACTTTTGCACTAGTTCATTTAGGAATTTCGATTCTTTTTCTACTGATCTTAGTACCGATTTTTGGATAAAATTAATAACAAAAAAAGAAAAAAGAAATTTTAACTATAAGATTTAAAATTTAAATCCATCCTCTCAAGCGCATTGCTGTCAATACACGCTCCAGAGAAATCATATAGGCACCCATACGATTATGGGTATCGAATTTCTGAGATTGCTCAATTGTAGAACGATAAGCTCTTGTCATAACCCTATCTAATGCCTCAAAAACCTCTTTCTCTGTCCAGAAATAGCGATAATATCCTTGCACCATTTCAAAATAGGATACAGTGACTCCACCTGCATTACATAGAAAATCTGGAATAATAAGTACTCCTTTTTCAAATAGAGTTTGGTCTGCATCTGGTGTTGTAGGTCCATTGGCAAGTTCAGCAATTATTTTTGTGTTTATATTGTTAGCATTTTTTCTAGTTATCACATTTTCAAGTGCAGCAGGGACAAGTATATCACATTCTAATTCTAATAATTCTTCGTTCGATATTTCTTTAGTTCCTTTTAAACCTACAACTGTTCGTGTTTTTTCTTTAAATTCTGCTGCGACGTGAGGATCTATTCCATCTCTATCATAAATACCTCCTCTAGAATCAGAAACGGCTATTATTTTACAATTATAATCATCCTTAAGTAGTTTTGCTGCCCAAGATCCAGCATTTCCATATCCTTGAACTACTGCTGTTGCTCCATTTAAATCTAAACCAATATCTTTTGCTGCCTCTCTGACAGTAAATACGCCTCCTTTGGCTGTGGCAATTGAACGCCCTGCACTTCCTCCCAATGGTAAAGGTTTTCCTGTAATAACGGAAGGTGCATGATGACGTACTATTTTTTCGTACTCATCCATCATCCACGCCATTATTTGAGGATTAGTATAAACATCTGGGGCAGGAACATCAATAGTTGGTCCGATAATATCAGCGAGTTGTCTAATATAACTTCTTGCGAGGGTTTCAATCTCCCGATTACTCATTTCTTTAGGATTACATATAATTCCTCCTTTCGCACCACCTAATGGGATATCTACGCATGCTGTTTTCCATGTCATCCAAGCTGATAAAGCTTTCACTAATGAAGCACTTTCCTCAGGATGCCATCTTATTCCTCCTTTCATAGGACCTCTCGCAGAGTTGTATTGAGATCGAAAACCCTTGAACGTCTTTAAGGAGCCGTCGTCCATTTTCATTGTAAGTTTAATTTCAACAAATCTTTCTGGTTCACTTAGAGCGGTATAAATTTCACTATCATAATTAGCTAATTTACAAGCATCAGAAAGTTGTTTCTGAGATATTTTAAAGGGGTCTAGTATTTCACTCATTTTAATTTCACTTTTTTTATATTGCTCTGGAATGAATTTTGTTCAATTTTAATATCAACGAATACAAATTTTCTGAAGAAATTTTATATTTCTATTTAATTAAATTGAATAATTAATTAAATAAAGCAATAAAAATTAAAGTTTACTTTGAAGGATTTCCCAGATCTTTCCCACACATTAAATTTGTTTTTACGTTAAAGCAACAGATTATATGGTTTTAAAGAAATTTCGATCTTAAATATTCATTCATAGCTTTAGCTGCTTGTCTTCCAGCACCCATAGCACTTATGACAGTTGCTGAACCGGTTACAATATCTCCACCAGCAAAGATTCCTTCTAAATTTGTTTTTCCATTTTCATCAGCTTCAATATAACCCCATTTAGTTAATTTTAATTCTGGAATTGACTTTGTTAAAATTGGATTTGCATTTGCACCAATTGCTATAATAACAGTATCACATTTTATTAAAAACTCTGAGTTTTCGATTGGAATCGGTCTTGGTCTTCCAGAAGCATCAGGTTCCCCTAATTTCATCTTAATAACTTCAATTTTATTAACAACTCCATCATGGTCTCCTAAAAATCTTACAGGATTTGATAAAAATTGAAATTCAATTCCTTCCTCTACGGCATGATGATATTCTTCTTTTCTTGCGGGCATTTCAGCTTCACTTCGCCTATAGACAACAATAACTTTTTCAGCGCCTAGTCTTATTGCAACACGAGCAGAATCTAAAGCAACATTACCTCCTCCTATAACAGTAATGAGTTTTCCTATTTTTATAGGTGTATCATATTCAGGAAATTTATATGCTTTCATTAAATTTGCTCTTGTTAAAAACTCATTCGCTGTCAGAACGCCATTTAGATTAATTCCTGAGATCTTCCTCATAGAGGGTAATCCCGCACCTACACCAATGAAGAATGCTTTATAGCCCATATCTTTCAATTCATCAATCAATAAAGTCTTTCCAATGATCCTATTATATTCAATTTTAATCCCTAGCATTTTTAAAGTCTCAATTTCATCCTCAACAATCTCTTTAGGGAGTCTAAATTCTGGTATTCCATAAACTAAAACGCCACCCCCTTTATGAAACGCTTCAAAAATTGTTACATCAAATCCAAATCTGGCAAGATCAGCAGCGCAAGTAAGTCCTGCTGGACCTGATCCGATTACGGCTACTTTTATGTTATTTGGAGCCTCACAATCTGGACACTCCTTCAATTCATTTCTTTTTTCCCAATCTGCGACATATCTCTCAAGTGCTCCAATCGCAACAGGTTCCCACCTTTTACTTAATATACAAGCTTTTTCACACTGGACTTCTTGAGGGCATACTCTTCCACATATCGCAGGTAAAATGTTATAATCCTTTATACTGCGAATTGCTTCTAATAAATTATCTTCCTTAATTAACCTGATAAAATTTGGGATATCAATATTGACAGGGCAACCATTTATACACTTAGGGTCACCACATTGTAGACATCTTTCTACTTCCGTTTTTGCCATTTCTTCAGTAAAACCTAAAGCAACTTCTGAAAAATTATGAATTCTTTTGGTAGGATCCTGTTCTCTCATTTTTTGTCTTGGTATTTTCACTATATAATCCCTCTTTTATCCTATTTTTAAATTCTTACATTCTTTTTTGTAGAGATCATAGGATTTTTTTTCAAATTCGGCAAATCTTTTTTCTCTATTTAACAAAATATCAAAATCCACAATATGACCATCAACATCAGGACCTTCAACACAAGCAAAATGGATTTCACCGTCTTTTGCCGGGAATCTACACCCCCCACACATTCCTGTACCGTCTATCATTATAGTATTTAAAGATACAAATGTTTTTACCTTTGGTAAACCTTCAATACCACTTGTTAGTTCTGCAACGTTTTTCATCATTATCATGGGACCGATTGTTATTACTAAGCTAATTTTATCTTTATTAATTATCTCTCTTAGAGGTTTAGTAACAAATCCTTCTACGCCTTCACTTCCATCATTGGTACAAATAATTACTCTTTCACTAACCTCAGCCATTTTTTCTCTCCAAAATACAAGATCTTTAGTTCGAGCCCCTAATATTGAGATGATTCTATTACCCGCTTGCTTTAATTCTTTTGCTTGAGGATAACAAGGAGCAATTCCCACACCACCACCAATTATAATTATTGGATGTTCATATTTCTCTACGTGTATCTTATTTCCTAAAGGTCCGACTACATCTAAAATTTCATCACCTTCATCTTGATGAGAAAGTAATAATGTAGATTTTCCTACAACTTGAATCACAAGTGTAATAATACCTTTTTCTCTATCATAATCAGCGATGGTAAGAGGTATTCTTTCTCCCCTTTCGTTAATTCTAATTAAGACAAAATTCCCTGCAAATGCTTTTTTTGCTATAAGTGGAGCATATATATCCATCTCATATAATGTACCACTATTTCCAAGTTGAATTTTTTTCAAAATCTTATAAGGCAATATTAACCATCTTAATTTTGATTATAAATCACAGATTAATTTTAAATAAAAACTCATTTTCTAATTGAAGGTATAATTTAATCTAAAAAAATATTTTCTTATATACAATAGTAACGGGAATTCATTCCCTCATTTCGCTTGCAATTTGAGTATAGAAAATAAATGAAAGTGATGTAATGTTCTAAGTCCATTTAATAAAAAACTCTAATTAGAAAAAAACTAATTGACTAATTGATAAAATTAATTTTCTAAAAAGCTTTTTAAATATTAAGAATAAATTATTTCCAATTTATTAAATATAATTTAATATAGTTTTAGCAACAATTCTCATAATCTCTTTAATATTTAGTAATTATGGACATTATAGTTGTATTAGATTTTGGTGGACAATACACACATTTAATTAATCGCCGAATACGAGATTTGGGAGTATATTCTGAAATTTTACCTTATGATGTAGATATTGAAAAATTGAAAAAAAAAAATCCTAAAGCTATTATACTATCTGGTGGTCCAGGAAGTGTTTATGAAAAAAATAGCCCACAATTAAAGAATGAGTTTTTTGAATTTACTACCAGAAATAAAATTCCAGTTCTAGGGATTTGTTATGGGCATCATTTAATTATGCATCTATTAGGAGGTAAAATTGAACCTAAAGAAGCTAAAGAATATGGAAGGACTAATCTCATAATTATCGAGCCAGATTTAATATTTGATTCATTAGGAAAAGAAGAAATAGTGTGGATGTCTCACGGAGACCAGATCACCGAGATTGTTAAAGGATTTAAAGCATATGCTAAAACTGAAACTTGTCCTGTAGCTGCTTATGGGAATCAAGAAAAGCTATTATATGGTGTTCAATTCCATCCAGAAGTCTCAAATACTCCAAACGGAAATAATATATTGGAGAATTTCCTATATAAAATTGCTAGTTGTAAAAAAGAATGGAAATTGGAAGGATGGATTGATAGAACAGTTGAAGAGATAAGAAAAGAAATTGGTCCTAATAATAGGGTTATTTTGGGATTAAGTGGCGGGGTTGATTCTTCTGTTACTGCTGTTCTTCTTCAAAAAGCAATAGGTGATCGATTGCATTGCATATTTGTCAATAATGGTGTGTTAAGAAAGAATGAAGAAAAGGAAGTTCAGGAAACGTTTAAAAAGAAATTAAAATTTAAAAATTTTCATTATGTTGATGCAGAAGATCTTTTTCTAAAAAGGCTTGCAGAGGTTGAAGATCCTGAAGAAAAACGTCGCATAATTGGGCACACATTTATAGGAGTTTTTGAGAATAAAACTATTGAATTAGAAAAAGCTCATCCAGATATCAAGTATCTCGCACAAGGTACTATTTATCCTGATCGTGTTGAAACAAGTGCTACAAGTAAAGTTTCAGCCAAAATTAAATCTCACCATAACCTTACCCTCCCAGATGATATGAAATTAAAGATAATAGAGCCCTTAAGGGATTTATATAAAGATGAAGTTAGGAAGATTGGTTTAAAATTAGGGTTACCAGAATATATTATAAATCGTCATCCATTTCCTGGACCTGGATTAGCAGTAAGAATAGTAGGTCCAATTGATAAAGATAAATTAATGATTTTAAGAAGTGCAGATGAAATTTTAATAGAAGAGATTAGAAACGCAGGAATTTATGACCAAATCTGGCAAGCTTTTTGTGTGTTTCTTCCTTTGAAGACTGTTGGAATAATGGGTGATTATCGTACCTATGAATACATTTGTTCTATAAGAATAGTTGAATCAACTGATGCGATGACAGCTAATTTTACGAAACTAGATTGGGATCTCCTTGAAAGAATAGGAACTAGAATTGCTAATGAAGTTAAAGGAATAAATCGTGTTGTGTACGATATTTCAAATAAACCACCCAGTACGATAGAATATGAGTAAATCATATAATATTGATAATATCTAGTTTTAAATTTTTTCTAATAGATTTTAATTGGTATGTAAATTAGATCCTATAAAATCATATTTTTATAAATTGATTATAATGACACAAGAAGAAATTGCGTGGGATTTAACAGAAATATATTCTGGTTATGATGACCCTAAAATCACTGAAAATATGAATAGACTTTCGAAAGAAGCTATTGATTTCATAAAGGATTATAAAGGGAAAATCAATACCCCTGATTTCACATCTCAAAAATTATTAGAATTATTCCAAAAACAAGAAAAATTTATGGCTAATATTGATGAAATAGAACTTTATTCAAATAGATTATATAGTGGGAATATGACTATTCCTGAAAGTGAAACGTTGAAAAATCGAGTTGAAGATTTTACAACCAAGATTGCTAAAGATTTAGCATTTCTAGAGTTAGAAGTTGCTAAATATGTATACAAAAATGGTAAGATAATAGATGATCCAATTCTCTCTAATTACAAACACAGATTAGAAAAAATTAAAAGAGCATATCCTCATTATTTATCGGAAGTGGAAGAGCAATTAATCCTTGAAAAAGATCAATATGGAGTTAGAGCTTGGAGTAATCTACAGTCAAAATGGCTAAATACAAGAAAAATAGTAGTAAATGTTGAGGGCGAAGAAAAAGAATTATCATATGGAGAAGTTAATGCTTTACTTAGACACCCAGATAGAACAACACGAATATCAGCGAATAAATCTATATATGGTTTATTAGGCAAAGAAGAATATGTATTTTCCTCAGCTCTACGAAGTGTTTGTGGAGATTGGCTTAATAATTCAAAAAGACGGAAATATGACAGCCCAATGCATGATAGTCTTATTGTAAACGATACAACTCAGGAGATTATTGATAATTTAATGAAAGCAATTGAAGAAGGTGTAGGAGTATATCGTAAATATTTAAATCTCAAGACGAAAATTTTAGGTTTTCCAAAATTAAACTGTGCTGATGTTCGTGCTCCGCTTCCGATTGCTCAACATAAAAACTATTCATGGGACAAAGCGAAAGAACTTGTAATTCAGGCTTATGAAAAATTTGATCATGGATTTGTAAATTATGTAGAAGATATGTTCAACCGAAATCATATCGATGCAAGTCCTAGAAGGGGTAAGAGAAATGGAGCAAATTGTGCCTCATGGTTTAAGGGTACGTCTGCTTTTATTCTTATGACGTATACCGGCGAAATAAATGAAATTTTTACTCTTATTCATGAACTTGGACATGCTATCCATGATTATTTAGCCATTCAAAAACAAACTTACATTAACATTCATCCTGGTTACACAGTTGCAGAAACCGCATCTACTTTTGGGGAATTACTCTTAACAGATCTCCTTCTTGAAACTGCAGAATCAAAAGAAGAAAAGATGGCAATATTGGGAAATATACTAGATGATGCGGGACAAGCTGCTTTTCAAGTGAGTGCAAGAGTTTGGTTTGAACAAGACTTATATAAAGCTATTGATAAAGGCGAGAATTTAGATGGAAAAACGATTTCAAAATATTGGTGTGCGGGAAGAGATAAAATATATGGAGACTCTGTAGAATGGTTTGAAGAGATGGACTGGGAATGGACCATGAAACCACATTATTATATTCCAAATTTTCGATTCTATAATTATCCCTATGTTTATGCCCAATTATTCGTTTATGCTTTATATCAAACCTATAAAAAAGAGGGCAAAGAATTTGTTCCAAAATTCAAGAAACTTCTCGCTGCAGGAGGGAGTGTTTCGCCTGAGGAGCTTGGTAAAATTGTGGGATTAGATATCACCAAAAAAGATTTCTGGAAATTAGGAATAAAGCAATATGAAGATTTCGTAAACCAATTGGAAAAACTTATGAAATAGTACATTCTGCTAATAAAAAAAAATTATTTTTTTTATAAATTTCTTTCCTTCCTTTTAAAAAACTTTATTTTGAATTTTCTTTACAATTTTGCAGCAGAAGATTTAGTATTGTGAAGTGGAGCTCTTGCCATGGATTTTTTTTTACTTCCCATGGCAAGAGTTGTGAACAAATGGCTAATTGCTTGCTCTGTCCTGTAAGGGGTGGATGAAGGAAGCTTGGTGGTAATAAATTAATAAACAAATTTATCTAAGGTGTAGAGTTTGAACCTTTCTTTATGGAATCATACTTATACTTTTATCAGCACAATTGAATGTCAATCCATCCACCCAAGTTCTGAATTTTATATCATTACCAGACTTTTTTTAAACACCTCCTTATTGTTTATTCATAGAGTATAACATAACCTTTTATTTCCATATTTTTTTGACGCTTAAATCTTTTAGAAGTTTCGCAATTCCAATCATAATAAATAGGTTCTTCATCATCAACAACAATCATTTCTAAGATTTCTTTTGTGTATAATTCAAAAGATTCATAATTTATTATATCGGGATTACAATTCCATTTATGATCTTTTTTACTGGCACTAAATATCATACCAAAATGAATGGAATTACAGCAGCTAATTTTTCTTCCATAAGAAAATTCTTCTCCACATTCCTCGCATTTTATCATCAATTTTTTACCTCCCATTTTATTTTGCTTTATAGGGCTTCGTACTTTCTTGGCTTTTTATCATAGTGGATTATTAGTTTCTCCGGCATTTTTTCTTTAATTCTTTTTATTATTTTTGAAAGTCCATTAGGGCTACTATACCCCATAGCCACTGACCACTCTGCTGCTGAAGAAATTCCAATTTCTTTTAACTTTTCTAAACATATTTGCTCATATGTTCTTGGAATATTTTCAATCATCTTTAACTTCTCTTGAAATCGAGTTCTAAATTGTTTTAAGGTCATTTTTTTTTCAATAAATTATATTATCTGTGGGAAAGATTTCCCACTATTCTTTTATGATTAAATAACTATACATATTTATAAACTTATCGATCAAAATCTAAACATTTTTGTAAATTATGAAATTGAATACTGAATAATCATATAGGTATTGGTTCAAATTTATGAAAATTATTACAATAAATTGTTATTTTTGGTTTTCAAGAATAAACATTATTATAAAACACAGTTAAATAACTAAACAAATTCATAAATCTCTTAAAATAACTAAATAATGTATTTAAGAAAGATCAAAAAAAGATTTGTTTTCGAGAAATAATACATATTACTTTTTTTTTCCTTCCTTTTCTAATAATTCTATAAATGAACTACTTTCTTTAATAATATTTAAGACGATATGAGTGTTAGTACGCTCGACATAAGGAGAAGTATGAATTTCCTTTATCATTTTACTTAGATCTTCTCGATTATTAAATCTCGTGAGAATTAAAGCATCATATTCTCCAGTAATATCGTAAACTGCAAAGACATTTGGATTTTTTGCAATACTACGTTCAACTTCTAGCATTTTTCCTTTTGAAATCGTTAATTCGATAACAGCAATAATATCGTATCCCAGTTTTTCATAATCGATATTCACAGCATAATTTTTAATAATACCTTTATTTTCTAACTCTTCTACATGCCTTTTAATCGTTACAGGTGATTTATTATCCAAATCTTTCGCTATTTGGCGAAGTGAGATTCGACTATCTTCACTTAATTTCTTTAGAATTTTAATATCTATTTTAGAAAATTCTTTAAAACTTGAATTCACAGTCATAATGCTACATAATTATATAATTATTATAAAAGTATGCAATCGTTCATAAGACACATGCAAAAATAATCAGATGATCATTATTTATTGCGACAAAAATCACCAAATTAAATGAACGATCACTCTATTTAATTATTATTGAACATTTATAAACTTTTTCCTCTAGGAAGTGATCAAAAAATCAGATTTAAATATAATTATGTACTATCTGATAATATTGAAATTAAAAAAATATTTGAATTTGATTATTTATGATTGAAAGAGACAATCCAAAAAGGAAAGATTTATGTGACAGAGTTATTGAAACTGTGAAGGAAAATGATATTAAATTCATATACCTTCAATTTACGGACATCCATGGCATTATCAAAAGTTTTGAAATTAATAGTAAACGGATTGAGGATTTCTTCGATATTGGTGAAAGTTTTGATGGAAGTTCTATCACTGGGTATGGAGCGATCGAAGAATCTGATAAAGTAGCATTACCTGATCCATCTACATTTTATATAATACCATGGAGGAATGATAATCGGAAGGTTGCGAGAGTTTTTTGTGATATTTATAACCCAGATGGCACGAGGTATAGCGGAGATCCTCGTTTCATTCTTCAAAAAGCTGTCAAAAAGGCTGAACAACATGGATATACTTTTTATTGTGCCCCCGAAATGGAATTTTTTATTCTTGAAAAGGGTACTAAAGAAGAAGTATTTAATCCCTCTGATATGAGAGGTTATTTTGATTATGATCCCTATGATATTAATGAAAGAATGCGGTATACGATAGCAGAATATTGTGATGTAATGGGAATTGAGATTGAGGCGCTCCATCATGAAGTCGCTTTAGGGCAACATGAGGTTGATTTTCGTTATGATAAAGCAGTTAACTCTGCGGATAATACTAATACAATTAAAATGATAATTAAAACTGTAGCTGCAAAGAATAATATGACTGCTACATTTATGCCTAAACCTTTTCATGGTATAAATGGTTCTGGTATGCATGTTCATCAATCATTGTGGAAAAATGGAAATAACGTTTTTTATGATAAAGCAGATAAAGATAATATTTCTATTATAATGAAAAAATGGATTGGTGGGCAATTGAAACATGCTCAAGCAATGTGTGCTGTATTAAGCAGTTGGCCAAATTCTTATAAGAGATTAGTTCCTGGATATGAAGCTCCTGTTTATATTGCTTGGGGATTTAGAAATCGTTCACCGCTTATCCGAGTTCCTGATTTTCATGGAAAACCTAATGCTGCTCGATGTGAGATTCGATGTCCTGATCCCGCAGGAAACCCTTATCTTCAATTTGCGGTCTTATTATCTACAGGTTTAGATGGAGTTCTATCAGACAGTACTGAGATACCTGAACACCGAGATGAAAATGTTTATAAACTCACAACAAAAGATATGGAAAAAGCAGGTATAAAAGCACTGCCAGGAAGTCTAAGTGAAGCATTAAAAGAATTTAGACAATCAGAATTCATGAAAGAAGTATTTGGAGAACAACCATTCAAGAATTTCTATTATGCTAAATTGGAAGAAAATGATAAGTATAAAGTAATAGTGAATGAGTGGGAGAGGTCAAGGTATATAACTCGTTTATAATATTAAATACTGTCAATTCCTTGATGATCTTAACTTTTAACAATCGATTAAAATAATTCAGGGTACATCTTTTCAATATTTTCCATAGCTTCAAAAAGTAAATTGTTCAATATAATATTGTCATACACATATGTATGTTCTAGCATATAATCTAAAATAGCGTTGGCAATTTCCTTATCTTTTTTAGTAAAGTTTTCTTTTTTAAATTTAAACAGAATGTTGAATTCTTCTTTTATCCATATCAACTCTTCTTTCAAACTCTCTTCTAAAATTTCATGATGTCTAACACTAACTTTCATTATAATACCTCAATCCTATAAAAATTATATAATCTTACTTGTTCTTTATGGTAGATGAAATAACATAATTATAAATATTTTTTATAGACCATTTTTTGTATAGTACCCAAGATATCATACAAAAAGATTTATAAAGTGATTTTTTTCGAATTAGCCGTTAAAGATTTGTATTATTCAAAATATTTATATAAACTCATAACATTATTGCATTTTAACTAATTATTATATACTAAACGTATATTCTAAG
>Ga0114922_10003969_pt1 | contig 13748 bp, 13 predicted proteins | sample AartaG_FD_100975 | JGI IMG/M metagenome (GOLD analysis project Ga0114922, IMG submission 100975) | Deep subsurface microbial communities from Aarhus Bay to uncover new lineages of life (NeLLi) - Aarhus_00045 metaG | ecosystem: Environmental > Aquatic > Marine > Oceanic > Sediment | place...
CTGTGTACGAGGGCAAGCATGAACCGATCAGCATCAGTGCTCCTTCCGATCCTGCTTCTCGCGGCATGCATTGAGGAGTCCGAGCCTGAAGGGTGGAAGCTCGAGTCCGATCCGGCCATCGTGAACTTCAGCCTCGCTGACGCGGTGTCGGTCGACCAGGAGCTCGTCGCACCACCGTTTCTGCCACCCCACGAACAGGTCGCGAGCGGACCTCCCCGAGTCGTGAACATCCGGATGGAAATCGTCGAGCGTGAAGAAGAGATCGCCCCCGGAGTGTTCGTGTGGCAGATGGCGTTCGACAACAGCGTTCCCGGCCCGGTACCCGTCGTATTTCAGTGGGACTGGGTGAACCTGACGCTGGTGAACGGCACGACCGACAGCGTGTTGTTCCGGCAGCTGGGGGCGGACAACGTCTTTCTCCACAACATCGATTTCCATGCCTCGACGGGAGCGCTGGGCGGCGGCGGACTGACCAAAATCGCGCCGGGCCAGGAAGTCGGACTGCTATGGCGAGCCGAAAAGGCGGGGCTGTTCGTCTACCACTGCGCGCCCGGCGGCCAGATGGTGCCGTACCACGTAGTGACGGGCGGAAACGGTGCGATCCTGGTGTTGCCGCGGGAGGGATTGCGCGATGGAAACGGAAACCCGATCCGCTACGACCGCGCCTTCTACTTCGGCGAGCAGGATTACTACGTGCCGCTGAACGCTGACGGGACCTCACCCAGGTACGGGAGCTTCGCGGAGCAGATGGGCCCGATGCTCACGGTGATGAAAGGCCTGGTTCCCACCCACATCGCGTTCAACGGCAAGTATGGCGCGCTGACCGAGGACATCAGGCTCGAGGCCGAGGTGGGCGAGACGATCCTCATGTTGCACTCCCAGGCCAACAATCCTTCCTACCCGCACCTGATCGGCGGTCATGGTGACTGGGTGTGGCCGTACGGGAAGTTTAACAACCAGCCGGACGAGGGGCTCGAGTCCTGGGACGTGGTGGCGGGAGGGACCGCCGCGGCCGTGTACACGTTCAAGCAGGACGGCCTGTATGCCTACCTGAATCACAACCTGATCAAGGCGTTCCTGTACGACGCGAAGGCGTTCATCCACGTGACCGGCGGCTGGGATGACGCGCTGATGACGAATTCGTTCGAGGCACGACCGATGACCGGGAAGCCCTGATCCCGGAACCGTGCCAAAGCGCCCGGACGCGTCAAGGTCGAACTCGTCCCGGCTCCCGCCCCTGATCCGTTCCGAGAATTCAGCGTTCCCAGCGCACCTCGTAGCCCGGGCGGCCTCCGAGACCTTTGGCGAGGAGCGCGATCAACTCCTCGTCCGCTCCTCCCGACCGTAGCATGGCCAGAGTCGGAATGTCGATCCAGTAATCCTGGTCGTCGCTTGTGGTCTCCTCCAGATTGTCGATGAGGAACTGAAGCTGTCCCTCGGTAATCTCTCCAACCGGCGCCGAGGTCTCCGCGTCGCAAAGCTTGACCATTCTCAAGACTCCGTTTCGAGCTGTTTGTCCGTTCTCACTGCGAGGCCGCGTCCGTTTCGTGAGCGCCTAGAATACCCGCTCGAGCTGCGTCATGGCTATTCTTGAAGGGCGAAGCCCGAAGAGAGCAACCCGGAACCGAGGAGGTATCCTGGTGAACGAACCGAATGAAAAGCAGCTGCGACTGGCGGAAGGCGTCGGAACGTGGCTTGGCGAAGAGTTGATGCTCCCCTCTGAGCACATGCCAGAGGGAAGGATGGCGACGGCCCGGAGCGAAGCCAATATGTGCGCAGGTGGCAGAATCCGGGTCTCCGACTACACCCAGTCGGTGGACGGAAATGTGATGATGCAGGGGCACGCGGTGACCGTGTGGAATCCTCACGAGAGATGCTACGTCATGTACTGGTTCGATTCCGGAGGGTCGCCGCCCACCGAATTCAAGGGAGACTACGAAGGGGAGTTCTTCGTGCTCAAAGGATCCGTTCCCGGTGGAAGCCTCGTGCGACACCGGACCCGGAAGCCCGATGCTGACACGATGATTACGGTCTCGGAATTGTCATCAGACGGCGAAACGTGGACCCGGATCTTCGAGGGCACATACTCGCGGCAGGGTTCCTGATCCGGCGCATGACCACGCCCGGTGGCGGACTCCAGCGGCAGACTGCGCTCTTCACGATGAACACGAACCAGGAGACTTGCATGCGTTTCACTCTCGCCCCGCTCCGGACGGTGTCCGTCCTGGGACTCCTCTGTCTCGTCTACTCCAGCCAGGCGGCGGCACAGGACAGGGAACTCCTGTCGGCTGAAATCCGCACTGTACTGGCGGAGGAAGGGCTCAAGGCCGCACAGCAGAGATTCGAGGAGCTGTATCCCGCTCAGCAGGACCGGTACGAACCGGACGCCACCGGCATGTACGAGATCGCGTCCGGTTACATGCAGGCGGGGGACATGGAGACGGCGGAGGCGCTGATGGAAATGGCCGCCACTGTCATGACAGGTGCCGCGGCTGCATACACCGAGTCAATGTATGGGGATATGGCAGCCATGCAGGCCGAGGCGGCCTCGACCGCGGAAGCTGAGCAGGATGTCGAAACGGCGACCGTCGAACCGGCCGTCGCCCTGGACGCGGGCCCGTCCCGCACCGACCTCGACAGGTTCGCCGGCCTGTACGCCGATCCCGCCGCGCCCGACGAGCGAAAGAGCTTCGGGGCGGCAGTCGGATGTGATGGGCGTCTGGTCACCGGGTCGACGTGGGGAGACGCCTCACCGTGGTGGATGAGGTCGGTATCAGACGTCGTGTTCGAGTATTCGGATTCGTGGAACCAGGTTCGCATGGAGTTCGAGGCCGGGCCCGGTGGACCGGCCTCTGGAATGACTCACGACCGGGAAGACATCCTGCCGAGTCCCCTCACCCGCATAGGTCCTCTGCCCGCCGAGTGGGGAGGGGACGAGTGCATCCAGCCGCCGGAGATCTGTCGGACCTGTTGACAGGTCCGGCTTCAGTTGACGGGAAGAGGAAATAGAAAAGAGGCGACCGGCCGGAGCCGGTCGCCTCTCTCTCGTTCAGCAGCGCTGAAGCTGCTTCCTGCTAGTTGTCGTTAGCGCCGTCGTCGATCCACTGGGCGAGATCGACCGCGAAGGCCGCATCATCGGTGCCATTCTGATGATCAGCCAATACCTGCGGCAACAGAATGGCCGTTGTATCCGCGGAATTACTCGCTACGATCAGCGGTCCGTTGGCGTTACTGCCCGTCGAGACCTCCGCGTAGCTGTCCAGCCTGATACCACCAAGCTGTGTAGTCGCCCCATGACATGCCGTACAGGTCGGAGTTCCGCCACTGGCCTCGAAGTACGGCAAGATGTCGTTCTGGAACGAAACCACGAGCGGTGCCGCGTTGATCACGATGTTGATCTCGGAGGTACCCTCATTGCTCTCGGCATCGATCGCCGTCAGGGTGATGACGTGATTGCCGGCCGTCAGACTGTCGGGCGAGACGTCCAGCACATTGCCGGTTCCGAGCACACCATCGATATCGGAACTCCACTCGAGGTCCTCGGGCGGAATCTCGTTGTCAAACTGGTCGACGGCGCTGCCCATGAATGTGATGTCGGTACCACCCTGACTGAACTCAGCCGAGTCAGCCGGTTGCGCGATCGTCACGGTCGGCACGCCCGACGGGACCGTGTAATCGACCGTGCTGCTGCACTCCCCGACGCCGCCTCCCTGAGTGAACAGGCAGACTTCCGCGGTATAGGTCGTGCCGGGGTTCACCGGCGAGAACGGGAAGGACGTGGCCGATGCCCCGGCGATCTCCTGGAAGTCTCCCGTCGCGTCGTCTGCGGTCAGCGAGACCTGGTAATTCTCCGCTCCCTCGACCGCAGTCCACTCCACGATTACGGTCGTCGCATCACTCGGGTCGACGGCGACCGACGTGATCATCGGAACAGTCGACGAGCCCGCGATCTGGACCACGATCGGATCGCTTGACGTCCTGGAATCGCCGTTGATCGCGGTGACCGTCGTTTCGTAAGAAGTGCCCTCGGTCAGGTTCTCGAACAACGCCGAACTCGTGGTGTTGTCGGCGAACGTCTGGACACGGTCGTCCTCCACCAGCATCGCCGTCCCAGCGCTTGCGGGGACGGGAACGAGCGGCGACATACGGACTTCCTGCGATGTGGCGCCGGGTCCCGGCGTCCACGTGATGTTCGCGCTCGTTCCCTGTACGGCCCCGGTGACGCTCGTCGGAGCATCCGGGGGAATCTCGAACAGCGGGTCGTCGTTACACGCCCCGACGGTGACCAGCAATGCGGCGAGAAACAGGTGCAGCGACTTCTTCATACGGTTCCCCCATTGTGTCGGGACACATTTATTCGTCCTGGCCGCACGAATCTGCGTCCAGCAAATGCCCTCGATTCAGTTAAATCGACTGGTAGACGCTCGGATACGACGGAAGGTCACATCGTCCCTTCCCCACACATCGAATGAACACCAGTCTCCGGCGACCGGGTGCCTCGTGACCCGGGCCGCCGCAAGACTAACGTGTCAGGCATGACCACGCAATGAGACTGATTATCAGTGGGTTCGCCGGCGGGCTATGGGAGTCGGTCCTCCGCCAGTGCCTGCAGAAAAACATCGCCGTAGCGCTCGAGCTTCGCCGGACCGACACCCGGTACGTCCAGCAGCTGCCCAGTGGTGGTCGGCTGGATTTCGATCATGTCCCACAGAACCTGATCGCTGAACACGATGTAGGCGGGCACTCCCTGCTCGTCCGCGAGGCGCTTGCGGAGAGTGCGCAGTTTCTGGAACAGTGGATGCGAGGGGGAGCGGTCTCGCATGGTCCCTGCACCGGGGCCCGGCGTCCGTTTTCCCTGTCGCGAACTTGTGCCTTTTCGGGCCACCGACCGAGTGGCGGGCTCGAACTCCTCCACCTGGTCCGTCACGCTCACTCCCGTGCATACGTCGCACGAAGTGTCGCACGGCTCGATCTCCTCGCCGAAGTGCGCCACGATGGCACGGTGACGGCACACACTGGTGTCCGCGACCCGGAACAGCCGGATCGTCGCCTCGTGCTTCTCCTGCCGAAGCTCCTGGCTTTCGATCTCCGACAGAAAGCGCTCACGCGCCTTTACGTCGGCCCACGAGTAGAACAGGATGCACTCGCTGGGAAGCCCATCCCGCCCGGCGCGACCCATCTCCTGGTACCACGACTCGATGTCGGTCGGCATATCGCGGTGGATGACGAACCTGACGTTCGACTTGTCGATCCCCATTCCGAAGGCGATCGTCGCGACCACGACGTCGGCATCATCGCGGGCGAATGCATTCTGCGCGTCGTCTCGTGCACGGTCCGACAACCCTGCGTGGTATGCGACGGCACGAACTCCTCGTTGGCGGAGGAACTCGGTCGTCGATTCGACGGAACGGCGGGACAGGCAGTAGATGATCCCGCTGTCGCCCTCGTGGCGGCGGACGAGGGCGAGGATCTCACGCCGCGTGTTTCCTTCGCCCTTTTTCCGGCAGCGGATTACGAGGTTCGGGCGGAAGAAGGAGCCCTTGTACCCCGCCGGAGTCCGCATCCCGAGCTGTCGCAGAATATCCCGCGCCACCACGCGCGTTGCAGTGGCAGTCAGGGCCAGTACCGGAATGTCGCCCAGTTCTTCACGCAAACCGCGCAGCCGCCGGTAGGAGGGTCTGAAGTCATGTCCCCACTGCGAAATACAGTGCGCCTCGTCCACCACGACCAGTGACAGCGGGGCAACACGAAGTCGGTCGCGCAGTCTCCCGTCCAGGGCCTCCGGTGCGAGATAGGCGAGTTCGTAGTCACCCCGCACGAGTCCTTCAACCCGGCGAAGCCACTCCTCCCGGGGGAGCGAGGAGTTTATCGCCGTCGCCCGGAATCCCACGGCCAGCAATGCGTCCACCTGGTCCTTCATCAGGCTGATCAGCGGAGACAGGACGAGCACGGTTCCGGACATCAGGCGGGCCGGGATCTGGAAGGTGAGCGACTTGCCGGCGCCGGTGGGCATCACCGCGATACAGTCGCGACCGGCGAGGACTGCCTCGATGACCTCGAGCTGGCCGGGACGGAAGCTTTCGAAGCCGAAGACTTCGCTCAGTACAACTTCGGGAGTCGGCGTCACTCCGAGTCGCGCGGGAGGATTCTCGCGTCCTTCGAGTCTTCGATCGCGGCACCCGTCGAGGTCTCAGCGATGACTGAGGACGCATGCGCCGACAGCTGATCCAGCAGCAACCTGAGCTTGCCGCGTTCCTTCTTCACGTACGCTGAATAGATCGCCCGCGACAGGTAGTAAGAACCGCCGAGCATGAACACCGGGAAGCCCACGGCAAACAGGGTCGAGCCGATCGCGGCGCCCACTCCGGCCCCGATTCCGAGACCCGCCCCTGCGCCTACGCCTCCGATAACACCGCCGAACAGGGCGGTTGCCAGTCCGCCGAGTCGCTCTTCCACGCGGATCAGCGTGTTTCCGCCGCTCGCGACGACGAGCACCTGCAGAGAGGAGGTATTCGATTCCGACCGGGCGCTCCAGGTGAGTGATTTGCCTACTGCGCCGGCGTGACCCTGCCAGGTGGAAGCATTCTGGATCGCCGGCACCAGGCTGTCGAAGCGATCTGCCGGGTACTCCCCTGGCAATTCCGTCTCGAGTCGAACCGTGAGTGGCCCGCCGACCAGGGCGGCGCTGAAGCTCTCACCCGCGGGGACGTCCAGCTCGGCTGCAGCACTCCGAACCACGGCAGGATCGATCCCGGCCTCCCGGGCGACCTCCTCGAGCTCGGCGAGCGAGAAACCGGACGGGTCGGCTGCAGACGGCTCCGCGCGCTGCATTTCCGCGGCCTTTCGCAGGATCAAGCCGGCTTCCTTCTCGGAGTATCTGCGTGGGACGATCTCGTTGCTCACGAACCGCCCACCCTTTCGCGCAACGCCCTGTGTTCCTTCACGAGGGCCGATCTGGTCCGCGTGTACGAGGTGAGCCCGATAATCATCACCACGCTTCCCGTGGCGATGGACATGGCGCCGATCATCACGCCGGCCTGCGTGGCGAATACGGCGATCAGGGCCACGCCCAGGCCGACGAATCCCATGAACGTCCTGATATAGGCGAGAAGCGTGCGCTCGTTCGCGAGCCAGGTCCGCTGCACTGCCAGGTCCTGTTGGAGGGTCATCTCGCAATCATCCCGGTCTCCGGTTTCGACTTCCCGCTCACCGTCACCTCGACCCCGGTGTTCTGGCCGTGGCCGGGGGACCGGTAGCATCTTTCGAAGCGGGCCTCATTCTCCGACTCGGTCCAGTCGGATCGCATGCAGCGGCGGCCCGCCGGAAACTCAACCGCACGTGTCAGAAAGGTCCTGATCATGCCGGAACATACATCGGACGATGCAGGATTGTCAGCGCGTCGTTCACTCGATCCGATCCTGCGTCCCCGTTCGATTGCCGTGGTGGGTGCAAGTCGAAGAAAGAACAGTATCGGCAACGCGATATTGCGCCACCTGATAGAAGGCGGATTCACCGGCCCCGTGTTTCCGATCAATCCGTCCGCGGACTCGGTCGCGGCGGTACCGGCGTTCGCCTCGGTGAAGGATCTGCCCAAGGCGCCCGATCTTGCTTTCATCGTCGTGCCCAAGGAGCGGGCGCTGGACGCGGTACGGGAATGCGGCGAAAAGGGCGTGAAGGGTCTCGTCGTGATCACGGCAGGATTCCGTGAAGTAGGCGGTGAGGGGATCGCGCTGGAGAAGGAACTGTCGGAAACGGTTCAGCGATACGGAATGCGGATGGTCGGCCCGAACTGCATGGGCGTGCTGAATACCTCCACGGCCGTTTCGATGAACGGAACGTTCGCCCCGTACATGCCCCCGATTGGCCCGATCGCCTTCATGAGCCAGTCCGGTGCGATGGGAATGACGATTCTTGACTACGCGAGCGAGTACGGGATTGGAATCAGTCAGTTCGTGTCGGTCGGAAACAAGACGGATGTTTCGGGCAACGCCCTCACCGAATACTGGCGCGACGACGATGAGGTAGGCGTGATCCTGATGTACCTCGAGTCGTTCGGCAGCCCGAGAACGTTCGTCAGCCTGGCGCGTGAGACGACCCGGAAGAAGCCGATCCTCGTGGTGAAGGCCGGCAGATCCGAGGCGGGCGCGAAGGCGGCCTCCAGCCACACCGGTGCCCTGGCCCAGGTCGACATCGCCACGGATGCGCTGCTGGCCCAGTGCGGAGTGCTGCGAGCCGATTCGGTCGAAGAGCTGTTCGATGCCGCGCTGGCGTTCAGCAAGGCGCCGCTGCCCCGCGGAAACCGGGTGGCAATTCTCACCAACGCTGGAGGACCCGGGATCATCATCGCCGATGCATGTGAGGCCTGCGGGCTCGAAGTGGCGCCTCTGTCGGAGGAGTCGCAGGCGAAGCTGCGCGAGATTCTGCCGGAGGAAGCCAGTGTCTCCAACCCGGTGGACATGATCGCCAGCGCATCACCGGAACAGGTCGAGCGGGCTACCCGGATCATAGCCGCAGACGAGGGAATCGATGCACTGATTGCCTCTTATGTACCGCTGGCACTCGAAGCGCCGCTCGTCGCTCGGGCGATCCGCGATGGAGCCGACGGAGCGAACAAGCCGGTTCTGGCCGTGCTGATGAGCAAGCGCGGACTGCCGCAGGGAATGGCGGAATTGCAGGAGTCCCCGATTCCCGCATACCGATTCCCCGAGTCGGCGGCCCGGGCGCTCGCCGCCATGTGGAATCACAGTCGGTGGCAAGAGCGCCCGCCCGAGACCGTGAGGCGATTCGAGGTTGACGCGCAGCGGGTGGATGACGTGATCGCGGCGGCACTCGAAGAGGGCCGGGACCGGTTGACGCTGATGGAGGGGCTCGCGGTCCTGGATGCGTACGGCATCCCGGTGGCGCCATGGGCGGTGGTCCATTCAGCCGGCGATGCGGTAACCACCGCCGAGCAGGTGGGCTATCCCGTCGTGCTCAAGCCTGTCAGCGCAGAAATTCTCCACAAGACGGAGTCGGGCGCCGTGCGGATGGACCTGGAGACGGCGGAAGAAGTCGCCGAAGCGTACGGGTTTCTCGAGGACCTGCTCGTGGAGACGGGTCCCGATGCCCGACAGGAAGGAGTGCTCGTGCAGCGGATGCTGAAGGGCGGGCGCGAGACGATCGTCGGAATGACGTGGGAGCCCCGGTTCGGTCCGATCGTGATGGTCGGGCTCGGCGGCGTGTACGTCGAGGTACTGAAAGACGTCGCATTCCGCGTCCAGCCGGTGAGCAACGAGGATGCGGGTGAGATGATCCGCTCGCTTCGTGGCTATCGGATCCTGGAGGGCGTCCGGGGCGAGCCCGGAGTGGATCTCGATCTGCTGGCCGAGGTGGTGGAGCGCACGAGTCAGCTGGTGGGAGATCACCCGGAGATCCGGGAGATGGACATAAACCCGTTCCTCGCATTCCCGGAGGCCGACAGGTGCGCGGCGGTAGATGCCCGATTCCGGATCGGACCGGTCGAGGAGGAGGATGAGGTCGGATGAACGGAATCCCGTGGGAAGACCCCGGGGTCGGCTTTCCCGAGGACCTCAGTCGCACGTGGATCGAGAGCATAACGGTTCCCGTCTCCTTTTTCAGGCGCCTGGAGCCGGAGGCTCCGATGGCCCGGGCCGTGCTCTATTTCCTGATCATGGCCGTGGGCGCTGCGCTGTTCTCGCTGCTCTGGGGTCTGGCCGGGTCTGCCCCGGATCTCCCGCCCCAGGCAGCGGCCGTCATGGACCTCGATCCGCGCGGAATTCAGCTGTTCGGGTTCTTCCTCAGTCCGTTCGCGAACCTGATCCTGCTGGGTCTGGCCTCAGTGTCCGTGCACCTGTTCGTCCGCCTGCTGACTGACAGCAGCCACCAGTTGCTCGCCACGACCCGAGTGATATGCTACGCTGCGGGACCGGCCCTGTTCACGATTATTCCCTGGGCAGGTGAGATCGCCGGCTGGATCGGATCGGCGATCCTTCTCACCATCGGAATTCGGGAAGTGCACGGCACTACTACGGGCCGTGCCACGCTGACCGTACTGTTTCCTTTACTTATCGCCGTACTGCTGACCGGGCTCGCCTGGTTGTTCGTACTGGCCGTATTCGCCTCGCTCGGCGACCTTCCGTTGGCCTGATCGGGAGCCGACCGGGTCACGGGGCGCAGGAGCGCCCGGCTGAACATTTATGGCAGAAGCGAATGACCGACGAAGAATTGAGCGTGACGGAGCGAATCGAGCGGGAAGAGCTGGCCCGGGGACATATCGCGGCGGGCGAACAGCCGGTGCCACCACGCCCCGCGTCCACGGTCGTTTTGGCGCGTGATTCGGAGACGGCGCCGTTCGAGGTATTGCTCCTCCGTCGTCCTGCCGAAGCTCGCTTTGCCGCCGGGGCCTACGTTTTTCCAGGCGGGATGATCGACCCGGCAGATCATGATCCGGAACTCAGCGAGCGTCTCGGAGTCGATTCCGACCGGGGGGAACCTGCTGCGCTGGCGGCGGCGTTGCGCGAACTGCTCGAGGAAACGGGCCTTCTGCTGGCCGATTCCCGGCCCGCGCCGGAAGCGGTGGCTGCAGCGCGTCAGGCCTTGCTTGCGGGTGACAGCAACTTCCTTGGAGTCGCGCACGACCTGGACCTCACCTTCCGTACCGTGAGCAGTGCTTACTTCGGTCGCTGGATCACTCCGCGCCGATTCTCGCGGCGCTACGACACACGGTTCTTCCTCACCCGACTGCCGGAAGATCAGCCGGACTTCGAACCCGAACTGACGGAAGAGCTCGCCGGGTTCATCTGGCTGTCGCCGTCCGAGGCCGTGGAAAGATTTCGGGAGGGTCGGTTGCCGATGCTGTTTCCGACCCGCACGACGCTCGGCTCGCTGGCGGAGTACGACAGTCTGGCCTCGTTGTTCGAGGCCTGTCATGCGACGACCGTCGAACCGATAACCCCGCGGCTCCTGATTCGGGGGAATTCTGTTCGCCCGGTGCTGCCGGGCGATCCGGATTGGGATGCAGCCGACTGACCGGCCGGCTGACACCGGCGACGGTTCGACCTCGGTCGAGGGCGTCGTAGCCCCGAATCCGGGTCCCCTGACGCTCGACGGGACTCGAACCTGGCTCGTCGGAGCCGGAAGCGTGGTGCTCATCGATCCCGGTCCGGCACTGCCCGAGCACCTGGCCCGGGTGCAGGCCGCAGTCGGCGGCCGGGGCGTGGATGCGATTCTGCTCACCCACGCGCACGCCGATCACGCCGGAGGCGCTGCAGCCGCGGCTCGAGCATTCGGATCCCCCGTGATGGCTTCATCGGCGACCCTGGCGCGCACGGGTCTGGCCGGCAGAGTGCTGGCGGAGGGAGATACGATTCTGGTAGGCGGACCAGGCGACGCTGAGTCGCTCTCCGGGCCTGTTTCGCTGCAGGTGATAGAGACTCCCGGGCACGCCGCGGACCACATTTCTTTCCTTCTGCTACCTGACCGGTGGCTGTTCACCGGCGACCTGGTGCTTGGAGCGGGCTCGAGCGCGGTACTGCACCCGGACGGCAGGATGAGCGAATACCTCGCCAGTATCCGGAAGCTCGAAGCGCTCCGGCCGACGCGCCTGCTTCCCGGTCATGGCCCCCCGGTCGCGAAAGCAGAGACGCGACTGGGCGAGTACCGCCGCCACCGTCTGGACCGCGAACGCCAGATCGAGCTGGCGATCGAGCACGGCTCTACGACGGTTTTCGAAATCCGTGAGGCGGTTTACGGTCCGCTCGATCCGGGACTCCGGGCGGCGGCGGACGCGTCCGTGTCCGCCCATCTGGTGCACCTGCGAGAGCGGGGCCGGGATGTCCCCGAACCCGGACCGGGGATGTTCGAGACTCTGGGGCCGCCATCAGAGCAGGACGGTCAGGCCGAAGGGGGTACTCCGTGAAGGCCCCGAACAGCAAGGCCGTACTCGGGATCATCTTCCTGACCGTATTCCTCGACCTGGTCGGATTCGGCATCGTCCTGCCGCTGCTTCCGTTCTACGCGACGGACATGGGTGCAACACCGCTCATGGTCGGATTGATCATCAGCAGCTATTCGGCGATGCAGTTCCTGTTTTCGCCGGTCTGGGGGGCGTTGTCCGACCGACTGGGCCGCCGCCCCCTGCTGATCCTCGGGCTGTTCGGGTCGGCAGTGTCGTACATCGTCTTCGGACTGGCGGACACGATCGGCGTGCTGTTGCTGTCGCGCGTGATCGCAGGGATCATGGGTGCCAACATCGCGGTGGCGCAGGCGTACATCGCCGACACCACGACGGTGGAGCAACGGGCCCGTGGCATGGGCCTGATCGGGGCTGCATTCGGTCTCGGGTTCATCTTCGGCCCGGCGATCGGGGGATTCCTCAGTCGTTGGGGCTATGGTGTGCCGGGCTTCGCGGCCGCCGGCCTGAGTTTCCTGGCGGCCGGGTCTGCGGTGTTTCTGCTCCCGGAGTCACTGCCGCCCGAGCGTCGTACGAAGACCACCGGACACGGAGGTCTGGATGCTTTTGCGGCCCGGTTCCGGGCCGCAAAGCGGGTGTTCAGCAGAGCCAGCCTGCGCGACCCGATCATCGGTTTTTTTCTCGGCACGATGGGTTTCGCCGGCTTCACCACGACGTTCCCGCTGTTCCTGGATGCTCCGCTCGGTCTGGACGCGATGCACGCCGGAGCGATGTTCGCGCTTGTCGGAACGATCTCGGCGATCGCGCAGGGCGGAGCGATCGGTCCGCTGGTCGAGCGATATGGCGAAAAGCTGGTCGGCACGGTCGGAGGGCTGTTACTGGGTGCTGCTCTCGCGGTGATGGGCTGGTCTCGTACGATTCCGATCACGGTGGCGATGCTCGTGCCGGTGGGTCTTGGATGGGGAATGATGGCACCATCGATCCAGAGTCTCATTTCGAGGCGGGCTCATGCTGGTGAACAGGGTGAAGTGCTCGGCGTGAACCAGTCGGCCAGCGCGTTGGCCCGGATGATCGGTCCGGTGGCTGCCGGGGCGGCATATGGGGTATTCGGACCCGGGCTCGGATTCCTCGCGGGTGGGCTCCTGATTCTGATGGCGGCAGCCTGGGTCTGGTTAATGCCGCCTCGCGGAGCTGCGGTTGGAGACCTGGCCTCCTCGGTGGCGGACTATCCACCTGCGGGTGAGGCTAGCTGAGCTGCTCCAGGATTGGCCGGTTGGCAGCCGGAAACGCGTAGTCCCGCAACTCGCCTGGCCTGACCCATTTCCACTCACTGACAGCGCGGCCGCACGGCTCGCCCGCCGTCCACGCAGCCTCGTAGGCGTGAAGCGTAATCCGGAAATGGCTGTATGCGAACGGGACCACCGCGATCTGCCGACCGATCACCGCTTCGATGCACATCTCTTCGCGCAGTTCGCGAGCCGCTGCCGTCTCGGGTGCTTCACCCGGCTCGACTTTGCCGCCCGGAAACTCCCACAGGCCACCCAGCAGCCCCTCGGTCGGCCGCTTTCCGATCAGGATCCGGGTGCCGCGGCGGACCACGGCGACGGCAATCGGGTGGTGCGGCAGTTCACGTCGGGGCTTTCGTCCCGGTCGATCGGCCTGAGTGCCACGGGCCCGGGCCAGGCAGGCGTTCGCGAGCGGACACCGTGCACAACGTGGGATCCGCGGCTTGCAGACTTCTCCCCCCAGATCCATCAGGGCCTGGTTTACCTCGCCCGGTGGCGCTTCGGCCTCGGACAGCAGTCCCCTGACCTCACGGTCGAGCAGCGCTGGTGAC
>Ga0114922_10003970_pt1 | contig 13743 bp, 6 predicted proteins | sample AartaG_FD_100975 | JGI IMG/M metagenome (GOLD analysis project Ga0114922, IMG submission 100975) | Deep subsurface microbial communities from Aarhus Bay to uncover new lineages of life (NeLLi) - Aarhus_00045 metaG | ecosystem: Environmental > Aquatic > Marine > Oceanic > Sediment | place: Aarhus...
AGTCTATTGAATAGGTCGAAGGGCAGATGTCAATACTGCAGTCCGGGCAAAGTTTTCCACATATAGGGCAGCGATTAGGAGATTTATGGGCTTCCTCGACAAGCACCTGAGAACCGCAATTGTCGCATTTTACATATCTTGCTGGTTTCTCTTTAGCAAACTTTTTAGGTATATGCTCAATGTGTCCACACCCCAGGTCACACGTCCAGAAATGAAAAGTTTTGAAAGCAGGCTCCTCTTGGCAAGCGTTATATAGCTTTACATCACTTGTTACAAAAACTACTGTCACATTGGCGCCAGTAACAGTATGAGCAATCATTCGTGACAGAAGGATGTAGATTGCATCCATGCCATTGAAACCTTTCTCAGGCTTTGTTTTATATTGTTCTAAGATGGATATACAGTCTTGAACGTAATCATCTGTTAGAGATAAAACGTTTAGCTCTCCTTTCTCTACCATATTGTAAAGGGTGGAAACCGCTAATGAATACTCTTCTAAAGATATGTCTTTAGAATTGCAAGCGGCCAACAGAGTAGAAATGGTTTCTATGATTCCAAGTTCGGGGGTATATAAAGTAGAGTCAGGATAGCTGAGAATATTGTCAAGGTTGGTTTTTCCAATATCATCATAAAAAATTCTGGCTAGGGCACTGGCATCAAGCAAAAATGCGATTTCACTCATATCTCTCCTGAAATAAGTAACTCTCAATAGGCACGTTTTTCTTTTTTCGTAACATTTTGAACTCGTTTAATGTAATATCACTATTAATTTTTTCCTTGTTGAATAATCTACTTGCCTCCAGAAACTGAAATTTTGCTGAAGCCTTTAACCGTATAATAGCCTCGCTAAAAAGAGAGGTGGGTTCAGTTTTACTTGTTCGTTCTTTGTAGATATCTCTGTCAGATACAATTTGAAAGGACTTCCCACCTATCGTCATATTAAATATAGTTCGTTTGGATTCTGGAATATCAATAGTTAAAGGATCTTTAAAATTGTAGGCTTCCTCTTCTCTGAGAGAGCCAGTTAAAATTAAGCCTACAAAAGGTTCATCACCTACCGTAACACTAAATAAAGTTCCTTCATCTTTGGGAACATCTCTTTGTAATGCGTTGGTAAACTTGTTTTCTCCCTCTTCTTTCAGGATACTAGTTGCGATTACACCCCCAAAACCATCAAATCTAGCGATGGCTGTATCAAATTGCTTTCTCCTATAATAGAGCTCACTAGTTCTACTCATTCTTAACCCCTTTAAAAAACTTATCCATTATGTCCTGATTGTATTTAATATTCTGATCAAGTCCTTCAGTTATGAATTTGATGTTTTCTCTATTTTTCCCCAGATTGGGTGCTTCGATGTTATGATTTAACTCATATATATTGTCCGATTTGGCAAGACGTATTCTTATTGTATTATTCAGTTCCTCTTTGATAGCGAAAGTTATGTTCCAGAGACTATTAAGCACCGAACCACTTTTATTATACTTCCTGTCTGTCTCCAGCCTAAAATCATCTATCTTAAACAAATTAAATAAGTGTCTATCATCATTTAAAAACTCACCGAATGCCTTTTTCTCCTGCTCTTTCAACTCTAACGTAAGATTAAAATTCATACCACAAGCGAACACTGGTGTATGAGGAAGCTTTTCAAGATATATTAGTAAAAATTGAGGGCCAAGAACTTTCATGAGTTCGGTAATCTTATCCTCTTTTATTACTAAGCGCTCCAAATCAACACGAAAACTGATGCCTTTCTCTTTAAAAAGGATTTCTTTATAAACCGGCAAATCTCCTGGCCCGCTTATGCTTCCCTCTCCGAGGTCTATCCCGCATTCGTTTTTCAGAAATTCCGTAGTGAGTATCCCAGGATTGAATCTACCGATAACAACTGTGCTAACGAAATTAAGCTTTACATCCATTTATTAAACTGAGCCCCACTTTATTTGTTTTTTACCTTTCTGTTCTTTTTCCCATAGCACAAAATGAAAGCCTAAGCAATGAATTTGACATCCGCCCTTATAATTCTACTTTATCGGATCCTTCGTTAATTTATATAACTTTTTCAACAATTCACTACAGTTAGTCGGGGGAGTGATTGTGTTGATAATAAAAATTTTAACCGCAAATTTATACCAACGTCACATTTTAAGTTGCTTTAGAACCTAAGTACTCCTCTAAGATTCAATCCCTGACCTACAGTTTTTTAGAAATTTAAGGGCGTCTCCCTTACTGACCCCTATCCATCAGTTGCTTTAGAACCCCCTTTATAGTTATTAATTCACCTCATTGAATAGCTAAATCAGTCTATCAGATCAGCCTCTTGGAGTGGTTCGATGACAGCGTTTCTTAGTTTGTTCTTGTCAAATCCTTCTTCACTCTCCGCATCTATACTGACTGATACCTTGCCTGCCATATCTGCAAGATTTGCTACAGCCTGCCATGCGCCAAAAATCTGATCTCTGTCTGCAGTGAAGCTAATATTGACTCTCTTTTGCTCTTCAATTGGTCCTGGTGGGGGTGTCTCTGGCCCGGATGGTTCAGGTCCTGGAGGCTGCGGTCCAGGGGGCTCAGGCCCTAGTGGCTCTGGAGGTTTGGCAATTGGAATGGCATCGGGCATAATGATAAAGCCCATATCCAAATCAATTTCATCATCAGCGACCATTTTTTCATAAGCGACTTTCGACTCGTTGACCTGGTACCTGCCGTCTTCACCAAGTGTTGGAGGGGACCCAGCGTAATAACCAAATGCACCATCACGAACACCTCTGGCTAGGGCCTTTTGGATTATTTCTGATGAGGTCAATCTGGTAAATCCCGGAAAAGAATAGAAACCATCAACGAGTTCAGTCGTTTTCTTGCCCATAAGGGGTGGCGCGCCTTCCCCGAGCTTGAAGAGATTTACTATTTTTCCCGGATTTAACTTATCAAATATCTTTGGCTGAATAATTGTCAGTAATTCCATAACTCTTTCATGGATCTTGGCTTGCTTTTTGTCATTGAGGGTGGTTTGCAGTGGCCTTCCCCCAGGGGAGACCGCATCTAACTCTATTTGACCATTTTCGATCTTTGGTAGCCATACCTCAGTGTAGAGTTTCAGGAAACCTGATTCCACTGCTGCCATTTCAGTGTCACCCCTTTCCTTTAGTTGCTTTTTTTGCTCATCAGTCAAATTATGTTCTCTGGTCTTCTTCTTCACCTGTTCAATAGCAATAAAATACCTAACGGCTCGACGTAAAATCCCAACCTGATTTCTGTCTGGCACGGCCAGTGCAAGGCCATTACGGTATTTGCGGGGTTTATCCCCATACATCCCAAGCAGATTTTTTGCCTCGTTTTCCCTTTCTTTTTTTGGCTTATCTGCAAATTCAAGAGGTAGATAGGCTACTAGAAACGAAGGATCTTGATTTGGGATAGATGTCGATTTAGATGGCCAGATGATGGCAGTTCGGTGACCGGCTAATCGCTCCTCCAGCATTTCTTGTATCCGGTCTGTTACCCTCTTTTCATTGCGTGCTACATTATCTGCTTCCTGCTCTACTAACAAAGTGATATTTGGATCTTTCTTAAAACAGTAACGTACACCATCGAAATGAAGATACAGGCACTGATCCTTTAGTTCCTTCAAACAGGCAAGGGCTGTGGTACTATCCAGGTCCGGCCCCACACAGGCATACAAAAGGTCCGCCTCTGTAACACCCGGAGGCAGTGTCTCATCCTCTTTATCACCCTCTCGCTTCAATCCTCCGAAAGAGTACATCAGAATAGCTGTAGCCAATCTGGTAGCCGGTCTCTTGCCAATCTCTGCCGGTATTTCTTTAGCACGCCTCTCATCGATTCTTTTTGCCCTTGCATTTGCCCCAATGAGATCATGCTCCAATACGGGTTGAAAATCTTCCTTCTGTCCAATCTCCTTAAAAAATGCAAGACGAACTTCAGAATCATGCATTGGGACATCTCCAGGCCCAAGCAGTGATTTGCTTTTCCCCTCCCGATGTGTTGCCCTCAGGCAGGCAGCCAAAAAACGAAGAGCGCCTCTTGTTCTTTGAAAATCGGGAATGGCAGCCCAGCGCTCACGCATGACATCGATCAGGGCAGGATGAAAAGGGTAAGCAGCGCGAACTCTGTCTCGTAAGGCAATACCTTCTTCTTCGGCTTGCTGGACCTCTCCTGGTGTTTTGGCGTAGGCCCTCTTCATCTGTGTGATAATCTCCTGATATGTGGATGCAGCCGGTATTGCATCATTTTCCTCAGGAATTTTAGCTAACAAACGACGTTGAATCACATGAAGGACCTCATCCATCTCCACCGGTTCCCTGCGCTGGTCCTTCCTGGCTGCAAGATGATCGATTGTCTTTAGGAGATTTACGTATTCTAACGATTCACGCTTACTCGATTGCAGAGAAAATACCAGGGCTGTGTTAGTGGTATTTCCTACAGCCACCGTGAGTCTCTGAACGAAAGTCAATGTTTCATCCCGAAGAGTGGTTTGCTCAACCTTAATACCCCCGGCACTGATTAAATAATTGAGCACTTCATCAAGGAGGATCATATTTGGACCATTTTTCAACAGAGCCAGAATCTCATCCGCACCTGGAGCAACTCTTGCTTCATCCTGCTGTCGAAAATGCTCATAACCTTCCTTGCCCCCAAGTGCCCAGGCTATCCAGCCCCACATGGTACGAGCGCGGAAATTTTCCCCTGGAATAGTTTTGCCGTTTGTGGCATCAAAAAACTGTCCGTCAAATACCGCTATCCGGCTTTTCTTGCATTCAGGCAGTGTTTTCCCTTCTGGGATTACATTCAAGGCCGTCCGCTTTTGGGTGGCATGATATAGGGCCGCAAGGGTATGTGACTTTCCACCGCCAAAAGGGGTCAGCAACTTCAGTACTCGCGCACCTTTTCCTCCCGAAATTCTGGAAAGGACGTCCTCTAAAAGTAAGCGTAATCCTTTAGTGATGTACGAAGCTCGAAAAAAATTTTCAGCGTCTCTATAAACCGCAGGCACATTCGGCTGACCATCAGCCAAAGGACCTAAATCGAGCGCAAAGATATCCTCTGAAAAATCTTCAGAAATGACATCCGGGTGTAAAGTTACCACTTCCACCCATGGTTTGATCGCTGCATTTGTCATAATGATTTCTCCTATGCCTGTGCCTCTCATGCAGACAGGCTATTTGAATAAAGAACGCTGGCCAGTCTCCTGTTCCTTTTTCTCCAATGGTGTGAGGGCAGCGCCTTCCACTACACTTCTCCAGTTTGCAGTCAGCTTTGTTAAAGCCGATACCTCAGCATGCGGTGACATATCTCCCAATTCTCCTCCTTTGAGAGCAGGGCCAGCCAGAGCCTGAGCCACCAGACGCATTTGTTCCCTATTTGGCTGAGCTTCTTGTAAAAATGTTGGCAACTCCCCTGGCTGGTTATCCATAAGCCAGAGGATCCTTTGGAGGGCATCAACCATGGGTGCCGGTTGCCCATCCTCCATCATCTGGCCCAGTTTTTCGTCAAATCCACGGTCAGTATAATCTTTCAGCGTGTATTTGCCCTTTTTCTTTTCAAGTAATGCCCTTGCGCCAACTGACAACCCATTAGGGCCATCTAACTCAATATGGGTGCCGTTTGCAAAGACAATGGCTTCTCCAGCATCGAGGACACTGTACTTATAAGTATAGCGCCAGAGCACATAAAACCTTGTCGCCGGGTCCAAGCCTTCGAGGTTGAATTTTCTGCCATGAGTGCCCACCTCTCTTGACAGCCGCATCAGAATGGTTTCAAGCACAACAGTTTCGACTTCGGCCAAAAATCTTTCAGCGGGCACTTCTTCACCATTGGCATACTCTACTCTTTCATATTTTGTAAACGCCCTTAGCCCAGCTCCAACAGCAGCAATAACAAGATCTGCTCCTGAAATTCCCATATTCCATAACGTTTCTACTCTCTCGCGTACAATACCATATAATTCCGAACTTACCTCATCTTCGTATTGCCCAATCCTAATACTATTAAGTTTACGAGCAACTAGAAAAATGCTTGATGCAAGAGCGGCTGTATTCATTGCGATTAGTCTTTGTTTCTGTTCAGTACTTAAAGGCCATGCTTCTATTACATTAAATCCAGCTTGACGCAACGCATCAACTAGTGTTGACCATCCTAACGTTGTTTTATGAGCATACACTACTACAAGGTATCCTCCAGGTTTCAAAACACGATTTGCCTCCTTAAATGATTGAGCCATCATTCTTTCATATGCTTCTTTTGATTTGGCTTTATCTCCTCCGTGACGATAGAATGCAGCTATAATCTCTTTCTTTTTAGGGGTAGCATTTGCAGCAAAATGTTCTGGATAATGTTTCCCTATTGTTTGCTTAAGCCACACATAAAAGAAATCGGACAAATTGCTATAGGATATATTGTCATAATATGGTGGGTCTGTTATTACAGCGTCAAAGAAGGATGGTGGAAAAGGCAATGATGTCGATGTTCCTCGATTCACAATTCCTTTTTGTTCGATTGTAGAAAGAACTTCATAGGCCAATGTTGCGGCTTTCACCATTGGACTCCAGCAACCAACTGTTTCACCTATTGGTACGAGTTCGGCAAAATCCCAGACCATTGGGAGAGCTTGTCGGCCATATACGCCAACTATTCGTTGTTGTGTGTTGTCCCATCTGTTTAGTGAACTTGTATATTCTACCACTCTATCAACCAGCAATGAAAGGTGGGTAAGAATTGCTCTAGTTATTCCATCATCAAGACCGATTTCATTCATCAGAATTTCAGATCTACCTGCAACTGCAGAAAAAGTAAGTAGGGTTATCATTTGCCTACTTGTGAATAGTTCCCCCCATCTCTCAAAACCAAAATGTTGAGTGTCCATAGACCGAGGATTTGCCTCAATAGGCTCTGTAGGAACAATTAATCCTGTTTGTGAACATAGATCATCTATTCTTGAAAGTATTTCCCCCTTATTTGGAATGAACCGAAAGATACTGTCAGGTGACATGTAGATCTTTCCTTTTCTATTGTTGCCAGTACAGACTACAGCCATCATCTGATATTCTATTCTTTTAGCCCAACCTTCCTCCTTTACATAACTATTATCTATTATCGAGCCACAGAATGGGCATGTCGTATTGCCACCTTTAGAGCCAATGGAAGGATCAAAACCCAATCCGTTTTGGGTTCTAGCTTCGATTATTTGAAAACTAGGTCGCTTTTCGCCTTTAGGGGCATTGATCTTCATCGCTACAAAGCGACCACTCTTTTTACAAAGCCATGTCTGCCTAACCAGAGGTACTGTTGCCCCACACAAAGGATTCTTGCATCGGACGGTCCTCGTCCAAATGTAAGCCACGGGTTTCAAATATCCTTTTGGAGTATTACTATTGATACCAGCCCATTCCTCTATTGCGTTAGTCTCTTTTCCTTTTTCCACCCATCGCCCATTATTGAATTCAATCTCCGGTCTTAATTCTTTGTATTCAGGATCGGGTATTGGAGGATAGAGATCACCGATTTCTTTTCGAACCTCTTCCAAGACCCAATTGCCCCAATACCTTACTTCCTCGGCAAGCCCGCCCCAGGTTTTTTCGCCTTGCTCGTTTTCAGGTCCGGTCATGCCCCTGACATTTGGATCCGATTTGCCATACTTCTGCGGATATACGAGGGTGCAAAGCTCGATAATGTGGGCAACAGGGTTCAATTCCAGAGCATTGGCTTCACAGCCTAACCTCAGTGCTTCAAGCGGTATCGCCCCGCCGCCTGCAAACATATCCAACACCTTGGGCCTTGGAGCCCGACCTTTCTCTATGTCCTCAAATGTCACTTTTTTGCCAGTCTCCTTGGTCAATCTTTCTGCATGTGCCTCAAGGATATGGCGCTCGGCCTCCTTAATTATTTGAGGATTGCCAGGATATTTGCAAAGCCGTTCTAAGAATTTTGCAGCATTCGCACGGCCAAGACTGTTACGTTTTTCAGGAGGTCCATTTTTCGGACGAAACTGGTCTGCCGGGACAAGGGCACCATAAACGGCCGCGCGGCATGCCACTAAAGGCCGCCTCGCCCACCAAAGGTGAAGGGTAGAAATATGACCTTTGCGAACGGACTTTTCCCGTGAGGCTTCTTTAGATATAGCCTTTATGGGCAGATAGTCTTCTATAAGTCTGCGGTCGTCAGCCATTTTTGGAATCTCCGTCGGACGATTGCCGATAATCATTTGGAACTTTTTTTATGCTCTTGCGTGGCCCCTTTGGCCCCTTTATGGCCCCTTTCATGAATTCATAAAACGTTCCTTTGCCAGTCTTTCCAACTCTCCGGAATACAGTTTTCTCTAAGAGTTCGGTCAAGTCCCGGTGGGCCGTACGTTTTGCCACGCCTGTAAGTCTCTGATAAATTGTGTTCGAGATTCGGCCCTCCCGCCTCACATACGAGAGTGCTTTCTTCTGCCGCTCGTTTAGGGCAAGGTCGGAAATCACTTCAGCGGTCAACCAATCCCGCCATATTGTGACGACGAACTGGCCTGCGCGCTGTTCGAAGTCCGGCCCCGGAAGACCCACCTCTTGGCATCGCGCTATCATATCGAGCGTACCGGTCCCGGCTTTCTCGATATAGTGGGCCAGATACAGGGGTTCTGCAATCAATGGATTGCGCGGGATGGATGCATGCGGTTTTCGCAAACATTCCGGTGTCAACGGTGGCGGTAATTCGCCTGGGTTCCAGACCTCCAAGCGGTCGGCGAACAACATCACCTGCACCCCGGCTTTGGATGAGTAATCGCGGTGGGCCACGGCATTGACGACCGCCTCGGCAACCGCACCTTTTGGTAACTCGTATTCGACCGGTGCTTCGGGCCCTTGAGCACGAGTACCGACAGCCCGGGCGAGTTTCGACATGACAAAATCAACCGCTTCGTCCACCTGATGGAAAACCGATCCTTTGTAAATCTGGTAGGAGGGTATCGGTTTTATGATCTCGGTGCCATGAAAATGCAGGCACTTGACCTCGGCCGCCGGCAGCAAACGCTGCGGATCATCGCAGAATAGAAGAACCGCCGCATGGGAAGGATATTTGCCTTCCAACAGGTTCAAATGGGTCAATGCCTTCTTGGGCGGGGTTCTTTCGGATAGGGTGTAATTGCGCTCCCGGCGTGCTGCGGCAAGGAACCATCTCAGCCTGTCGGTAGAGATATCGCCCATGGTAGCGCGAGGACAGGCGGAAGCATCGAACGGCAACGTGCGAAGTTCGCCGCTACGTTCCAGATGCTCAACCAGGCTGGCATAAAGTGCGGCATTCAAATCGGGGATGTCGGTGAAGCGTCGGCGAATAAGCTGTGAACCTGCATTGCGAATCAGTTTAAGCATCTTCGGATGGCGTCCTTTGTCGTCCGTGCCTTTGACAAACACAAGCCGAGTCTTCCCTCTTACAGTCGCATGCTCGAATTCCCGCTCTGCCGGCGACAGGCCTTCATGATCCTCGTTTCCATATTCGTTGGCGAAAAGGCCAACATATACCTCGGAACGTTCAACCTCTTCCAGGTACACGTCATCGGCCCTGCGGTCGGCGGCCGGCAGATCTTCGAACAGAAAGACCTCGAAATAACGTCGCAATAGCGCGTCGCTCTGCACGAAATCTTTGATGGCTCGCCGCTCCATCTGGAGCTCTTTCTGAACGGAGCTGATGAAAAGCCTCATACGTGGCGCCGCCATCAAGATGTACCTCCGTGAACACGTGCCGCATGCACCACCGCCTCCGCCGGAATTTCGAAAAATCTGGCAGTAACGACCTCCCGCTTGACATGGTCCAGTTTCTGGGCCGGATTTTGGATTCGAATCGGTTCAGTATCCGGGTTTTCGAGAGGGTCCCAGGCAACATACAGCCAATAGGAATCGCCTAATTGGGTCGCCTTGTACCACTCATTTGTGGTTAACCTAATCGGCTGGCCTCTTTTCCTTCCTTTAACCTCGATACGGCGAACCCCGGTCATTGGGTCACGGTATCCTGTGTGAAGGTCGGCCTGGGCTAAGCTTCGTATATCAAATCCTATCTTAAGGTGTCCAACCCTTTCACATTCCCGGCCCTGAGTCGTTTCATATTTGATTACAATGTCCTCGGAAGCCAGTTCGATTTTTCGTCTCAATTCGGGATCAATTTCCTTAGTTATCTCCGCTAATTGAGGTTCTATAGCTTCAGCGGAAGTAAACACCAGTGCGCTTGCTATATGTTTAATGGGGCCGTGGCGGGCTATGCTGAGTCTGTCAAGGCCGGCTAACCGTTCATTCTTCATCCGTTCCAGGTCTGTTAGATCATTTTCCGCTCTCTGACGGGCCAAAGCCACTTCCGGGGAATCCTTTTCCCGGGCCTTAAGGTGCATTACCCTGTCTTGTGCCGTATGAATCCTGACAGTGAATGATTTTTCGAGATATTCTCGACAAACAGCAGCAAAATGTTCCCGTTCCTGCTGGCACTGCTTGCGCCGATCCATTTGGTATGAAGTTTTCAAAAAGTCAGCAGCCGGTTTTGGGTCAATAGTTTGAATGCCTGAGGGAGAATTTTGATGTGAAGGAAGGTCAAGCAGGCAATCAGCAGGGATAACTGAAAACTTGTATTCAGCATCAGTGGATTCTGTGAGTTCCTCCCGAATGGCCATCACCTCCCCGTACAATGGCTGTGTCTTACCTTTGCTGTTCATTCCGCGAATAGTCATTTCAAAAAAGTGAAGCATGTAAGGGTAGTCTGCCATTGCATCGATGAAAGCCCCGGTGTGACCTAAGAGAGAGGACAACTTTTCATTCAATTTTTCATCAACAGAAGCATAAAGAGGATGACCAGGACCTAATAAAACAGCGTCAAGATGCTGGTCCATGTCAAGATGCTCTTTATGGAAAGTGATCTTACGATAAATCAGCTCCGGTTTTCCTAAGCGGCGGACTGCGTCAAGACGGTCAGATCGCAAGTCTGCCAGGACATGAGGAATACGCCACAATCCATCAGCCCTCGCTTCGATTTTCAGGCCTGTCTCCTCTGCGCTATTAAGGAAATGTTGTTCAACATAGCGCGGCATTAACCGGCGTTCTTCTATCTCAACGTTAGAGCGCTGGAAATTGGAGAAATCGAGACTTGATTTAGCAAGCGCAATGCCGGTGGCCTCTTCGTATGCCTTCAGCTTTTGTGGGTCAATACGTTCAATCTGATCCAGATATTCTTCCAGGCGGCGTGGATCAAAGGCTACTTCGCGCAGCATTTCTGTTAGATTTATCTCGTTTAAGGAAAGCACTTCACCAATAACATCGAAAACCCTGTCAGATAGGACGATACGCATCTGCTCTAATTTGACAAGGAGCCTTTGTAAGATTCGCCCCTCAATAACAGGCTGTCCTTCTTCAGATTCACTGGCCACGAAGTTAAAGACATAGACATCTCTTTCCTGTCCGATTCGGTGGATACGACCCAGACGTTGTTCAAGGCGTGTTGGATTCCATGGGAGGTCATAGTTGATCATCAAATGGCAGAATTGAAGGTTTATGCCTTCACCCGCAGCCTCGGTGGCCACACATATTTGATAGGTGGTTCGGAATTTTTCCTGGGCCTCCTTCCTCTGATGGGGATTCATGCTGCCATGTATTTCACAGGTTGAATAACCCCATTTTTCAAGGTGTTGCCTTAGATGATTCAGGGTGTCGCGGTGCTCAGTAAAGATGATCAATTTGCCCCGGCCATCCTTCAGGGATGAAAATTCTGAAGAGGTCAGGCATTCCTTCAAGGCTGACAGTTTTGAATCCTGCGCATGCTCTTTTACCCTTCTGGCTCTTTCTGTCAACTCCTTTAAAGCAGCTATCTCCATGCGCAACTGGTCAAGTTCCATTGCCATGGTGAATTCATCAACCAGAATATCACGGGCCTCATCATCCAGGTCATCCTCATCAAGTTCTGCGTCAATTAGATGGCCCTGGATCTGGGCCAGCCGGCGAGCACGCTGGGCCGGCGTGAGAACTTCCAGCTCTTCTAATAGCTTGCGCTGTTTCTCAAGACGTCTTTTCATTGATTCATAAATAGCCCCGGTGGAACTGGCCAGCCTTCTTTGGAAAACAGTTCTGGCTAAAGCAACGCTCTGTTTCTTGCGACCAGCAGCCTGGCCAAGGAATTCATTTAAATAAGCGGTTACGGCTTTATACAGGTCATATTCTTCACGATTCAGCAGGAAGGTGACGGTGTTGGCATGGCGATCCGGGAATAGACGTTTTCCCTCCATATCCTTAAGATCCTCTTTCAGCCTGCGCACGGACCAGGGACAGTCTGGACCGAGTCTCAAAATATCTGTTCTTATCTCTCTGGCTTCATGGCCGACCTTATGGGGTTCCGGAAAGATATCAGGATCAATTAACCTGATAAAATGACCAAATCTGTCATCATCACCGTGATGGGGGGTTGCAGTGAGAAGTAGAAGGTGATCGGCATATTTGGATAGGTGCTCTGCCAGTTGATAGCGTTTGGTTTTTTCAACTTCGTCAGAGCGACCTGAACGTCTTTTCGTATAGGCGCTACATTTGTGAGCTTCATCAATAATGACAAGATCCCAGCGCTCCTGCCATACTCTTTCTCTGACATCCTCTTGTTTCGCATAGTCAATTGAAGCAATAGCTTGGGATTCTTTCGCCCACGGATTAGCCAGGCTCCATTTGTCGCGTGCAGAATCGATTGGCTCAAACGTCTCGCCAAACCACCGCAGAAGTTCATCCTGCCATTGTATGGTCAGAGGTGCTGGACAAAGGATGAGAATCCTCTCAATGGCCTCCCGAAGCTTCATTTCTTTAAGCAGAAGTCCGGCCATGATCGTTTTGCCTGCGCCAGGATCGTCGGCCAATAGGAATCTGAGACGAGGTTGAGGTAGCATCTTCATATAAACGGCTTCGATCTGATGAGGAAGCGTGCGGATACCTGAGATGCTTACAGCAAACTGGGAGTCATGTGCATAGGCCAAACGAATTCTAGCTGATTCAATCAGGAGACGGATTTTTTCAGCATCTGCCAGCTCGGCTTTTGGCTTTTCTTCTGGCTTGCCTGTGATTTTGGCTGCCTCTTCGGGGGACAATATCGCTTCATCAAGGGAGCCATCCGTAAGTCGTACTTGCAACTCGTAGCCGCCAAAGATCTCCCGAACAGCCTCTAGGACAACTGGCTCATTGAAATGGCCAGGCAGACTGATTTTTTGGCCTATTTGAAATTGATTGGTCATTGATATGAGATCCTTGCCTTTGGATATATTAGGCTAAATAAAAACCCCGCTCTCATTTTGAGAAACGGGGTCTTTTAAGTATTCCATTCATGGCTACCTTTCATAACAATTAAACCGGTTTATGTAAAAACTAATAAAATTTAGCCTAAAATCATGTGAATGGTCAAGGAATTTTGCCAATTTGACGGAGTATTGACCAGATATGTAAAGATTCCTTCTTTCCTCCTGGGATGGACTGAGAATTGAATAAAATAAATAGTATTAGAATACATGAACGGCAGAGGCCTTGAAAGAGACATAAACTGGGATTCCCTCTTCCAGGCCAAGCTCAATAAGTGCTCCCTTTGTTATCAGCCCTTTAAAAGAAACATCCTTTATCTGCACAGCAATCTCGTAATAAAAGCCCTGATTATCGATTTGTGTGATAATTCCTGAATAATTATTTCTCATACTTGAGGAAAATTTCTCCCTGCTTATAATAATATCTTCGGGCCTGACCGCTAAGTAATGTGAAGAG
>Ga0114922_10003971_pt1 | contig 13742 bp, 23 predicted proteins | sample AartaG_FD_100975 | JGI IMG/M metagenome (GOLD analysis project Ga0114922, IMG submission 100975) | Deep subsurface microbial communities from Aarhus Bay to uncover new lineages of life (NeLLi) - Aarhus_00045 metaG | ecosystem: Environmental > Aquatic > Marine > Oceanic > Sediment | place...
ATGCTCTCGATTCAATGCAGTTACATTATCTTGAATCCAGTCCATCCTATCACTATATGAAACGCCCGGCCACGCCATATCATATAACCAATATTCTAAGAGGTATTGATCCGGTCTGACTTTTTGGGTGTATGCCCGAATCTTCTGAAGACTCCATCCGTGAACATATAACTCACCATGAAGCGGACCTGGTGGTTTTAATTTTGTTATCCATACATCAAGATGTTCGAGCGTCTCAAAGAGATGACCACCCTTTGTATGATGCAGGACAACTGAATCAATTGATTCCGGCCAGGTTAATTCGGCAAGATTACAAACTCCATTCAACTTCGGCTGAGCATAGCAGGAATATATAATCTTTCCCTTTCCTGGATTCGCTGCCTTTTGTGGGAGCATGATTCTCGGTTTATAGTTAGCGGGATCGATCATTTCGAGTTCATAGTTCTCATCCCGCTTGCCATTCCATTTTGATTTAGCTTCAGACACTGCTTGTTCAAATGGGGTTGTCTCATTGGACCTCCCAATGTTCTTACCCTTTTTTATTAACTTGGGAATCTGTCGGATTTTTCCGCCTACGTATCCAGTCTCAATAATCATGGTAGCTGTAAGGTCTTGATTTTCTTCGACTTTTACTTTCCATTGTTTGACTTTTCCTACTCTACTAAGTCCGTACAGTTGTTGTGATTCAAGAAAGTTCATTGTTGTTCCTTTGTGTTATTTTCCCTCCCGGGTGCCAGTTACCGATGAGGTTATATATGCGCCAATGTTGGCTTTGTTTTAGGCATCCCGGGAGGGAAACTGTTATTAAGGTCTCCAACCCAATGACCATCGACCTGCAAGATCTCTATACTCCATCGGTCTTGGTCCGTAGTTTCCATACATATCAGGGAGATATGTTTGTCCGTTTTTCTCCATGACATTAACATGATAAACATAATCAGGATATCTACATCTTTCGAGTATCCACTTAATTAAAGTTTTAAACAATAGTTCCCCCTTCTAAAAAAATAAACCAACTGAAGGTGATATCTTTCAGGAAGTTTATTTTCTTCGTTTGTCGATGACTTGCTCCTTATAATATCTTGGAGCCCACATTCCATAGCCACATGGAACTACACAGTTGGAATGAGATTGGGTTTTATAGCCATCCTGGTTTTTGTATCTATGGATATTAAAATACCGTTCCATATCCAAATATGCTGCACAGATTTTACATGGCGTGAATTTGGCGGGTTTGGTCTGGATCTTCTTTCCCTTGTACAGCTTCATAATCCTTTTTCTTTCAATGTATCGGTTTCGGCAATCGAGGCATAAGATATAACTCACATTCCACCTCCACTGAATATTCCGCCGCCAAACACAGCATCCAGAATTGCAAGGATTATAATTACCACGATACACATAGCCCATGTAACCGGATCTTTGAAATATTCCATCATAGTCAACACCTCCAATTTTTAAAAGATAATTATTCCCTTCACTTAGATATTAATATATGTAAGATCCTTTCATTATAATGGATCATTAAATTTGACATCTTTTTCATGTTCATAAAGAATGTCGTCCTCCCATTTTAAAACACGAATCATATGACGAGAGAAGTCTCCCAACATAAGGGGTGAATGTGTAATCATATCAACCTGTTCGATCTTATGAACATCGGGATGTTGTTTGAGCTCCCACATAAAGTTTCTTTGCTCACTTACATTCATCCATCTCTCCGGAAATACAAATGTTAGACGAGTATTCCTAAATGGCTGTTTCATGAAAACAAGGTCAATCTCGAGATGCCCCATTTCTAAACAGTATTGCCACATTTCATGGCGGGGCGGACGTCGATAAGGCATCCCAACTCTAACCTTGAATGGATATAATCCCAATGAGAACTCATCGTTATAATTTATATCCCCTAACATTTCTTCAAATAAATCCCCTAGACTACCGAACGTTCTTACCATTTAGTCCTCACTCATTTGTTAATGGAAAATTTTTGACGTCTGTATCGTAGAATTTTTCCGCCTTATTCACAAACTTGATTTGTGAAGCGACGCAGTTTATTCGACAATCGACCTTTTCGGCTTTGATCAGATGTTTACAGTCGTTTCTGATCTGCTTGTCAGTTGTGTTGCCGGTATCCCAATGTTGTTTTTCATCTTCGACACATTCGTCGATATTGGGTAAATCGAGATAGCAGCCATTGACACATACTTGATACTCTTGATCCGAAGCATGCGCAGTTGCCACTATAAAAAGACCGGCAATGATAAGACACACGGTTATGATTTCTACGATTGTCAATATATAACTTTGGACTTTTGCCTTCATAAGTTTTTCATTGCCTCCTTTAATTGTTTCACTTTGCTATTGAGTAACTTGATTCTCCTATCAGCATTTTTCTTTACTTTAGCAAAGTGACGTTCAGCATATTTTTCAAAATCATCCCATGTTCCACGAGGATGCTTACTGGATTCGAATGCCTTTTTGATTTCATCTTTGTTGGCTTCCCATCCAGCTCTACTAAGAAATGTATATCCAGATTCTTTTCCAACTGCAGGACAATCATTCCGAAGACTCATGAACCATTCATCGGGTACATTGGCTATCTTTTCCTCTTCCAAATCATAAGCAGTGTGTGCCATTGCTCGACCTTTATCCATGATGACTTCGTACACAGGAACTTGTAATGTTACACGACCTTCACCTGCTAAAGTTGTAATCGCATCTTTTATAATTTTCAATGATCTCTCCTTTCAAATAAAAAATGAAGCAGGGGGTCATGGCAGTTGTTATCCAACCGCTCAGGACCCCTTTGTAAGTAATCCCCTTTAGCCATTGGTTACCAGCTCGCCCCTGCTTCCGTCCATGCAATTCCCATCACAGATCCAACATGGACACACTCATTAACAGTTTATTGTTTCTTTGTCCGGGTCGTATTTGAACCGTCTTTCAAAATCATAATTGAATTTGAACTCCGGTTTCTTCGGTCCAAATAACTCCGGTTCAGAACTCATATCGGTGATGGAAATAGTGTATTCATAAGGTTGGTATGCAATCTCTACCATTCCCCATGCACCTGAGATCCCGATGGTTATGAAAATGATCGCCAATATCAGTTGGTTACGACGAAATTTGTTTGCTGGTTTCACTGATCCTCCTTTATTGACATCATTGAAGATAGTCCTATACCGAAACCTTTGGTTTTAGTCATATAATCGATCCCGACTAATTGTATATAGTTAACATCGGGATGATCAACTTTTACCTCTTTAACCAGTTTGGCTAACCAATCGACTGTGGTCTGATTGCCAACATTGTCAATGATCAATTTTCGTTCACCAAACTCTTTTACTATAGTTTGGTGTGGCCTGAGATATGTGCTGACCCCAAGAAGTATGATTTCTCCAGGTTCGGGGGGAGGTGAAATCTTAAAGAATTTGGCCCTGATGACCATTTCGTATTTCACCTGAGATGTGGAGTACCCAACACCGCCGTTTAAAACTGAACTGGTCGAATGACTTTTGGATTTAGTTTCTCCACCATGGTTAACTTTAACTACCTCCAAACAGTAGACCCATATGAACATTGCCAAGACTATGATTGCCAAGAGATAGACCCAGACATAACTCTTCTTTGGATGTATTGGACTCTTATCCATTTTTTAAACCTCCTTTAAATCATCATCATGCGAGTGACGTTGATCTCGAATTTGCACCGCTCACACTTTCCATTAAATACTTCTGTGCGATAGCACTGAGGACACTTTGACGCATCCTCTTGTGATCTTCGTACTGGAGGTTTCTTAATAACTAACCCGTATTTGTACATCGGATTATTTTTAGCAGCCATTGACATCCTCCTTTTCGGGAAAGTAGTGAGGTTTAAAATTGCCGAGATAAAACTGATCTTCGGAGTCCCAGCACAATTCCCAGCTATACTCCAGAGAGAATCCGAAACATATCATGGAGACTACGATTCTTCCATCCACGACTTCAAGTTCCATCGAACTCTCAAGCGGTTCTTCGTGTAAAACTTTCTTTGATTCGAAGGACTTTCCTTCTGCAATCAACTGTACTTGATCCATAAGCCAAGACCAGATGGTATCATTGCCGTCATCTATAGACAGCAAGTTGATTACGCTCTGTTCGGTATTTAACATAATAGCACCTCCAAGTGTATTAAAGCAAGTGGACAATTCCCTTTGCTTCAATTATTAATATATATAGAATCTGGTGATATCTGGGCAAAAAAATCGCCCTTGTTTACTACATATATAAACTACTATTCTAATAGAATAGTTTAAGGGCGTACATAGTTTTGGGACTAGTCGTCCCAGTCGTCTCGACCGACTTCTACATAACCGTCACCACCACATTCTTGGCAGTAATCACCGTCGTCGGTGTCTTCAGGATGTCCATTACAATCAGGACATGGTACTGGTTGACCCATAAGAATAGTCCTCCTTTCTATAAGATTAGTTCTCCCGACCCATGAGGGATGGATCAGGAGAACGTTCGACGCGGGCGAAATCAGTGCAGTTTGCTTTTATCAATCAGCTGGCCAATGCTTGACATACTGCCGGTCAGATCTACTACCGGTTCGGGATCTTGCGATCCCATCATCATCTGGAGCATTTGAACTATAATGGGGGTCCCCTCACCTGGCTCCCCAGGCATTCCACGACCGTAAACCTTTGAAACATCTCCATAGTGCTTTTCGATTTTGGGGATGATGGTATGAATGTCAACATCATCAATGACCATATGGAGAATTTCATGGAGTTGATCGCATTTGCCACATTTGACACAACCATCCGAGTCCAGCTTTTTGAGGATTATCATGATCCCATCATTCATGGTCAGGTTGAGCTTCATGAGCTGGTCGAGGGCCTGGCTTTTGAGATCTCCCAGAATCGTGTCGTCATTGACAACTTTTTGAATTCCGCTGAGTTGCATTTTCATCATTGTCATTTCCATCGGCGGCAATATCCCAATCCATGCCAGCAAGTTGGTTTTGGTGGCCAACCTCAAAATGTTGTCCGCTACGTTACTTTCCGTCATAAACACCTCCAGTAAAATCATCGGTTAAAGGTTAACATCATCAAATGAAAATATCTCGTCTTGGCCCGGATACCCCATCCGGTCGCTGAAAAGTACTTCATCGGGGTAGTCGCTCCAGGATAGAAGATACTCAGGAGCCTGTCCTTCTTTAAGAGGTTGGTCAAGCAGATTGGCTCCAATGGTAAAGCTTCTGTCAGTATAGAAGTCGACAAGGAGAGAATACAAATCTCCATGCATTTCCAGGGATTGGCATATCGCATGTGAAAGGACGATTTTTTCGCCGGTCCTTCTGATCATCTCCATGTAGTTACGGATATGCGGCATGAACGAGATATCATCAGTGGTGATCGGCCAGGGAACTCCATTGACATAGATCTGATAGCGAGGCAATTCGGCGTCGGCTGTATACATATCCGTCGTTTCATTGTCGTCTTTCACAACTTCATGCATCCTTTCATGCTCATAAACAGCTTCGGCGGCCTTCCCCCATTGATCGGCGATTGGATCTTTGATGGTATGGCTTTGAGCATCACCACTGACCATAATGACACCGGAGGTCTTATCAGCCTTTGCAGCAGCTGCAACAATTTCGCCCGCCGCTCTCAGATGGTCCTCGAAAGTTCTGAGAACAGGCAGATCATTATCCTTCGTATCCCACCGAGCCAGATTCAGTCTGGAGGCCCCATCAAACTTTTCTTCTATGATAAGCTTCTGATCCGGAGCGGCAGGCAAGTTTGGGGCCAGATCAATTCTTGGGATACCTCCACCAATGATGATCTTTTCTTCATCTTCCGAGACTCGGGATTTCAAGACTCTCATGAGTGGAACATGATTCTCAGGATCTTGTTCCTCATAGAATCCCATATGCCAATCGGCGCTCATCTCATGGTCTGGCTCGACTCGATCCTTAAGACGATTCTTAAGAACCGTAAGATGCATTTCTTCATGCTCAATGACCGCCGGATCCATCCAAAAGGATGGTTCAGCAACTTTAATTTCATCATCTGCCTGCGGATGGTAATGGCCGAAATTTCCATCTATCACTTTAACTGGCACGGCTATCCATTCTTCAGCGGTACGGCCAGGTCTTAAACCAGTGAATGTGTATACGAGTTTGGCCGGAACAGTTGTTTTAACCTGGAACCTTCCCTCAACATCCCTTTCAATCCACATGGAATTGTAGACGATAAGGGAGCCATCCGGCGGGGCCAGTCTTTCAACTAACTCGAACAGGACTATATCACCATGATCTAGCATGAAACTTTTGAAGACCTCGGTTCTCCATGTTGCCGGAATCCCAATGGCATCTTCGGGATAAACTCCTTCTTTAGCGGCGTCATGGAAGATTTTGAAGATTAGAATTGCTTCGGTCTTACAAAAGTCGGTGACAAACTGAACGCCGGTTTTCGTAGTGGCCCTTATTAACCAATTATCACTCATAAAACACCTCCGTAATTTAGAACAAATATAAAATATTTGAGTTTGAGGGTTGACGTTATGTTAATAGATGAATACTTACAATATCTGCAAGAATCAAAATGCAGTAATGCTACAAAAACCTACAGGGTTAGATTATCACAATTACAAAGATTACAGATTGATGCGAAGGTAGCATGTGATAAGTTGAAGAATAATCCTCTTGCGTCTCCAGGTGGTTATAAGAATTGTATGGATGCTCTTAGACTCAGAGTAGCTGTTGCCAAAGGTCGAGCAAAGAATGAGAGATTGAGAATTCAAAAGTATTGTAAGAAGAGTGTTGGTGCTCAACTTGCAGGTACTAAGAATGCTCCAGAAGTTTCCCCCGAAGATATTTAACAATTAAACTTTGTTCGGATTTCAAAATAACGCAAAATGTCTTTGATTAGTTCTTTTCTTTTTGGCACCCAGGTTCCGTTTTTTACATCATCCACAGTTATACTGAAATGTGGACCAGCATCCTTACCATCTGCATCCATCCAAAATTCAGGAGTACCAATTCCCAAGTGTGCCAACTGATTCCAAATGTGCTGAAGGTCTTCCTTGGTTTCCTCTCCCTCCAGCGGAAAAATAATATGATACCCTTGTAATCCGCTCTCATGTTTAGAGATTCTGGTTTTCTCATTTTTAACTCTTTCTTTGGCCATGCCATCAGAGATCCCGCCTTCCATGTATTGATGAAGAGTCTGGCTGGTACAGTATACATCCCATCTTAATTCCATACATCTCGAAGCTGCGGAAGTGGGGATATGAAAAGAACACAGCTTTTGTTTGTCGGGACTATCACATTCGGTACACATATGCATAACATCCCGTTTGCAGCAATGTTGCAATCCCCGTCTAACTCTAATCATCTCGCCCCGGTCACGAAGTTTTCTTCCGCTTGGCCCCCGTTGTCTGTCTTTATATTCTTGTTCTGTTTCTCTAAAATGGTTTCCGCCCATATTTTATCATCTCCTTTCTTTATTTATTTAGAACAAAATTAAAATATTCAATAGTAGGTAATTAATCATGAGACTGACAAGTAAATGCTTAAAAGAAATTAAAGATGTTGAAGAAGGTGTCCTTGCAGAGCCCGAGTACCGAGGGAAAAGAGTTCGAGCTCTGCTAAGAATTGACGATGTGACTAATGAAAAGAATCTGTCTCAAAACGATCAGTCTGAATCTGAATATTTCTATATGCGAAACAAACATGATGTTCCTAATCTGAAGAAAGTTGATGTTAAGATTGAGACAGACATTGATGAAAATAAAGAGATTCATGAAGTTGTTCGTAAGCGTTTAGATCAGAGATGTTGCAGGTAATCAAACATATGTAAACCAAGGAATCGCACAGGCAGAGACAATTGATAAAATCGTAATAATACGAATTAATAATTTCACAGGCACCTCCTTAAAATAGTAAATGGTTTATCTTATAAATTAATATATATAGTATTTTATAGTTTACGGGAACAAAAAAATGTCAAGAGGAAAAGATACAGTTATACAAAATACTGGAAAACCAAACCCTGAAGATGAGACTTATTTATCGTTGCTCAAAGGTACAGTTTCACCATCAGAGAAAATGGTTAAGGTTAAAGTCAAAAAAGAAAATGCTGGTTTAATAACACCCCACGGAGGAAAGACCCCACCTGATCAAAGTAGAGAAACATACACCAACCTTTTAAAAGACACAGTCAAAGTTCAACAAGTGAAGATAAAAAAAGACAGGGAAGATAAAGAACTTAAAAAACATAAATCAACCGTTCATATAAAAATGACTGATGATCATCGTAATACAAATCGTACAGCAAACTATCCGGGTTTACTCTCAAAGAAATAAAGCCGAACCGACAGCAAACGTCTTGGCTCCGTCTACTGTCGGCTGATAAGGACCGGCTTGGCATACAATTAAACCCGCCGCATGCCAGAGCGGGGGACGCATATTACTACTTTCCCCGCCATATGCGAGGGCGAGAGGACTGTCACTCCGCCAGGGCACCTCGGGAGTCTCGTCCGTAATCGGTAAAGAATATGATGTGGGCTGCCAATGAAAGAAACCCTCCACCTATCATTAAAATGGCATATGTTATAATTAATGTGTCTCTCATGTAATACAGAAACACAAACATGATCCCTGCTGTGTAGAAAAGCACGATTGCAATGCTAATCAGCGGGGGGATCCAGTACTGCAGAATCTTTGTTATCTTTTCTATCATCGTTATCCTCCAAGGTTACGTAGGGACTCATGATATATTTTCTTATTTGGGTTTGTATTTTGTCTCCAACCCACGCCAGAAAAGCAGATGCAAAGACAAGTAGAATCCCAAGAAATCCAAATCCCGGATGAGCTTTAGTTACCACGGTTGCTACTGCAAGGGATATTCCAAATCCAAATAAAATTCCAGAAAGTATAGTTGCCCCCACTAATTCCAAAACTTTATCACTCATTACTTTCTTTTCGTTTAACACCGTTGTACCTCCTTTAAAATGGAAACCTAAATTGATTCCCTTCAATAATTAATATATATAGACAGAACAAACTACTATGAAACTTAAAGGAGGATTTAACATGGCTGATTTTGAAGTAGCATATAGCAAAACAATGGGACATGAAGGTGGTTATGCTAATGACCCAAATGATGCAGGCGGAGAAACATATAAAGGAGTTGCAAGAGTTTACAACGGAAGCTGGGATGGTTGGGATGTTATTGATGCCAGTAAAGGTGAACCTGATTTTCCAGAATGTCTTGATGATATTTACTCTTTACAAACCAGTGTACATGAGTTCTATAAAGAAAATTACTGGGATGTTAATCATTTAGATCATGTTAGCGATCAAGACGTTGCAGAAGAAATGTTTGACACCGGAGTTAATATGGGAATTAGTAGAGCTGCTAAGTTCCTTCAAAAGTCTTTGAATTATTTGAATAGGAACGAATCTCTATATTCTGAGCTTGTAGTAGATGGAGCAATTGGACAAGCATCTTTAAATGCTCTGAATATCGTATTGGATCGTGGAGATCAAAGAGTGTTGCTCACAATGATGAACGTTCTACAAGGACAGCATTATATGAACTATATGGATAGGAAACCATCTCAGAAAAAGTATGCAAGAGGATGGATGAAAAGAGTTAGATTATAAAGTTTACAATAGCAAAAAATCCTGGGGGCGAAAGCCCCTAGTTTTTCTCGTACGTCAGTTAATGTTCCCGCACCACCAAGCCAACCTTGATTGTTAATAAATAACCCTTTCCCACATTAGTTCTAGACATCAAAAATTTAGTTCCCATTTTATGCACCTCCAAGTGTTTAAAAAATGGGTGCGCCAAAGCACCCAGTTATTCTGAAATTGAAATACGACTAACCCTTTAAGTCAATGTCTTTCTTCATGACTATATTCCCATAAGCGTCGATTCCTAGTGGGACGTATCTTTCTGTTACAACTGCTTTTTTCTTTCCCATCGTCATGTTCGGAAACATATTATTAATAAGAAATGCTCCACCGATCATGACTCCAATACCTAAAAATGTCAGTAATATATTCATTATATATTCTCCGTATTTGTTGTTATGCCTGGCCCCAGTGTTAGGCCACCGAGACCAGGCAGGTGTTAAGGAGGAAGGACTTCGATGAAGAAATCCCTCTTAGTTATTAATATATATAGTTCAGTATTTTTATATTTAGAAAGTTAAGATAATTTGTTTTTAGAACAAATAATAAATTGAATTTCATTTGGTGAGGGAAGAACAATGAAGATTTTAATAGTTTTATTTTTAGCCATATGTCTTTCGTTATCGCCGTCAGTGGCTTTTTGTAGAGATGCTACAAAATATAGTATTGATCACAATGCTTATATTCTTGAAAGCTTGAGTAAAGAGATATATATCTTTGTTGCTGGTCTTGAAAAGTTAGAAGATAACTGGCCAAACAGGAGACATATAACTACAAGCATATTTAACATTATTGATAAATATAATTGTGATGGTAAGTTGTACATTGTAAATCGAGGTTTAAATGCAGAAGTGATAGATCAAAAAATTTCCAATTTATTAATTACTATATTTATAATGAACTCTCTTGAATATTTGGATGCGGTCGTGATAAAATTTGACATTGATGCTGTTAAGAAGGGAGATCCAGTGAAGGTTGAGTCAGATAGTGTGAAAATTTAAAGGAGGCATGGAATGATCATTCCAGATAAAATTAAGATCTTGTATATTGAGGATGATAAAAAGAGTGCAGTAACCACTATGAAGTATTTAAAAGAAGCAAAGATTTCAGACTTTGAGGTAGTTCATATGTGTACCCTTAAAGAGGGTCTGAAATATCTTGAAGGTGAATGTAAATTAGAGGAAACGTGCTCTATAGATGTTATTGTATTGGATTTGATCTTACCCAACAGTAAAGGAATATATACATATAAAACAGTTGTAGAAAAATGTCCTTTTATTCCAGTTGTTATTATTTCGGAACATGAAGATCTGGCGATTCAGTGTGTTAGATTAGGAGCACAAGATTATCTTTTTAAACCAGATTATAATGGGGGAACTCTTACAAGATCTATAACGTATGCTGTTCAAAGAGATTATATAGTGAAGAAATATGAAAGAGAAAGAGATATATCTAAAATGTATCTTGATGTAGCTGGTGTTATGCTTTTAGTGATTAATGTAGATCAAACTGTCGCTATGATTAATAAAAAAGGATGTGAAATTTTAAACTGTTCAGAAGAAGAAGTTGTTGGAAAAAATTGGTTTAATAATTTTGTTCCTGAAGAAATTAGAAAAGATGTTAAAGGTGTATTCTGTCAAGTAATATCTGGAGATATAGAATCTAGAGAATTTTATTCAAACCCAGTTAAAACAAGAGATGGAAGTGAAAAGTATATATCATGGCATAATTCTACAATACAAAATGGTGATGGTAAAATTATTAGCATTTTAAGTTCCGGAGAAGATATAACAGATAGATTGGCAGCTGAAAATAAATTGAGAAAAAATGAAAAACAATTTAGAAATCTAGTCGAATTTACAAAAGCTGGAATGTATAGTATTGATTTTATTTCTAATAAATTTACATATGTTAATCATGTTATTTGTGAACAACTCGGTTATACAAAAGAAGAACTTATGGAAATGGGACCATATGAAATATTAACAAAAGAAAGTGTTAATAATTGGGTTAAAAGATATGAAACATTAGAAAGAGGTGAATTTATTGAAAACTCATTTGAATACGAAGCTATAAGAAAAGATGGAAGTCGTACTTGGGCATTAATTACAGCTGAATATATTGAAGATGATCTTAAAAATATCATAGGAGCTAATGTTGTCGCTATTGATATAACTGAGAAGAAGTTAGCAGAAGCAGATGCTAAACATAAAGAGGAAATCATTTTTAATCATCTAGAGGACAAAATACACGAGTGGAGAGATGAAATATCTTTGAATACTTTAAGTCATGAAAATCAATTAAAGAAAATAACTATGGGTATTGATTCCATAAGCAACAGATCAGAGGTACAATAATGAATGGAAATCCGGAGATAATTATTAAGTTGTTTGATACACTGAGGGATGCAACTGATAAAAATGAGAGAACAATGCAAATCCTTATTAATCAACAACAAACTTTGGTCGAAAATGTTTCGCATATGCCAATAAATGAAATACGACAAGAGGTAAAAGATCATATAGTATCAGCAGAAGGAGAAAGAAAAGCAATATCAAATAAGGTTGATAAGGTTGATAGTAAAGTTGGTAAGATGATATTAGTAGTCGTAGTTGCTTTTACTCTTTTCAGTTCTGCTCTTTACATTGCGAACTTGGGTAATAAAGATATGAGTGTACATGAAATAGAAAAAAGAATTGAAGACATACAAGAAAATATTGATAAGCACCACAAGAAACCATAAAGAAAGGAATGGCGAATGAACATTAAGAAAGTTTTAAAATTAGAAGCGGAAAACTTAACGAAGGGTAACAATGTAGGAAACAAACAAGTCTCGGACTATGTGATATCATTAAAAATGGCAGATGGTCATATGCATCACGTTACACCAGATAACCAACAAGTAGCAAATGAGTTGATTGAAGATTCCATATCATGTTCAACTCTTTCTATGAGTCCAGTCGAACAGAAAAAAGAACCCCCTGAAAAAGTTGTATTTCATAACCGCCAGGCGTTCGGCGATATTCTCACAATGACAGCAGCGGTAAGGGATTTCAAAAATTCGTTTCCAAATACTCAAGTTGGAGTAACAACAACTGCAATGCATATTTGGGATCATAATCCACATATTGATCATCAATTCAGAGATACTAAACATCAGGTTAATATTGGTCCGGGGTTTTTGACTAACAAATCTAATTACTGGAACCTTCATATGTGTAATGCTTTTAGATTAGACATAGAAAATAAAATGGGTTTGTCATTTAAACAAGGTCCTATAACCCCTGATATATGGATGACTGAAGCTGAGTATAAAAGAGATCCGATAATTGATGGTCCATATTGGATATTCATTTATGGTGGCGAACCTGGTTGGCCATCTAAACAATATCATCGCTGGCAAGAGGTTGTTGATATACTTGTAAAAAGTGGTATTAAAGTAGTTCAGTTGGGAGTAGATAAACATCCCTATCCAAGACTAAAAGGAGTCGTAGATTACGTAGGGAAAACGGAGGATAGAAATCATGGAATCAGAGATCTTTTCAATATTTTTCTCCACTCTCAGGGATCACTTGGGCTTGTTAGTATGCACATGCACCTTAGTGCTGCCTTTGGTAATCCATGTGTGGTGGTGGCTGGAGCTCGTGAACCAGCATGGTTTACGAACTACTTTGGACATCAATACATTCAAGTAAATGGAACAATGTTTTGTGCTGAGAAGTCGGCATGCTGGGCATGTAAATTAGAAGGGTGTAAAAATTTAGTCGAACCTAAGCAAATGACTGAGGGACATAATACTAAAAAGGTTCCAAACTGTGCAGCAGTTATTGAACCAGAAGAAATTGCAGAAGGTGTGAGAAAATATTACAAAGGCGGACGATTGGAATATGGTAAAAAGATTCCAAATAAATTTTTCAAGAATGTTACTAAAGAAGCTAAGATATTTGTTGCTCCTAAACCTGAAGCAGTTGATGAAGATCTTATAGGAAAATATGGATTCAAATGGGGTGGAGACTCGATCACAGATAAAGACTGGATATTTATGAAAGAGC
>Ga0114922_10003972_pt1 | contig 13739 bp, 6 predicted proteins | sample AartaG_FD_100975 | JGI IMG/M metagenome (GOLD analysis project Ga0114922, IMG submission 100975) | Deep subsurface microbial communities from Aarhus Bay to uncover new lineages of life (NeLLi) - Aarhus_00045 metaG | ecosystem: Environmental > Aquatic > Marine > Oceanic > Sediment | place: Aarhus...
CAATATGTGCTCACGCGTCTGCGGCATCGGACCGTCGTCCGCGCCCACCACCAGCACCGCTCCGTCCATCTGCGCCGCGCCCGTTATCATGTTCTTGATATAGTCCGCGTGACCCGGACAGTCCACATGCGCGTAGTGACGGTTGTCGGTCTCGTACTCGGCATGGAATACCTGGATAGTCAACCCCCGCTCCTTCTCCTCGGGGGCGTTGTCTATCTCCTCGTACGCCTTGGCTTCCGCCATGCCCTTCTGCGACAAACACGCCGTTATCGCACTGGTCAACGTCGTCTTGCCGTGGTCGACGTGACCTATCGTGCCAATGTTTACATGCGGCTTTGTCCGCTCGAACTTCTCCTTCGCCATGACAACTGTCTCCCTGTTAACGAGCCTAAGCTACAAACCCACTATCCTCTCAACGATACGATTGGATAACTCGGACGGTACCTGCCGATAGTTCTCAAACTGCATCGTGTACGAGGCCCGGCCCTGAGTTCTCGACCGCAAATCCGTTGCATACCCGAACATCTCTGCGAGCGGCACCGTCGCTCGCACCACCTGCGAACCACCGCGCTGTTCCGTGCCCAGAATCTTTCCGCGGCGCATGTTGAAATCGTTTATCACGTCGCCCGTATGCTGTTCCGGTGTCACCACTTCGACAGACATTATTGGCTCCAGAAGCACGGGTTCGGCGCGTCTGACACCGTCACGCAACGCCATGACTCCTGCAATACGGAAGGCAAGCTCCGAGGAGTCTACCTCGTGATACGACCCATCAAGCAGGACGGCCTTGAGATCCACTATCGGATAACCCGCCACTGCTCCGCCTTCCAATGTCTCGCGGATACCGGCTTCAATGGCCGGGATGAACTGCCTCGGAATCGTACCGCCCGTTACCTGGTTCTCGAAAACGAAGCCCGACCCCGGCTCGCCCGGCTCCAGTAACAACTTGACGTGGCCGTACTGGCCCCGCCCGCCGGTCTGTTTTATGAACTTGCCCTCGGTCTCGACGGGCACGGTTATCGCCTCGCGGTATGCAACCTGCGGCTTGCCAACGTTCGCGCACACACCGTACTCTCGCAACATTCTTTCCACGATGATTTCTAGATGCAGCTCGCCCATCCCCGATATTATTGTCTGGCCGGTTTCGTCGTCGAACTTCACCTTGAACGTCGGATCTTCCTCGGCCAACCGCGCAAGCGCCACGTCCATCTTGTCCTGGTCAGCCCGGGTTCTCGGCTCTATGGCGACCGAGATCACTGGTTTGGGAAATCTCATCAACTCAAGCTGAATGTGGTGTTTCGGATCACACAGCGTATCGCCGGTAACGGTCTTCTTCGGCCCCAGGATCGCCACGATGTCGCCAGTGAATGCCTCTTGAATCTCTTCTCTATCGTTTGCGTGCATCCGTAACAGTCTCGACACGCGTTCCTTGCGCCCGATGGTAGGGTTGTACACCTGATCGCCTTTCCGCAGCACCCCCGAGTAGACTCTCGCGAACATGAGCTTCCCATGAGCGTCGGACATCATTTTGAATACCAGAGCGGAAAGCGGCTCGCTGTCCGAAGGCTTTCTCTGCAGGGGCTGGCCGCTCTTGGGCTTCTCTCCTTCGACGGGAGGCTTATCAATAGGCGACGGCAGGTAGTCAACCACGGCGTCGAGCATTAACTGAACGCCTTTGTTCCTGAGTGCGGCACCACACAGCACCGGACATATCTTGGCCTTGAGCGTGCCGGCCCGAACGGACCTTCTGAGCTCAGCACCGGTAATGGGTTTCCCTTCGAGGAATTTCGTCAGCACCTCGTCGCAGAACTCCGCGGCTTGCTCGACCAGCTTCTCGTGATACTCTGCTGCGAGTTGCGCCATCTCGTTCGGGATCTCGCCTGTCCTGTACTGCGTACCGAGCTCGTCTTCGTCGTAAAACCTTGCCTTCATATCGACAAGGTCCACTACGCCCGCGAAGCTCTCTTCCAATCCGATTGGCAACTGCATCACAATAGGTGTCGCGCCCAACCGCGTGTGCATCATCTCGACTGCCTGGAAGAAATCCGCACCGGTTCTGTCCATCTTGTTGATAAGAGCTATCCTGGGTACTTTGTACTTGTCGGCCTGGCGCCAGACCGTCTCAGACTGAGGCTCGACACCCCCAACTGCGCAGAAAACCGCTACCGCTCCGTCGAGGACCCTCAAGCTTCGCTCGACTTCAACCGTGAAGTCAACGTGTCCGGGTGTATCGATTATGTTGATTACGCAGTCGCGCCAATCGCACGTGGTTGCCGCCGAGGTTATGGTGATGCCCCGCTCTTTCTCCTGGTCCATCCAGTCCATCTCGGCGGCACCATGGTGCACCTCGCCCATCCTGTGAGTCTTGCCCGTGTAGTACAACACGCGCTCGGTCACCGTGGTCTTGCCCGCATCTATATGGGCCATAATCCCGATATTGCGGACTGTTTCTAAAGGTTGTACGCGCGCCACGTTCTCGATATCCCTTCAGCACCACTCGAGCGTATCGTCGGAGGGGGCTGTGCCGCATCCGACGCAGTCAACTGCACTCGCTACCCTATGACAACAGATCACCATCTATAGTGCGCAAACGCCTTGTTCGATTCAGCCATGCGGTGCGTATCCTGCTTCTTCTTTACCGCACCACCCTGGTTGTTATATGCATCCATCAGCTCGCCCGCGAGCCGTTCCCTCATCGTCTTCTCACCGCGGTCCCGCGCAAAATCCCGTATCCAGCGCATGGCCAGGCTCCAGCTTCTGTCCGACTGTACTTCTATCGGTACCTGGTAGGTCGCCCCGCCGACGCGACGCGACTTCACCTGGAGCATGGGCTTGACATTGTTAATGGCCTGGTCGAACACTTTGAGCGGGTCCTCGTTCATTCGTTCCTGAATGATGTCGAGCGCACCGTATACTATTCGCTCACTCAGGCTCTTCTTGCCCTTGGTCATCAACGTATTGACGAACTGAGAGATCCTGACGCTCTGATACTTCGGGTCCGACCGCGGAACCCGTTTCTGTGGAACCTTTCGCCGTGCCATTACGTGTTGTCGATCCTTGCCCTCTGTTCTACCCGGGTTTCTTTGTCCCGTACCTTGACCGGCTGCGCCGTCTGTCCTCGACCCCTGCCGTGTCGAGCGTTCCACGAATAACGTGGTAGCGCACTCCTGGCAGATCCTTGACGCGGCCCCCCTCAACGAGCACAACCGAGTGCTCTTGGAGGTTGTGGCCCACCCCTGGTATGTAGCAGTTGACCTCGATACCATTGGTCAGCCTCACGCGCGCGACCTTGCGCAACGCAGAGTTCGGCTTCTTCGGAGTCTGCGTCGCCACCTTGGTGCAAACACCGCGCCTCTGCGGGCATCGAGCCAGTGCGGGCGATTTCGATCTATGCCGCATCTTTTTACGGCCTTTACGCACTAATTGATTTGCTGTCGGCACAAAAAATCCTCCGCAAAAGAACTATACGGAATTGTAATTCTCAGCCACAAAGCCTGCTAGTGTAACACGAAATCCCATATTCGTCAAGGGCAAGAAGCATGCTTTTTTTTGGTTACCGTCTTTTCCGACTATCGGTTCGACAACCGAGATCATGCAACAGCCTCCTCCTCTTCCGCATCGGCCTCAACTGCTTCCTCTTGCTCGTCTGTGGCCAGCGCAAGTATGTGTGTGTCCTGATAGTGCCTGCTTCCGGTACCCGCGGGAATGAGGTGACCGATGATGACGTTCTCCTTGAGTCCCTTGAGCATGTCAAGCTTTCCTCTCAGCGCCGCTTCGGTAAGCACTCGCGTCGTCTGCTGGAAAGACGCCGCAGCGACAAAGCTCTCGGTACCCAGCGACGCCTTCGTGATACCCAACAACAACGGCTCGGCCGTCGCAGGTTGTCCCCCTTCGGCGATAACACGCTCATTCTCCGTCTGGAACCTGACTTTGTCAACCTGGTCGTTCGGCAGGAATCGCGTGTCGCCCGCCTCAACTATACGCACCTTGCGCAGCATCTGCCGTATGACGACCTCGATATGTTTGTCGTTTATCTTGACGCCCTGCAACCGGTAAACGGACTGCACTTCGTCGAGCAGATAGGCTCTCAACGATTCCTCTCCGCTGACCTCAAGTATGTCCTGCAAAACCACGGGCCCATCCACAAGGGGTTGACCCGCCTTCACCTTATCACCAGTGTGAACGTTGAGATGCTTGCCGTGTGGAATCGAATACTCGCGTGGAGCACCCGCTTTCGGGACAATCTTCACTCGGCGCATACCCTTCAAGGTGCCGCCGAGCTCGACAGTGCCGTCTATGTGTGAAATGACCGCGGGGTCCTTCGGCTTGCGCGCCTCGAACAGCTCAACGACCCGGGGCAACCCGCCTGTGATATCCTTGGTCTTGCTTATCTGGCGCGGTGTCTTTGCAATGACATCGCCCGCCTCCACCTTCGCGCCGTCTTCGATAACGATATGTGCGCCCGCGGGAACTGCGTACGCGGCCAGAACCGATTTCCGGTCTTTACCCATAACAGACATTTGAGGATGCAGATCGTGTTTGTGCTCAATGATCACCCGCTCGATTACGCCGGTCGTCTCATTGCGCTCCTGCTGCATCGTCACGCCGTCTATGATTTCTTCGTACTTGACCGTTCCCGCTGTCTCGCTGAGTATCGTTCGTGAGTACGGGTCCCAATCGGTTAGCAGGTCGCCCTTCTTGACGGGTTCGCCGTCCCCGAAGAACACCACTGCCCCAGGTTGCAGTGGATGATGCTCGACCTCCCTGCCTTCCTCATCAACCACAACCAGTTCGCCGCCACGGCTTATGGCCACGCGCTTGCCTTCCCTGTTGACCGCCGTATTGAGGTTCCCATACCGCAGGATGCCGTTCTCGCTGGCCTCAATGTGCGACTGCTCTATGACGCGGCTTGCGGTGCCACCTATGTGGAACGTGCGCATCGTGAGCTGAGTTCCGGGCTCGCCTATCGACTGGGCAGCGATTATCCCAATGGCTTCACCGAGCTGGACCAGATGGGTAGTTGCCAAGTTGCGCCCGTAACATTTTACGCAGACCCCGCGTCTTGATTCGCACGTCATCAGCGACCGTATGCGCACCCGCTCGATTCCCGCATTGATGATTTCCTGGGCATGTTTCTCGGTTATCTCCGCGCCCGCTTTCACCAGGGGCCTCTTCTTACCGGGCAGCCTTATGTCATCCGCCGCTGTGCGGCCGATAATTCTCTCCTCGATCGGAATGCCCACCTCGCTGCCTTCGTTGAGCGCCTCCACCATCACACCGTTCAACGTTCCGCAGTCGATCTCGTCAACGATCACATCTTGCCCAACGTCAACCAGACGCCTCGTCAAGTAGCCAGCATCCGCCGTCTTCAATGCGGTGTCTGCCAACCCTTTGCGTGCTCCGTGAGTCGAGATGAAGTACTCGAGAACCGACAGTCCCTCCCGGAAGTTGCTCAGTATGGGGGACTCGATAATGTCTCCCGAAGGCCGCGCCATCAGACCTCGCATGCCTGCAATCTGTCGGATCTGCTGCTTGCTGCCTCGGGCGCCGGACTCGAACATCATATAGACGGGATTGAATCCGCCATCGCTCTTGGCCAGTTGCTCGAGCATCTCCTCGGTCACCGCCTCAGTGGCTCGTGTCCATGCATCAACTACCTTGTTGTACCGCTCACCTTCAGTGATCAAACCGCTCTGATACTGCTCGTCAAACGCTTCGACCTCGGCACGCGCCTTTCCGATAATCTCACCTTTACTGGCCGGCTCCATCAGATCGTCTATTGATATTGAGAGACCGGAGAGTGTTGCGTGTTTGAACCCGAGCTCTTTCAGCTCGTCGAGAACCTCCACTGTGCGGTCCAGACCCATAACCTTGAAACACTTCTCGACAAGCGAGGAGATTGTCCCTTTGTCGAGCACGCGGTTAATGTCTTCAAACGGTAACCCTTCTGGCAGCGACTCCTTGAGAATCAGTCGGCCGACAGTGGTTGGAACGATTTCGCCATCAAGACGCACCTTGACCCTCGCATGGAGGCCGACCTGTCCGAGATCATACGCGTAACACGCCTCTCGCAAGCTGGAGAATATATTGTCCTCGCCCTTGTCGCCCTGCTTCTCCTTGGTCAAATATGCCAACCCCAGAACAATATCCTGCGTGGGCGCAGCCACAGGGCTGCCGTTGCTCGGCAGGAAAATGTTGTTTGCCGATAGCATGAGCACTCGCGCTTCAAGCTGTGCTGCCGGCATAAGCGGGATGTGGACTGCCATCTGGTCGCCGTCGAAGTCTGCGTTGAACGCGACGCAAACCAGCGGATGTATCCGGATGGCCTTCCCATCCGTCAGGATCGGTTCGAACGCCTGTATGCCGAGACGGTGCAGCGTCGGTGCCCGGTTCAAAAGCACCGGGTGTTCGGTGATAACTTCCTCCAGGATGTCCCAGACCTCAGGCCGGGCCTGCGTTATCACTTTCTTGGCTGCCTTGATGGTGGCGGCGATGTTTTGTTCCTTGAGCTGGCGAATTATCAGCGGCTCAAACAGCTCCAGGGCCATCTCCTTCGGCAGGCCGCACTGGTGCAGTTTGAGCGCGGGCTCGACAACGACGACGGACCGTCCGGAGTAGTCGACGCGTTTGCCCAAAAGGTTCTGACGGAACCGTCCCTGCTTGCCCTTCAGCATATCGCTGAGCGATTTCAACGGACGGTTTCCGGCCCCAAGCACGGTTCTGCCATGTCTGCCATTGTCAAACAGGGCGTCGACCGCCTCCTGGAGCATGCGCTTCTCGTTGCGTAAGATAACCTCCGGCGCCCGCAACTCCATGAGCCGCTTCAGTCGATTGTTGCGGTTGATAACGCGACGGTAGAGGTCGTTAAGGTCGCTTGTGGCGTACCTGCCTCCTTCGAGGGGCACCAGCGGCCGGAGATCAGGCGGGATCACCGGGATGACCTCGAGCACCATCCAAGCGGGATTGTTGCTCGAGTTTCTGAGCGCCTCAACTATCCGGAGTCGCTTGTTGGCTTTCTTCCGGCGCTGCATGGACCCCGACGTCTGAAACTCCTCCTGCAGTTCCACTGCGAGCGCGTCCAGATCCATCTCCTCAAGGAGCATCTTGATACCTTCGGCTCCCATCTTCGCAACGAAACCGTCGCCATACTCTTCACGGGCATGTTGGTACTCATCCTCGGTCAACGTCTCGCATTTCTTAAGAGGAGTATCGCCTGGATCGGCCACGATGTACTCCTCGAAGTAGATTACCCGCTCGAGCCTCCTGATCGGCATGTCCAAAAGGTTGCCTATGCAACTCGGCGTCGTCTTGAAAAACCAGATATGTGTCACCGGCACGGCCAGATTGATGTGGGCCATCCGTTCTCGCCGCACCTTGGACTCGGTTATCTCCACGCCGCACCTGTCGCACGTTATGCCCCTGTGCTTGACCTTCTTGTACCTGCCGCAAGAGCACTCCCAATCTTTTACCGGGCCGAAGATGCGCTCACAGAACAGTCCGTCCTTTTCCGGTTTGAACGTCCGATAGTTTATTGTCTCCGGCTTCTTCACCTCGCCCCTGCTCCACTTGCGGATTTCCTCCGGGGAAGCGATGTGGATCGAGAGCGCGTCAAACCTGGTACCGCCTGTAGGAACGTAACGAGCCAAGGCTTATTCCTCCTCTATGCCGAGCCCGTCGGCATCCCCGTCAACCTTCACCCATTTGCCAACGTTGAGACACAGACTTTGCAGTTCCTTGACAAGAACATTGAACGACTCCGGTGTGCCCGCCTCCAATTCCTTCTCGCCCTTGACTATCCCCTCGTACGCCTTCGTTCTGCCGGCAACGTCATCGGACTTTATGGTCAGCATTTCCTGCAATGTGTGCGCCGCACCGTACGCTTGGAGTGCCCACACCTCCATTTCGCCAAAGCGCTGCCCTCCCCTCTGGGCTTTGCCGCCCAGAGGTTGCTGCGTGACCAGCGAATACGGGCCGATAGCTCGCGCATGTATCTTGTCGTCCACGAGATGGATCAGCTTCATCATATACATGTTGCCAACCGTTACCTCGCGGTCGAACGGCTCGCCGGTTCGCCCGTCGAACAGCATGATTTTGCCGCTCTCGGGCAACCCAGCCTTTCCCAGATACTCCGCGATCTCGGATTCGGGCGCTCCACTGAAAACCGGCGAAGCGAACGTGACGCCAAGCTCTTTCGCCGCCCAGCCAAGGTGTGTCTCGAGTATCTGACCGACGTTCATCCGCGACGGCACTCCGAGGGGGTTGAGCACTATCTCCACGGGCGTTCCGTCCGGCAGAAACGGCATGTCCTCTTCCGGGAGTATCTTTGCGACAACGCCCTTGTTGCCGTGTCGGCCGGCTATCTTGTCGCCCACCGAGAGCTTTCGCTTCGTGGCGACAAACACCCGGACCTTCTTGTTAACGCCGGGCAGCAGTTCATCGCCTTTCTTCAAATTGGTGATCTTCGAATCTCTCAGACTTTCGAGCTTCTCGACCTCCGATATCGCCCGTGCCACGAGGGCTCCCCTCTTTGCGTCTGTCTTGGCGTCGCTTACGCGAAGGGTGTCCAACGCCCTGAGTTTGTTCAGGTCAAGCGTTCCGGAGAAATGTTTCTGCCGCACCTTTAGGCCTGCTTTGAACAGCAGGTCGCCCGTCGCACGATCTGCAACATCGTTTTCTATCCCGCAGCCGACGAGCATCTCCTTGAGAAGCTTCTTTGCCCGGTCGGTTATCCGTTCTATGCGCTCGCCGTATTCCTGTTCAGCCCTCGCGACCTCGCGATTCAAGGCTGTCCTTGACTCCTTGTCGCGGGGGCGTTCTTTGCGGCTGAAAACCTGTACGTCGACAACCACACCTTCCACCCCGGGGCGTACGACCATCGACGCATCCTTGACATCCTCGGCCTTCTCGCCGAATATCGCGCGCAGCAGCTTCTCCTCCGGAGCAAGCTCGGTCTCGCCCTTGGGCGTCACTTTGCCGACGAGAATGTCGCCCGGACGCACCTCCGCGCCTACACGTATTACACCCTCTTCGTCCAGATCCTTGAGTGCTTCCTCACTGACACTTGGTATGTCGCGAGTGATCTCTTCTGGGCCAAGCTTGGTATCGCGCGCCTCGGTCTCGAAGACCTCGATATGCACCGACGTGAAGATGTCGTCCTTGATGACCTTCTCGCTCATGAGGATCGCGTCCTCAAAGTTGTAGCCTTCCCATGGCATGAACGCGACCAGAAGGTTCTTTCCCAAGGCCAATTCTTCGTGATCGGTAGCGCTTCCGTCGGCGATCGCCTGGTCTGCCTTAACCTTCTGCCCCTCTCGGACTATCGGTCTCTGGTTGATACACGTGTTCTGGTTCGAGCGGACAAACTTCTTGAGACGGTAGACGTCTTCCCCCATTCCGAACGGGTCGGCATCCATGTTCCGCCTGCCCGTGTGGCGGATGACTATCATCTCCGCATCAACATATTCCACAACGCCGCTGTGCTTTGCGAGAACAACAGCTCCTGAGTTGCGCGCCACGATCGACTCCATCCCCGTACCGATAAGCGGTGCTTCGCTTGTCAATAACGGAACCGCTTGGCGTTGCATGTTTGAACCCATCAGCGCACGGTTCGCGTCATCGTGCTCCAGAAACGGCACAAGCGCCGTCGCCACGCTTACAAGCTGTTTGGGCGAGACGTCCATGTAATCCACAGCCTCCGGCGAGACCTCGGGATACTCGTTCTGATACCGTGCCAGCACCGTTTCGGAGGTGAATCGGCCCTTCGCGTCGATCGGCGAGTTCGCTTGGGCTATCGTGTACCTGCCTTCGTCGTACGCCGAGAGGTACTCGATCTGGTGCGTCACGCGCCCCCTCTTCACCTTGCGGTAGGGTGTCTCGATGAACCCGTACTCGTTCACACGAGCGTAAGTCGACAACGAGGCCATCAGGCCAATGTTCGGCCCTTCCGGCGTCTCGATAGGACATATACGCCCGTAGTGCGTCAGGTGAACGTCGCGAACCTCGAACGTGGCCCGGTCACGGCTGAGGCCACCCGGCCCCAACGCGCTCAGCCTGCGCTGGTGGGTAAGCTCGGCAAGCGGGTTCGTCTGGTCCATGAAGTGCGACAACTGGCTGCGTCCAAAGAAGTCTTTGATCACAGCACTGACCGGTTTCGGATTGACCAGCGTCTGCGGTGTCAGGGTGGCAGTGTCCTGGAAATTCATCCGTTCCCGTATCGTTCTTTCCATGCGCACAAGGCCGATTCTCACCTGGTTGGCAAGCAGCTCGCCAACCGATCTCACACGCCTGTTGCCCAGATGATCTATGTCGTCCAGCATACCCTTGCCGTTCTTCAGTCCTACCAGGTAGCGCAACGTCGCGACCACGTCTTCCTTGGACAGCGTCTGCACTCCAATGGGCACGTCTATGTTCAGCTTGCGGTTGATCTTGTAACGGCCAACTGGAGCGAGAAAGTACCGCGCCTGATCAAAGAACAGACGGTTGAACAACGTGCGCGCCGTTCCTATGGTCGCCGGGTCGCCGGGTCGCATGTGCCGGTATATCTCTATGAGCGCGTCCTCTTCGCTCGCGGTTTCATCGTGCTGCAAGGTCGTTATGATCGAGATGTCCTGAGCCTCGCTTTCCAGACTGACCAGTCTGAGCTTCTTGATACCGTTCTCGCGAATCTCGTCCAGCAGCGGCGGGGTCACCAGCGTCTTGCTTTCGGCGATGATCTCGCCTGTCTCGGTGTTGATGACGTCGGCCGCAAGAATACCGGGTGCCTCCGTACCGGATATCTCCTCGATTGGTATGCGTTTCCGTTTCTTGGGCTTGGTGACAATCTTCACTGTCGTCTCTTCAAGTTCTAGCTCTATCTTCTCTCTGTCTCCGCCTTCCGGCGCTAAATTCGGTGCGTCGCTCACCGTGAGGACCTTGATCTTATTCTCGCGAAGCTCGTCAAGAACCTTCTTGGTCAATTCCGTTTTCTTGTGTGCGACAATCTTCTTTTTCTTATCCGGGTTCTTGGTGTCCGGACACTCCACGTCTTTTGCAAGCTTGCTGCCCAATATTCTTCGGACAGGCACGTGCCTGTCGCCCATCAGCACCGTTTTTTGAGCGAGTTCCACCTCGACGGTATCGAAGAACAGACCGATGATCTCTTCGTCGGTCTCATAGCCGATCGCACGCAATATGATGGTTGCGAGCAGCTTCGAGCGACGATCTATTTGCATGTACATAACTTCATTAATGTCGTACTCGAACTCCAACCACGCACCGCGGTACGGTATGACTCGTGCTGCCAAGAGCTTCCTGCCGCTCTGGTGGAGCTTCTCCTCAAAACTCACCCCGGGCGACTTGTGCAGTTGGCTCACCACAACTCGTTCAGCACCGTTGATGATGAACGTGCCGCTCTCCGTCATAATGGGCAGATCGCCTAGAAATACATCCTGCTCCAGCATTGTACCCGGCGTAACTTCTCCCTCTTCGCCGTGGGATTCATGGACGACGAGCTTCAGCCGTGCCTTGAGCGGTCGGGAGAAGGTCAGCCCTCGCCTCTGGCATTCGTTGATGCTGTACTTGGGTGGACCAAAGGAGTAGTTGACAAACTCGAGCACCACCGAGCCGTCATGGGATTTTACCGGAAAAATGTCCTCAAAAATCCCTTGCAAGCCGGCGCTTGCTCGCTCCTCTGGCCTTCCGGCCATCTGAAGGAATCTCTCGTAAGATTCCGTTTGGATGGCTACCAAGCTCGGGATCGGTACCGGGTCCTGAAGCTTGCCGAGGTCTACTCTCAGACCGCTAGAGTTCGCAGACGATCTCATCCAGACTACCCTCACTCATTTGGTTTGACAGCCGTAACTCCCAAAAAAAACAAACGCACGGGGCGGTCCAGAGACACACCACCCCTCTCGAGGATCTTCAGTTTACCATAAACTGGCAATATTTGTCAAGTTCCGTTTTCCACAACCCAAAGACTACGCCCAACCGTGTTTGCTCCTTGACAGTTGTGTGCCTTCTCAGCTATGCTCTTCATAGTTTGGGAATTGTGTTGGCGCCGCTGTGTCGTGGAAAGATATGGGAGAGTCCACGCAGCCTTGATCCTTGTCCCTAGTGCCGTCGTTTCGTCGAGGGCGATGACCGTGGCCGCGCAGGCCATCATGGATTTCCGCGAGCTAAATACATGAACCTCGACTCGGCGCGCTATGAAGAAAGCCAGCGGCGAAATCAATGATATGGCCCGTTGGGAGTAAGTATTTTTGCCGCTAACGACGTGGAGGCAATGGATTTATCGAGCAAATTGCCTGTTTCAGGCTTTTCGGCTCAACAGAGAATGGGACACGACATAGGGGTGAGATGCCCGGGACGCACATCAGACAAGCGACGAGTGCTGCGCACGTGCGCGACACCATAATCGGGGGTGTTCATAGACCTCGGCAGAAGAAATGCCGAGAAACGGGACCAGAGCGAGTGACGGGTCGACGATGACGACGAGCGAGGAACGCCCGACGCCGGACGTACCGGGTAACAAGATTACCGGACGCTATGAATGGGCGCTGGCGTTGGTCCTGATCGCCAGCGTGGCGCTTTGCTTTTGGGTGCTGCGGATCAACAGAGGAATTCATCCCGGGCTGAGTGAAAGGGGAGTTCGGCAAGCCGATTTTTGTATAGATCTGTCTTGCGGTTACGTGCCGATGACGGAGTACTTTGTGCAATCGGTTCGTGGTGGCGAGCTTCCGCTCTGGAACCCCTACCAGGTACTCGGCAAACCGTTTCTGGCCTATCCCTTAGCCTGGTTTTACCCGCCGTCGTGGCTCTGTCTTATCGCGCCCATGGGGGTGGCGCTCCAGGTGTTGGCAGTGCTCCATCTGGTGGCGGCCGGTTTCTTCACGTACTGGTTCTGCCGGACGTTGAAACTGGCGTTCGCCCCATCGTTGGCGGGCGGTTTCTCGTTTGTGTTCTGCGGTTTTGTGCTGCACAATGCGTCGTGGTCGCCGGTCCACGCAGCAGCGATAGCATGGGTACCGCTTGGGTTTGTGTGCATTGCGAGGCTGTTCAGAGACGAGACACACGGTTGGGCCGTGGCGCTGTGGGGCGTGTGTGCGGTACAGATCCTCACGGGTTTCCTGCAATACTCGCTGTATATGTACTACGGGTTGGGCGGCTACATGCTGGTGCTGGCCGTGTCGAAGTACCGTGAGGGGAGAGACTGGAAGCTCGTGACGCGTCTTGTGGGGCTGTGCGTCGGCGCGATGGTGTTAGGAGCGCTGGCGGCGTCGGTACAACTCATTCCGCTACAGGAGCTTGCGGGTCAGAGCCTGAGAGCTGCGCTCGGGAAATCTTACGGGTCCGGTTTTGAGACAGGTAGAGGCGACATAGCGCGGCATATTCACAATATGTTGCTGCCGTCACGTTTAGCGATTACCTGGGCGGTCACGTGGCCGCCGGTTGTTGCGGGGTTGGCGGGAGTGTTTCACCGGAGGCGTCGGGATGCGTTCTTCTTTGGAGCACTGGTGGTGGCCTCGGTGCTGCTGGCTGCCGGACGCGGGTCGTGGCTGTATGATCTGTATAGTAGACTGCCCACCGGCGACATGTTCGTCCACGCACAACGCTTCTCGCTGCTGTACTCGTTCGGGATAGCCGTACTGGCGGCGATGGGACTGGACCTGTTGGCAGTCGGAGCGAACGCGGACGGCGGCATGCGCAAATGGCCCGTAGCGACACGCGTGGTTCAGTTTGTCCTGTACGCGATAGCGCTGGCG
>Ga0114922_10003973_pt1 | contig 13738 bp, 6 predicted proteins | sample AartaG_FD_100975 | JGI IMG/M metagenome (GOLD analysis project Ga0114922, IMG submission 100975) | Deep subsurface microbial communities from Aarhus Bay to uncover new lineages of life (NeLLi) - Aarhus_00045 metaG | ecosystem: Environmental > Aquatic > Marine > Oceanic > Sediment | place: Aarhus...
CAAAGAAAACGGCTACAAAACCCTGGGGGGGGGGAAGCTGTATCATGCAGCCTCCTTGAGCGAGAAGATGTACACCGGATATATCGATCCCCGCCCGTGGGATGAATATTTCCCATCCAAAAACCGTCAGATGCCGCAAGAGGTCCTGCCGGAAAAGGTGCCCACCAATAGCAACAAGGCGTTTTATGGCGGGCGCTTCGATTGGGTGGCACTGGATATCGAACCGGATGGGATGGCCGACGCGAAAGTCGTCTCATGGGCCGAGCAGCACCTTAGTCAAAAACATGATCAACCGCTGTTCCTCGCCGTTGGTATCTACCGACCACACATTCCGTGGTACACGCCGAGAAGCTACTTCAAGCGACATCCGTTGAAAGAAGTTGTTCTGCCGGAGGTTGTTCAGCAACTGTCCGCTGCCTTTGAAACATGGTGGAAAGATGTCCAACCGTGTCTTATCAACGAGCAGAAAGCAAAATAGAATAGACTGAAAATGAAAGAAACTTAAAATGAGAACGAAACAGCGCATGATTTGTTTTACCGTTTGGCTCTGCTTGTCCGCAAGTGTCATCGCATCTGGATCTCAGACCGAATCAACGGATTCGCCGCCCAATATCATTGTGTTCTTGGCGGATGATCTCGGGTGGGGTGACCTTGGCTGCTATGGCCATCCGCTTATCAAGACGCCGAACCTCGACCGCCTCGCTGCCGAAGGCCTGCGTCTTAGGGACTGTCATGCCGGGGCCGCTATTTGCTCACCTTCCCGCGGAGCCTTGTTGACCGGTCGCACGCCCGCCAGACTCGGCATCTATAGTTTGTGCAATGGAGGAGTTCACCTTCGGGACGAGGAAATCACCATTCCGGAAATTCTCAAAGAGGCCGGTTACAGTACCTTCTTTGCGGGCAAGTGGCATCTGGGTGAACTGACCGGGGGAAATCACCCCAATCCCGGAAAGCACGGTTTCGACCACTGGTATGCCGCCTCCAACGGTAAGCCGACAACCTACAGATCCAAAGGATTTGTCGAAAATGGCCGCGCGCTTAAAGAGCCGCCGGACGGCTATTACTGCGATGTCATCGTAGAGAAAGCGATTCAGTGGATCAAACAACGAAACCCAAGCAAACCGTTCTTTTTGGAACTCTGTAGCAGTGAGCCGCATGAACCGGTTACCCCCGCTCCCACATACGCGGCTATGTATGACAACGATCGAATCCGCGAAATGGAAATTCAGGTACGGCGGGGCGGTCTCCCCTTTCCCCCATGGCAACTCAACCGACCGGAACTTAGCCGACAGTACTACGGTATCGTAACGCAACTCGACAATGCAGTTGGGACCCTGATGAAGGCCCTGGACGAAATGGGGCTGGCCAATAACACACTGCTCTTTTTCACCTCCGATAACGGTCCCGAGTATCACGAATGGATCTTCCCGAACCGGAGAACCTACGGCAGTACCGGCGGATTCCGCGGCGCCAAACGATTTCTTTACGAAGGCGGAGTCCGTGTACCGGGAATCGTCCGCTGGCCGGCACGTATTAAGCCGGGACGCGTCGGCGATGAACTGGTTTCAAGCGTGGATCTACTGCCGACGATCTGCGAAATTGTTGGAGCTGAAGTGCCGCAGGATTGCCTGATTGACGGAACAAGCATCCTGCCGCTATTCGATGGGAAGAGCATCCAGCGAAATGACCCGCTCTTGTGGCACGGTGCCCGTACAGATATCCCGCAGTTTTCCATGCGGCAGGGTGATGAAACCATGGTGGCCTATATCAAGCCTCCTCAGGAAGGCCAGACAAAGTACGATTGGCTTAGCACCTCTGATATCGATCTGGTGGAATACTACGACTTGAGCATAGACCCGTTTCAGGAAGTCGAACTCTCCGAGCATCGGCCTGAAAGATTTAAACAGTTACGCCAAAGCTTCCTTCTGTCAATAGAGGAACTTCGCAGAGATATGTATGTCTGGAAGGACGTTAAGTACACAAAGCCCGTTTCCGCCATGGTGAACTGGAACAAAGGCAAGTGGAATCGCCAGATTAAAAACCAGGGTACTTTTGAGGAAAAGATGCGCCCAGAAAAGAACAGACAACATTGAAGGTATGGTATGATGCTGGATGGTCTAGATGATATCTTCATGGTGTTAAGGTGGGATGGAATTCCCCAGTTGCATCAATGAACGAGCCGCTTCCTTGAAGCCTTTAAATGATCATCGCTGAAGTTGATAGATGACTTCTGAAAAATGGAAAACATGATGGTAATAGACAGATGAAGAAGATGATATCGATCGTTGTATTGTTGTCCGCGGCAATTGGAGTGTTTGCTCAAGACGAGAGCGATTTTTATATGGAACCTGATCCCTATGCGTTTGCAAAAAACCTCGTCACGGATTATGGCGTTAACAACCAAGATACAAAAGATGACACCCTTGGCCTGCAAAAGGCGATTGATGACGTCTCGGCTCAGGGCGGAGGCACCATATCGATTCCTGCGGGCCGATACTATTTTCTGGGGGTGTCGATCAAGTCGAATGTTCATATCGAAATTGCTGAAAATGCCGTAATCATTCCTACGCCGCAGGGGAAGGACTCAATCTCTAATATGATCAGTGTTGGAGAGAATGGCGCCACGGTCAAAAACGTATCTATAAATGGTTTAGGCAAAGGTTTTATAGTGGATTTGCGGGAGACTGATTATAGAGCACTCAGAATTTTCCAGCTCTTCAATGTGGACAATTTCCTGCTCGCTAACTTTACCGTGCTGGACAAACAAACGGGGAAATCATCCATTACCTTTAATCCGACCGAGCTCAACGGCCAGTATTATGCGCCCAGAAATGGCGTTGTCAAGAATGTCAGGGTTTACGATGCGCATTATGGCTACGGCTTGTCTCAGATTAAAGGCGGGGTAAATGTGTTGTTCAAAAACTTGTCGGGGCAGGGAGGCGTTACTCTTCGGCTTGAGACGGGCTCCGAAGGGGTAAACGATAAGCTGCTAATCGGTCTAATGGACAATCTATATGGCCGGAATATTTCCTGTGAGGACGGCAATGCCGCTGTGATGATCTCACCCCATAGCAGGGAAATCGGGAAAGCCGATATCAAAGGAGTATATGCAAAGAATTGCGGGTTTGCGGTGCGAGTGGAAAAAGGCTTTGCGGCGCAGAAGGATATTCCAGGCGTCGTCCCGGGGACCTTTGCCCCGTCCGTGGTTGAAGATGTAACCGCGGTCTATGGGCCGACCGCACAATTGAAATCCAAGCATTTTAAATATATACCGACCGATCTCAGGCACTTGATCAAACGGGTCCCCAACAAAGCCGGCAAGAAAGCTATCTATATCGGCCCATCTGCGGCCGCGGCGGTAAACAGTGCCGAAGGCGATGGCCCCGGACATTATAAGGTAACGCTTCGCAACGTTGAGGCAATCGGATTTGAGTACCAGCCAAAAGCAATCGTAACAGAAGCTGACGCTATTAAGGCAGTCCGTGACCTGTAGCGGTAAAAATGAGCATCTATATAAACCCGCATAATAGCGGATAGATCGGTGTTTTTCATGAATAGAATAAAGTTCTATTGTTGGCTGGCGGCGGTGCTGGCCGTTTTCCTGACCGCACATGGACGGGCACAGGCGAAATGCCGCCCCAATGTCATCGTAATCCTGACGGATGATCAGGGCTACGGCGACATGTCCTGCCATGGTAATCCCTACCTGAAGACTCCGGAACTGGACCGGCTGCACGCGGAGGGCGTTCGCTTAACCGATTTTCATGTGGATCCCACCTGCGCGCCCACCCGGGCTGCACTGATGACGGGCCGCTATTCTGCGCGGGTCGGCGTGTGGCTGACATACGGCAGTCGGAACCATCTGCGCCGTGATGAGATTACCATGGCCGATATCTTTAAACGGAACGGATACAGGACAGCGATCTTCGGCAAGTGGCATCTGGGTGACAACTATCCCTTCCGTCCGATGGACCGTGGTTTTGACGAGTCGCTCGTTCACGGCGGCGGGGTAGTCGGGGAGGCACCTGACTATTGGGACAACAATTACTATGACGATGTTTATTTCCGGAACGGAAAGCCGGAAGCAGTGAAAGGCTACTGTACGGATGTCTGGTTTAATGAAACGATCAAGTTTGTTGAGAAGAACAAAGATAGGCCGTTTTTTGTCTATCTGCCGACCAATGCAGCGCACGCCCCTTTTCATGTGCCTGCAAGATACATGAAACCCTATGCGAGCCAAAAAGGACGCGCGGCGTTCTACGGCATGATCGCCAACATCGACGAAAACCTTGGTAAACTGCGGCTGAAGCTGAATGAGCTGTCGCTCGACCGGGACACTATTCTGGTATTCTTCAACGACAACGGAACCAGCGGAGGGGTCACTCTGGCAAAGAACGGAAGCGACACCAGAAACGGCTGGGAAGTGATTGGCTATAACGCCGGCATGCGCGGCAGGAAGACCTCCCGCTATGAGGGCGGCCATCGCGCGGCATGTTTCATCCGTTGGCCAAAGGGCGGTTTAACTGGTGGCAGGGAAATTCACGGCGTCACCGCCCACATTGACCTTTTACCGACCTTAATCGATTTGTGCGACCTTCAGTCTGAAGATACATCGCGTTTTGACGGAGTATCGCTGAAGCCGGTTCTCAATAACGAAGATGCAAAGCTGCCGGAACGATCTGTGGTGGTGCACGATCAGGGACGATTTGGCAAACCGGTTGGTGAAGGACTCCTCATTAAAGACAAAGACTACTCGGTCATGCAAGGAACGTGGCGACTGGTCGGCAATGAACTCTATGATCTGAGCAAAGACCCCGGTCAGCGAAACGACATTGCCGCTCAGCATCCCGAAGTGGCCAAGCACCTTCGGGGGGAATATGAATCCTGGTGGAAAAGCATTACGGAGAAATCGGATACGTACTGTCCCTTCGTCATCAATCCGCCCAAACAAAAGGTGGTTATTATTACATCGCAGAGTCTGCTTGGAGGAGAGGTGGCCTACAGTCAGCGTCATGTCCAAAGCGGCATGCCCATTGATGGCTGGGCGGTGATTGATGTGGAGGTGCCGGGAGCCTATCGGATTACGCTTCGCAGATGGCCAAGGGAGTCAAATCTCGGTATCCGTGCCGAAGCTCCCGTCCATCCCATGCATCCCTCCACCCACAGAATGAAAAAGATTCCCTGCAGAGTTGTGAACGCTGTGGAGGCCCGATTGCAAGTGGGCCATTTCGACAAAACCGTTGCAGTTAAGGAGGCAGACAAGGAGATCGCCTTTGAGGTCGATCTTCCCCCGGGCGAGCAACGAATCCAGAGCTGGTTCACAATGGAAGACGGCGAGCAAAGTGCCGCCTATTACACCTACATTGAACCGGTCTCTATGAGAGGGCAAACTCCGGTTCAGATGAAAGAGTTGATCGCGGCGGCGGCGACTCCTGCTGCCGAGAAAACATCAGACGCAAGAGACAATTAGACAGGAAATTTGGTTTATTGACAATGATGGTGGAAATGTTATGAAAGTTCACGAGCAAATCTTATTACTGACACTCATAATCTTCAGTCATTCCTCTTATGGAGCTGATTGGCCACAATGGCGACATGATGCAAAGCGGTCAGGAGCAACCGAAGAAGAATTACCACTGAAGCTGAAGCGACAGTGGATGCTTTCCCTGGGAAAGCCGGCTCCGGCCTATGAGCATCAATATCGAATGTGTGCGGACTTCAGTTACTCGCTGGTTGCGGCTGATGGAACGCTCTTTGTTCCATCCAATGTGACCGATCAGATAATGGCTTTTGATTTGGCAGCAGGAGAGTTGAAATGGCGTTATGTCACCGATGGCCCAGTTCGGTTTGCACCGGTTTATCATAAAGGGAGACTATTCTTTACTTCAGATGATGGTTATCTGTACTGTGTCAACTCAAAAGATGGAAGACTGCTTTGGAGACAGCGCGGTGTTCCGAAAGATATTCCCGATATGCTTATGCTGGTGAATGGACGCATGGTTTCGCGCTGGCCCGCGCGCGGCGCTCCGGTCTTGAGCGGCGGCCTCATCTATTTCGGCGCGGGAATATGGCCCGAAGAGGGATCTTATCAAAATGCAGTGGATGCCAAAACGGGCGAGTTGGTTTGGCAAAGCGATGCTCTATCTATCATTAAGGAGGGCATGTGCGACCATGGAACCAATCATGATTTGAGCTTGCCTCCCCATGGATATCCTGCCGTTATCAACAACAAACTTGCCGTAACCTCAGGTCGAACTCTGGCGGCATGGTTTGACCTGAAAACCGGCAAGATGGATCCCTACACTTCCTTCTACGTCAAGTTCCTGGCTCCTCGCGGTACCTGGTACGTGGCTGGAAACGACGACTACTGGGTGCAGGGTGGAAACTGGTTCGCTACCCATCCGGGTGTGGTACCTCGCAAGCCGGCAGAAATGAAGGACACGGTCACGCCGCTGGCCTGGTCGAGAAAGTCACCCGAGGCGGCCGAGTTTTCGCTGAGGAACCGCCCCTTCCTGTTCACGGACAAACCGAATGGGATGGTTACCGGCGCGGGGTACGAGAATCTGTATTCCGAACCGGTCTTCACCGAAAACACGATGTACGCCTCGGTTTATGGTGAGAAAGAGAAGTACGCGGTTACGCGTGGGCATACCTTCGTGAAGTTCCGGCCATTCGACAAGATCGTCGCCCGCGACCTGACCGAGCCTCGGTGGCGCATGCAGGGAACAGGCATGAGCGGCGCGAGCAAGCGCACCGCTCCAATTGCCGCGATCGATTTCCCGATCAAGTGGGAAATGGAGTCATCCCTTCGCGCATTGATCAAGGCCGGAAGCCATCTGATCGTCGGCGAAAAAGACCTGATTGCCGCCATCGCCATCCCGAAAAACGGAGAGACTCCAAGAATCAGCTGGGAAGCAAAGATCGAAGGGAATCCAGTTAACACGTTGGTGGCCGATGGGAAACTGGTGACTGTAACGGATACTGGGAATGTTTACTGTTTTGGAACCGGGGCGGAATCCAAAACCGGAATTCCGGTTACGGAAACTATCGAGATGTCGCCCAAGAATGGCTTCGCCTTGGTACTCGGTTGGAGTGATGGAAAGGAAGCCCTTGAATTGGCAAGAGACCCCGAATGGCGAGTTGTTATTCTGGAAAAAGATTCTGCAAAAGTCACAGCAATCCGGAAGATTCTCAACAAAATCGGGCTTTACGGTAGGCGTGCACAGGTCATCCCTGCTCGAGCGAACATTGAGCTGACTCCCTACTGGGCAAACCTTGTGATCGTAAACGATGTGACACTGCTTGGTACTTCCCAGCAGACGTTGACCGTTGCTGTCGATGCGCTCAGGCCCTTCACTGGCGAAATGTCCATGGATTCAAGTGTAGATCAGAGTACCGTAGAAAGCCTGGTCACCAGCAGAACGGATTATCGGATCGAAAGATCGACCCTCTACCGGATTTCGGCTCCCGCCGGTGCGGCAGACTGGACGCATGAATCAGCGGACGCGGATAACAGCTTCGTCGGCAAGGACAAGCTGGTCCGGTGGCCGTTGGGCGTCCTTTGGTACTCCGGGGACATCGACCGCTTTTACACACCGGAGGCCCATTACCAGCACGAACGGACTCCCTATCCGCTCATCAAGAACGGCAGGATGTTCATCATCACGCACGATTTGCTTCATGCCGTCGACATTTACACGGGGGACTATCTCTGGGAGGCCAAGATGCCCTTGACTTCCTATGTTAAAACACGACTGTTTGACAACAGGTTATATGGTAGACCCACAGAGCGAAACTATGTACTCTCCAATGACCTCATTTACTGTGTCACCGGAAAAGAAATCTATTCTTTTGACGTTGAAACCGGAAAGCAAAGCAGGACTATTCCAATTCCTGAACAATTGCAAATAGAGGCCAAAGAAAGTATTGGAAAGACCACAACCCAAAAAATAAAGGAAACAGGCGAAAGCTTGTTGCTGCAGCCTATTCCCGAATGGACAGAAGTCAGGCTCTGGGAAAATCTCCTGATTGCCAAGGCCGGCAAACATTTGGTTGCCATTGACCGGCATAGCGGAAAAGTGAAATGGTCAAGAAAAGGGGTGTTGGAGTATACTACATACACAATTGGAGATAATAGAATGTATGGCATTGACTGCATTCCGGATAGCTACGTAAAGAAACAGAAACAGCACGAAAAGAGAGGAGAGCTTTTTGCCCTTGACCCGGCAAACGGGGCAGAACTCTGGAAAAGAGATATTCACTATCAGTCCTGGCCGGACATTATACCTCCTGGCGTTAGGATCTGGATGAAACCACCTATGCCGTTTTTGGGTTACAATGCAAAGCACAAGCTGTTGGTCATCGCATATAATGGTAACAACATCATTGTAAGCAACGCCAGGGATGGTTCCGAACTATGGACCCTGAAAAACCCGGAAATGGAAAAGGACCGGCGGATCTATACTCCGAATATATTGGACGATTATCTTATGCTCAGCCTTAGCAAATACACGGGCGGTATGGGATTTCTGGTGGATATCAGGACTGGAAAGAAACTGCAAGATGAGTGTCAGGTTCCACGCGCCCGAACTTGTGGCCGTTTGATCGGCAACAGCCATCTCTTGACTTATCGTGATGCGGCAACAGAGTTGTATGACATCGAATCAGACCGCACCATTCCTTTCAATTCCATGCGGGCCGGATGCACCACAAGTTTTATTCCGGCCGGCGGTGTAATGTCTGCCCCGATGCTTGGGCATGGCTGCGTATGCAACTATCCCATGTTCGCCTCCGCTGCGCTGTATCACATGCCAGGAAGCGAATCCATGCGTCCGAAAGCTGTTCAACAATCATGGGAAAGGAAATAAGCCAATGAAAACGGTTTTGAAACCAGTTGTAGTTCTGGCCCTCTGTTTCACACTTCATTTGGAGGCAAGCGGGGCATCAAAAAACCGGCCCAATATTCTGTGGATCACTATCGAGGATTGGTCGCCGGATCTTTCTTGTTACGGCACCAAGGGAATTCATACGCCGCATGTGGATAAACTGGCATCGGAAGGGATTCGTTACGAGATGGCATTTACCACTTCGCCGGTCTGCTCCGCGTCGCGTTCGGCCATGATGACCGGCTTTCATCAAAACTACATTCGAGCGAACCAACACCGCGAACATGACAAGAAGCCACTGCCGCACGGCGTCAAACCTATTCCACACCTGTTGGAGAAGGCTGGCTACTTCACTGCCCTGATGAGCTGGAAGACCGACTGCAACTTTACGCCGAACAAGAAGGAAGAGTTGTTCATGGGAGAAGACTGGGCCGAGCGTGAACCGGGACAGCCGTTCTTTGCCCGCATTACTTTTGGGGGCACTCACCGTTCTTTCAATCGCGACCCGGAGCGCCCCATCGATATCAAGGATGTGCAACTTCCGCCCTACTACCCCGACACGCCGTTTTGCCGTCGCGACTGGGCCAATGGGTTGGAGCAGATGCAGTTGGTGGACAGCGAAATCGGCGCGTTGCTCAAGCGGCTCGATGATGAGGGCCTGGCCGACAATACCATCGTGTTCTTTATTGGCGATCACGGACGCTGCCATATTCGCGGTAAGCAGTTTCTTTATGACGGCGGTATTCGCATCCCGATGGCCATGCGCTGGCCGGGCAAAGTCGCCCCGGGTCAGGTCAGCGATGACCTGGTCATGTCGATCGACATTTGTGCCACCATCCTCGAAGCGGCAGGCACAACGCCGCCGGTACCGCTGCATGGAAAAAGCTTGTTCAGTGAGGAAGTAAGGAAGCGGAAATATGTCTTCGCGGCACGCGACAAGATGGATGAGACGCATGATGCCATGCGGGCGATCCGTTCAAAGGATTACAAGTTGATCCTCAACCTGATGCCTGAACGTCCCTGGTGCCAATACAATCGCTACAAAGAAAATGGGTATCCTATGCTTGCGGAGTTGAATGTCTTGAATCTGAAAGGCCAGCTCACACCGGAACAAGCGGCCTTCCTGGCCCCCGCCAAACCGGAAGTCGAGTTGTATGACCTGCGCAGCGACCCATATGAAGTAAGGAACCTCGCGGACGATCCAGACTACGCGCCGATCAAAGCGGAAATGCTCTCGGAACTGGACAAGTGGTGCAAGAATGTGATTCACGACCAGGGCATATCGGAAGATTTTCGCGCCCTCGATGTCTTTCCGGCCTTATGCCCCGTGTCGAAGGTAGACGACTGGGTCGAGGCAAACGCCGAGAACTACGACTTCAACAAATGCGGATGGCCCGCGTGGTATCCCACCCGAACATTGCAGGATTGGGAAAGGGCCCGCGAACTCTGGGAGCCTTATGTTTTCCGAAGCCCCACGCAGGACGTTCCCCGACCCACGATTGGCCATTCGAAGAAGAAAAGGAAGGAGTAAGGCGCAGGTGCCGAGTACTACATGCAGATAAAGAGCGAGGGATTCCCGAATGGGCTCATCCTGAGCTTTAGAATACCAATCTAATTATTCCAGGAGTATAACATGAAGTATATATTTGTATTATTCGCACTTATTGTCGGAAATCTTCACGCCGGTACGGACATCAATGCCTCACCAAAGGTTAAAGACATCCTCTCTTCTTCAGGCGTCAAAGGCGGATTTGTAGTTGTTATAGGTTGTCCTTCGTCAAATTCAGGACAGGCGATCTTTAAACAATTGATTCGTACTGCTGGCGGCCCTTACTTGGTCCAATTTCTTGACGCAGAAGGTGATAAAATCAACGAAGCTAGAAAGGCGATTCAGGCAGAAGGATTGTGCGGAAAGGTTTCTGCCATTGCTTTTGACGGAGGGAGTTTGCCGTACATAGATAATCTCGTGAACCTGGTGATAGTCAGTGATAAATCAAACGTAGAACATGATGAAGTCATGAGAGTCCTGGCTCCACTTGGGGTGGCATATATCAATGGAAAGAAGACTGTTAAGCCGTGGCCTGCGGAGATCGACGAATGGACACACTATCTTCATGGACCTGACAACAACGCAGTAGCCAAGGATACTGTCGTGGCTCCCCCGAAAGGAATGCAGTGGTCAAACTACCCGCTCTGGGACAGGGATCACTCTACTCTTAACGGTTTTGCCAGCATGGTATCGTCCAAAGGCCGTATCTTTACGATCGAAGACCGCGCGCCGATCTCGATCCCAAGCATGCCCGGCAAATATACGCTTGTCGCCAGAGACGCCTTCAACGGGATAGAGCTGTGGAAACATCCGTTTCCCGACTGGGAAAACGTAACCCATCACATGAAAGGTGCGCCCCCTCAGCTAAACAGGAGAATGGTGGCTATTGGCGATAAAGTCTATGCGACACCGGGGATCACTGCGCCTGTAGTCGCTTTCAACGCCCCAGATGGAAAGATCTTACACAGGTATGAAGGGACGAAAAGGACTCAGGAAATTGTCTACTACCAAGATGTTCTTTATCTCGTCACCGGGGACTCGGCAAAAAACTTGGGTTACGAATCGGAACAGCAACAATACCCAAGCCAAATGCGGTTCGGTGAGAAATATTACAGCCCGCGCAGCAAGTTCTACACACCCCGCGAACTGCTGGAACAGGTCCGTGACCATTCCATCATTGCCGTAGATGTTTTGACCGGACGCAGGATATGGGAGATTTCAGGTGAAAGGACCAAAGACTACGAGGGAATCTCACTCGCGGTTGATGGCAACAGACTCGTATACCAGGCCAACAAGCAACTGATATGTGTGGACAGGACGACCGGTAAAGAGCTATGGAAGACGCCTGTCCAAACATCGTGGCTCAAGAGAAGCAATAGGGCTGCCGGTTCAAACGCCACCATAGTCATGAAAGACAAAATCGTCTACCGGGCCGAGTCTGACGGTCTGAAAGCTTATGCTCTGGAAGACGGTAGACTACTGTGGAAGTCAAAAGGTGGCGTTCCCTTTGGATACTTGTCATCACCCGATCTATTCATCGCCAATGGAGCAGTGTGGGTACAGAATAATCATACCGGATTCGACTTTCTTTCAGGTGAGGCGGTTCAGAAACGCGGGGACTCCCGAAACGGTCCCATGGGGCATGACCGCTGCCACCGTAACAAGGCAACTGAACGGTTTATTATAGAATCAAAGTCCGGCGGAAATGATTTTTCATTTCTCGGTTCAGAAGATTCCCTGAGCCATCCGTGGGTACGCAACACATGCAGCATGGGATGCATGCCGTGCAACGGACTACTTTACTCTACGGCACACGCGTGCGGTTGTGTCAACGAGACAGTACTGAACGGCGTCTGGGCGTTGACGGGACAAAGAGACCTTAAACTGAAAACCGGCAGCCTCCAGAATCCCCTCGTTAAGGGAGCCGCCTACAAAGATATAACCCTCAGTCCCCAGCTTTCTAACTCATGGTTCACTTACCGCGGGAACAATTCGAGAAGCGGATTTGCTCAAACAAGGATCCCTTCAGAACTTAAGCCGCTGTGGGAAACGAAGCTCCCGTCCGCTCCAACGCAGGCGACAATCGTTGACGGAAGACTTTACATAGCCTCTGTTGACGCGCATACGGTCTACTCCATCGATGGTTCGAACGGAAAGATTCTCTGGAGCTATACCGCCGGGGGCCGAATCGATACACCGCCCACTTATCATAAGGGACTTCTTCTTTTCGGCTCTCGAGATGGATGGGTATACTGCCTGAGAGCGAGTGACGGAGAACTGGCCTGGCAGTTCAGGGCCGCGCCATCTCGGGAACACCTCGCATGCGCCTTCAACCAGATTGAGTCTCTGTGGCCAGTTAACGGAAGTGTTCTTTTACTTAACGATGTCGCCTATTTCACCGCCGGTAGAAGCACTTTCCTTGACGGCGGAATTATCATGTACGGCCTGGATCCGGTTACAGGCGAAAAACTCCATGAACGCGTCCTGAGTGGACCGTACGAACAGGGCGGAGAACCAATCAAGTTCGAAGACAAACACACAGCAATCTACGGGAACAAGAATGAAATACTGGTAACCGACGGAAAATTGATTTACCTGTCACACTGGGCGTTTACTTCTGATCTAACGCAGATAGAGGATGTCGAAAAACATGAGGATCATCTCATGACTGGATCTTTCATGCTGGATGATGCAAAACATCACAGGAGCTATTGGACCATGTCCCGCATCGTCCCATCCGACAGGCGTGTGCCGCAGGTCGCCATTCCGGACGGTGATCTTATCGTAATGGACGGCAGAAGAGTTTTCGGGACAAGAGCACTGCAAACAGGTTCGAATTCCAAGTCATTAGATCCCAGGGAGAAGGGCTTTACTCTCTTTTCTATGACCGCGTTTGAAAAAACAATGAAGACTGAAACTGGGAAGGAGTCGACAAAACGCAAGAAGAACAAATCCAGGATATTAAGATATGCGCCTGTAAGCAAGTATGAATACCGCGAGAACTGGATGACCGGCATCCATGTCAACGCAGAAGCCATGCTGATGGATGATGACAACCTGTTCCTTGCAGGAACACCGAACGCGTTCCCTGAAGATGATATCTTCAAGGGCGTGGAAGGCAGGATGGGCGGTCTGTTGATCGTAGTGTCAAAAGAAGATGGAGCGGAACTGGCCAGGTATGCTCTTAAGGATGTTCCATCATGGGATGGCATGTCCGCGGAAGATGGAAAACTCTTCATAAGCCTGAAGAACGGATCAGTTATCTGCTTCGGCAGCAAATAGAAGCTGCCTGAAGCGCAAATCG
>Ga0114922_10003974_pt1 | contig 13737 bp, 8 predicted proteins | sample AartaG_FD_100975 | JGI IMG/M metagenome (GOLD analysis project Ga0114922, IMG submission 100975) | Deep subsurface microbial communities from Aarhus Bay to uncover new lineages of life (NeLLi) - Aarhus_00045 metaG | ecosystem: Environmental > Aquatic > Marine > Oceanic > Sediment | place: Aarhus...
CCTGATCCGTTTCTCATTTTCTATCACCTCCTTGGACACGGTTCACGATTAGGGTAACGATTCTGATTTCTGGCACTCGAAAATCCCCCTAACCCCCTTTACAAGGGGGAACTTAGCTATCCCTAATTCTTCAGGGGGAACTTACTGATTTCCAACTTTTCAGGGAAAAATGACATTCCCCCTTGTAAAGGGGGTTAGGGGGATTTTCCAACGGTGTTCATACAGACGCTGCATCTTCTTAAAGTACATGAGTCAATATTTAAAGGCATTAAGATTTGGTCTTTCCCATAGTATCTTTGCGACGAAAACGCTGTTGTCGCTGCCGTATTTTTCGCAACCAATGGGCTGCATCCATTCGGTCACTGTAACCCACGTCTGTTTCTCATCAACGTCAACCACCCCAAAGTTCCCGAGACGAGCGCCGCGCTCTGGCACCAGTATCCGCTCAGTCTCGCGCATCACACACAGACGCTCAGGATCAACCTGGGCGATGAATAACGGCGCCCGATGACGGAAAACGTGGTCATTATTACCGCCTCTACGGGTATAGACGAGGAATAATGCGTCGCTGTGAGTAAACCAGTGTTGTTGCGTGTTATAGTTCCCCAGCTCTGTTCCATCATCAAAAGTCCAGGGGCGATGCGGCTCAAAGTGCAGTCCGTCAGAGCCTGTAGTCACATAGCCGCGCTCATCATTGCGCATAGTCAGAAAATAGCGTCCGTCGTAGAAAGTCAATGAAGGCTCACCGAGTCCTCGCGGCTGTTCTACAGTCAGCTCGTCACCATGCTCCACGTATCTGAGCTTCGAACCATCGAAACTGCATCGGACTATAGTTGTCTTCGAGTTCCTGGAGCTTTCATCTGTGCGTTCCCGGAAGTATACTGGCAATAGAATGGTGCCATCCTGTAGATCAACGCGCTGAGTACATCCAGCTCCAGCAGAGAAGAATTTCTCCGGATCTGGCATTTCCAGGGCATCCCAGGGAGTCCAGGTACGGGTCTCCGGGTCGTAGACAGAATAGGCCGTTCTGCGAGGCCTCAGACCGGGCATCAGCGAATCCCCGATATAGTGAGCCAGATGCCCGGTTCCCAGGAGCTTTCCTGTCGCCGCATGCCACTTAGGTGTAAAATCACAGATACATACTTCAACGCCATCTGGCTGGCTCCGCCTGCCGAGGGTTGAGTGTTCCTCTGGCGCAGACCACGTTCCCCCCAGATCATCCGTCCGCATCTCATTCAAGGCGTAGAACACATCCGACGCGCTGAGAAGCAGTTTCTGCATGGTCAGTACAACTATCGGCATGCTGCCCGATACCGATGCAGGTATCGCGCCTGCCCGGGCATGTACCCAGCACTTGACGCCATCGAAGCCGCTATGGATGGCTTCCAGTTTGACCTCATAGTTGACTCGATCCAGTTTATACAAATTTTTCCCCCTTATTGTTTCAGGCATTTTCCACTCAGCCATAGCGCTTCCCACAGCAGCGAGCGAAGTCCTGATAAACTGACGACGCGAGAGCAATTCCTCAGACATGGTGATAATATACAATGTCAAATTAGGAGTTGGGTTAAGGACTCTGGCAATCCACACGTAATCTGGTAGACTAACCAAATTTATAGCGAGAAACCGGGATCTTGCTAATCTAACCCAACCTACAAGGAAATTTGACGCTGCACGGATTCTGTCAGCGCCTTATCCACAACAGTCTGCTCATCCATCATCATGCGGATATGGCCGGATGCTTTTCCTCCTGTTGAAAACGTAACTGTAGTTTCATTCTCTCCGAAGCTGAAAGACACGCCAACCATTCCATCTTCCTGAACCAACTCCGCCGGCGCCATCTCTGACATAGACAGATCGCCCACCTGGATAAAGTGCAGAAACATATCCTCTTCCCTTGCTGCACCAGGGCTGACTTCCATCCGCCACTGTCCCAAAAGCTCGGTTGTGTCCGGTGTTCGGTAACCTTCCGGCAGCGGCCAGTTGCGCCCATCTGCCCAGAACTGCTTCCCTTGCCCGCCGATCTTTGTGAGTATCGCATCCGCAGGAAGCATGGTACGGCACATTACCCTGCCTTCTTCCTGCTCTGCCCGGAACATCATGCCATCCACTTCCGGCTCTCGCGCCGTATGCAGCAGCCACGTCTTTTTGTATTCGGGATCTGTTGACGTCACCCGGTCGAAGATGACAAAATGATCCGGCGGGATGAAGACAAACTGCCGCAGAACGAGCCTGCACTTCTCATGGCTGTAGCAACTGGTAGCGTCACCTGCTAAGTAGGTGAAATGTGGATTTGTTTCAAAGGCCACTACCTCCGACCCCAGTTGCGAGATCTGTCCTCCGTCGTTGACCGGTCCTGTATCCTCTTCCCCTGGCGCCCGGCTTCCCCAGTATCTGGTCAGTTTCTCTTCGGGCATGTAAATCAGGATGCAGTTATGGGCCACTGTGCGGCAGTAATACTGGAACAGGTGCTGACCCGGCTCCGGACGGGTGCCGGTATCCAGAGCAAGAAAGCCCTTTTTGAATATGGTAAAGTTGTTATTATCGAAATGCTTATGCTGACGCAGTATCCCGTTAACCGTAAACAGGGCGTAAGTATCGTCCGGCCCTGATCCAGAGCGCATGAATATCTGACCCATATTCCCGAAATGACGGGCTGTGCCAAGCAGCTCTGATGGCCCTTTCGGCGGCGGAGCATCGTCCAGTTGGGTCAGCAGGAAGGGATGACACGGCCATGTAAATGTGTAACCGCCGTCGGGAATTTCTCCCTGCATCCACCTGGACAATGCCGCATGATCCGGATAGGTTTTGCCATAGAAATGCATGATCTGAACCGTATGGGTGTACATCTGCCCCAGGGTGAGTTTGTTGGTAGTGTGATAGGAATCGCCTGTGCCAAACTCCCGTTCTCCGGGCAGCCAGTTCCAGATCACATATTCAGGAAATGACGCCACGTGAGGCCATTTGCCGGAAATATCCTCGCCCAGGGCAGATCTCATGGTGTGGAAGAAATTGAACTCAGCCCACGGATATGCCCCCATAGCATAATTAAGGGAAGCCGAAGCTGCTCCTCCATCGTCTCCGGCGGATTTCCTGCGGTGTTCCAGAAGCTGCATGTTGAGTTCATAGCCGCTCCTGAGATATTCCAGGGCAAGATCGTCATTGATACCATCATCATACAATGCCAGTCCCACAAACCAGCGCAGGTTCAAAGGCCCATAGAACCCCGTCGTTGGCCCTCCGCCGTTATGTCTTATGAAGCGAGGCTGACCCGGACGCAATTGCTCAAGATCCACGTGCTCGATAAAGGGCATAGCGATCTCCCGACGCTCCTCGTTCGACAGGTCATTGTATATCCAATCATAAGCCGACCATGCGTTGACACGGCTTGTGGAATACCAGTGCGCCGCCCAGCCCTCCGCATTACGGGCGTGGTAGTGTTCGATGCTTCTCTGAAGAAGCTTTTTCGTCAGTTCCAGGTACCTCTGTTCCCCGGTCATTCGGAATACGAAGGCTGTAGCCGCAGCTTCCGTGCCCCAGTCCTTGACCTCCGGATCCTCCGGATAGCCGTCAACCCTCCGCTTGAGTCTGTTATACCATTCCCGCTCCTGGTTAAGTGCTCTCTCCTTCACCTTCGGCCACGTTTCAGCGTTAAAGAACAGCCGCGGGTGATCTTTCCTGATCTTCGATAACCAGCCCGGAGCATCCGCATCTTCATCTGAATATGCCGGATGCGCCGTCCACGTAGCCAATACGACCATCAATATCCATATTATGCCATAGATCACATAGATACTCATGTAATTCTCCTCTAATGCAAGTTCCTCATTTAGCATAGTAGAACGTGCAGCCTGCTCGTTCAGAGCATTCACTAGCTCCAGGAACAAGCTGGCAGCATGTTCTACTTATCTCTTTTTCTCCACTAATTCAAATTGGCTGATAGGATACCATCCATCTTCTGCGCGGCCGGCTATTGCCAGACGAACCAGGGGCTCACCAGTCGAGCGTTCCACGATCCCAACAGCCAGCTCATATTGACCAGTACTTAGATTCTCCGGCATTGTGATAGACTCTGTAATCTCCATCTCTCCTGGCAGCCATCCCCGGATCGAAGTATCTGACACGGATACAGAGCTTTTCCCGGAACTCTTATTACTAACACGGAAGGCAAGCAGCAGGTCATCCCTGTATGGCGGGGCCACACCAACGTTCTCCCAGAGCATGGACACCTCCAGTGTTCCTCCGGCTGATATGTCTTTATCGTGGGCCAAACGCCTGAGCACCAGGCGATAACCGAGTTTGCGGAGGAAACGTTCAATCTCGCTCCGAGTACCTTCCGGGATAGGGGCAGATTTGTTGTTGAGGTAACTGGTATGAAGTTCCAGGGCATAGTCGAAGATAAAGCGGATATCCCAGCCCTCTTCCTTCCACTTGCGCATATCCCAGCAGCTCTCGAATGCCACCGGCGCAGTCTTCCATGCTTCCTCCGCGCCGCATCTCTCAATCTGCTGGCGATAGAAGTATTCCATGTGATTCCAGGTTCCTGAAAAGCCGCCCATATCACCCAGGCAGTCAGCACGCCACCCGCAGGCATTCCGAGTCGCATGTTTCATCCCTTCCTCATCCCCGATCAGCATGACTTTGGGCGTATTGGGAAAAGCCTTCAGGTAAGCATCAATAATGGCATAGCGCGTTTCCATGCTGGGAACGTCCACTCCAGTGCCGCTCATGTGCCATTCCCCCCACAATCCCACGGAGCCGATGTCAACCAGATCCAGGTCCGGATGGCCGTCATAGCGACTGCCAAGTGCCTGGATGAGCTGCAGGTGGGGATCCAGGAACATCCTATCATCCATGTCAGGAACCCAGTATTTCCTGTTAGCGCCCCGACGCACATACTCAAAGCCCGGACATCCCTTATCCCTGAGCCATTGGGGCACGTAAATGCTATCTCTGCTGGTTCCAGCGCACATTATGCGAAAGGCGAGTTTCTGGCCTGCCCTTCTGGCATGTGCCAGGAGTTCATCAAACCTGGCGAAGTCGATCTCTCCCTCAACCGGCTCCACGTCGCGCCAGTAGAAGCGAAAGTATGCCGAACTGCTGGGCAATCCTTCTAGGTTCTTATCCTCGTCGGCAAAGTGATGGAAAGTCTGCCAGCCCATTCCCGGGTTAGCCAGCACCTCATCCGTTTCCTGGGGTGTAATTTCCACCCGATCACCATTCTCTTTAACCGCTCCCAGGCAACTGAGAGCCACTGCAATCACAGTTATCTGCATCATGGATACGCTCCTTATGTTTTTCATTGTCTAGGAAATTATATCCCGGTATGTTAGGCGTCTCGGCTGACAGGACAAGCGGGACGCTTATCCTACCGGTCGCGAAGCTTTGTCCTTCACCTAACGATCTTACCCTGGCTATAGTATACCTCTTCGCCTTTCCCCCGTAAAGCATAAAGAATCCTGTAATCAACAGTTGTAAGTTGATCCAGAAGCAAAAGTGTGATAGGATGTCAGTGCTTGATCTATGGATTGTATAGCGGAATCGTTAAATGTAGGGGCGGGTTCTCTCATGACAATGCAACGTTATTCGGATCAGCAAGTTCCGATAGACAGCAAGATTCACAACAGCTTGAGCCGCTCAAACCCGCCCAATCTGCTATAGGAAGCTGAGGGATGAAAGTATGATAGCAGAAACTATCTCGCTTATAGCGTTGGCTATTGCCATGTTAATGTTTTCAAATCTCAAGTCTGCCCAGGCTGATACTATCATCCTGCAGAACGGTACAGATGGATACGCGGGCTGCACTACCAGGACCCTCTGGGGAGTTGATGCTGCAGAAAAAGCGGAAGATTCCAATATTCTGTATCTTCGGGGATCACACAATCGTCTTTCAGCACGATTCGAGCTTCCTGACCATCTTGCGGGCAGGACACTTGCGCGCGCCCGTCTGTATCTGTTCCTCCCGGAGGCCCGAAATCCCAACACGTTCACCGAGATCTTTTGCCATGAGATCACCGGTCATGGTGATCCGCCGACCATTGATGAGCGAACTGAATATGACAACGGCCGTCGGACTGGAGCAGTAGATTCGGTGGAGCTGTTCGCTCCGCCAGGCCCCGGCTGGAAGCATTTCCCCTATCTGCCCCTGGGCGTGCCTGATGGCGGAGCGTGGATAGAGTTCAACGTCACGCCGCTGGTGGAGAAGTGGCTCAGGGAGCCTGCCTCCAATCACGGCGTTCTCCTGGTACCCACCGACTGCCCTGACGAGCATTTCCCCAGCACGTGGGAGATTGACATCCCTGCGAGTCCAAAGCTGATGCTGGAATTCGCTCCGCTAGAACAGGATTACCTCGTCGCCATGACCCACAGCCTGACCCGGATCTGTGACCGATCGACCCGCTATGGCTACCGCGGCGGCTATGGAACCGAATACAGGATGTCTATGGCCCAAAACGAGTTCGAGGGCTTCCAGGTTGTCATATATCCAATGCTGGAGGAGCTGAAGAACGTGCATTTCACCTGGACGGATCTAACCAGCGAAAATGGAGACACTATTCCCGCGGATGAGGTGGAATATTTCATAGAGGACTGGTATCAACTGCGGCGAAACTGGAAGACCCGGGACGTGTTCTTTGCTGGCAAACTCTATGAAACGGTGGATCCCCTGATCCCTGTGCAAAGCAGGCAGGATGTCCGCGCTCCCAGGCACGTGCACACGCCATTCTTCTTTCGTATTCACACAAAGCCAGACACGACCCCGGGGATCTATCGCAGCACCATCACTGTCCATGCCGATAATGCCAGTCCAGTGGAGCTTTCTCTTGAGATGAAAGTCTGGCCCTACGCCATTCCGGAGAAGTGGAACTTCCACACTATGGGTCAATTCATCTGGGGCAATCTGGAACGCTTTCACGGTGAGGATTTCGACGATGAACTGGCGCGGGAGTATTACGACTTTCTTCTGGATCACCGGTTCAGCCCCACAGAGCAATACAATCGCATTTTATCACCCCGAACCATGCGGGAGCACTGCCTCCAGAGCGGCATGAACACCATATATCTAACGGGGAACTTCACCGGCAGCGATGCGGAAATGGAGCGGGCGAAGAGGGACTATGAAAGCGTCAGGGAACTCCGCGCGCTGGATTACACTCTGATGTATATCGGCGATGAAACCGATCAATGGGACGAAATGCGCCGTCGGGCGAACCTCATCCACGCGCATCTGCCGGGAGTTATGGCTATGGTTGGCGGTAGCCTTCCCAACGAGGAATTGAAGGGGTACATCGACATTTACGATCCCCTGATCAGCGGCGGCAGCAAGCTCTACAGCCTTGTAGAAGATAACGCCCATCTCGTCCGCGAGTCGCAGGAACGCGGCGAGGAGTTCTACTGGTACGTGGCATGTGGTCCCGAATATCCTTATCCCAACGTGCAGGTTGAGTATCCCCTCATCGCTTCCCGGGTGCTGTTCTGGATGACGTGGAAATACGGCGTAACCGGCTTTGAATACTACTGCTACAACATCTGGGAGCGCAATTACTCGTCTGATCCAGCCAGTCGTTACCCGAACGTCGAATGGAAAGCCGACGGCTGGAGCCGCGGATGGCCCACCAACGGCGATGGTATGCTGTTCTATCCCGGCCCCATATCCTCGCTGCGCTTCGAGGCCATTCGCGATGGGATAGAGGACTGGGAAAGCTTTATGGTCTTATGCGACTGTATCGCTGCCGTCAGGGATCGCAAAGATGCGTCAAAACATCAGGATTTGCTGGACAGAGCCGGGAAGTTATTGAAGGTAAACCAGGAGATCGTGTCCGACTTCAGCCATTACACGCTTGATCCAGAACGTTTGATGGTAGAGCGGGAGGAATTGGGCGATCTCATCGCTGAATTCGCTCAGATCGTGCCCCAAACCCAGCAATGGGACGCCGGAGCATATACCTACGAAAAAGCCGCCCAGGTGCGGCTCGCGCGCCAGACTGCCCTGCGGCGGAAGATGCTGCGCGAACGGCATTTGCGAGCCTGCCAGGAGTTGGATGTGCAGCCGCTTTCGCAGGAAGAATGGGACGATCTCTGGCCCAAGCACGTTCTGTTCCAGCAGGACTTTGAGGATGAAGGCGACTGGGATGGCGAGATCGTCACAGACAACGGCCAGCGCGCTCTGTCAGGCCATCTGCAGAATCGCTACTCCGCTCGATTCATACGAGTCGGCATCCGCTACGATCACGCCCGCGCAGCCACTACCACGTGGATCAAGTTCAGGTATTATCTCAGCAAAGAGACACCCATAGAGGTAATGCTATTCGATCTGACTCAGGGTGATAACTACGCTGCGCGCATCACCGAGCCAGTCGTCGGGAAGTGGACGGAAGTGACTATGAAGGTCACCGGCCAATTCCGCAGGAAAGACGGCTCATCCGCGTCTATGACCGCTGGTGACGCTATTGACGACATCTTCTTCGGAGCCGGGACGCCGGGCGACCAGGAACTTCGGTTGCTGGTAGACGATGTTGTTATTATGGGATTGGACTAGAGAATTCTAGCATGGTTCACGATTCGGGTAAAAATTTGATAGGAATTAGTCGAATTAGCAAATCTGAACCATTAATACTCAGACACACTAAACTCCATTGAATGAGGAGGTACAAGATATATGAAACTCAAAGGACGCAGGATCGCTATCATAATCGCCGATGGATATCACGAACACGAGTTCTGGTTCCCCTACTACCGGTTCAGAGAAGAAGGGGCAGAAGTCATGGTCGCAGGCCCGGAACCCGGCGTCGTCTATGGCGAGGGACGTCACGGCAAAGATGGCTTGCCCGCGAAGGTTACACACTCAGTAGAGCAGGTGGCGGACATGGATCTTGATGTGCTCTATCTGCCTGGAGGCATATTTAGTCCGCTGACGCTTCGGGCGCACCGGCCCACGCTCGATCTTGTGCGCAGTGCTATGGAGAGCGAGATCATCGTCGCTGCCATCTGCCACGGCCAATGGATTCTGGTCTCTGCCGATGTTATCAAAGGGCGGCGACTGACCTGTCCGCCGGATATGGCTGACGACGTGAAGAACGCCGGCGGAATCTACATCGAGGAAAAGTGCGTTCGCGACAAGAATCTGATCACAGCGGTTTACTTCGCCTATCTGCCGGAGCAATTCCAGGCCCTTATGCCAGCGATACTGGGCGTTTGACACCTCAACACCACAATCAAGGAGAATGCACCAAAATGGCAAATGTTCTGGCTGGGCTCCTCATACTTGCCACCATAAGCGGAGTCGGCACTCCATTTCAGCGACAATGGATATATGCTTCCGAAACGTCAGCGGCTATTTACTGGCAATTGGGTGACATCAAGGAGCAAGCCCTCAGCTATGTAGAATACGGTGAAACGGAAGCCCTGGGGAGACGAACCGAACTGACAAAAAAATCGCGATGGTCACAATTCCACCGACTGAAGGCACTCAAGATAGATGTCACCTACCATTATCGCATGGTCGTCGTTGACCCGGCGACCCAACAGGAAATCAGAAGCGAAATCCTCACCTTTGTGACACAAAGCAAAGCGGATGCCCTCCGTATTCCAGAGCAGGTTCAGGGTCCGCCCTTCGTACTCGACAAAGCTGACACAACTTATATACTTACTCAAGACCTGACTGCTGAAGGCACGGCGTTTGTCATCACCGGCGCCAATGTAACCCTCGATCTGGACGGTCATACGGTGATCTTTGGAAACAACACGGATGAACAGGTGCGCGGTGTCTGGGTAAAGAGCAATGGCAGAGCCATTGTCTGCAATGGTCATATCGTCCAGGGAGCGCGGTCGAAGGAATACAGTGCCGCTGTTGAGAGCCGATGGCGCACTTTTCCCACAGAGATCTTTGGCATCAGCACCCGTGTTCACCTGAAATGTGCCTACCCGGTAAAGTTCCTGGGCGCGGCGGCAGATGCACGCATCCATCACAATCATCTCTATAGCCAGGTCACGGAAATCGAAAGCCGCCACTACCCCGGCAACGATCTGCTGAGGCTGGATATTAAAGGCGGGAACATTCACGTCCACGACAACATTCTCACTGAAGGCTGCCACGTCGGCATTCGTTTGTCCGGCCAGGGATCTGACGTAGAGGTGGATCACAACGATGTTCAACATCATCAGCAGTACGTCAACGGTTATGCCATCGCCGCAAGCTGCGCCGGGTCTGATATACATCATAACAGGGTAACATCCTGCGGCCGCGGCGCGCATCTGACTGGCGAAGGCATCCGCTTCCATGATAATTATATGGATATATACGGACATCAGCAGTTGAGCGACATGCCTCAGGGCTCGCGTCCATTCAAACATCAGCAGGTTGAGCTTCATGGCATCAAGTTCGAGGGTAGGAAGGCCAGAAACTGCCAGGTTTATGGCAATTTCGTGAAGATCGTTCAGAGGTTACCTCACGACTCTGACGGCAAAGGAACCCCGGAAGACAAGATCACATCCGGCGTCTACGTGAGATCAAAAGCCACTGGCATCGCCTCCGATAAGCTTATGGACAGTTCACAGAACTGGGAAGTGGACAGGTGGAAGGGCTATTTCGTGAAATACGCTCCCCATCTTCCGCCAGCACACATCACCGGCAATGATGCCACGACTCTCACAGCGGAATTCCAGAACGCTTCTCCACAGGAATACACCATCTATATGAAATGGGAGTATGTGCCAGCAACGCCCCTTAACGTCGCCTGCTACGACCCAAACGCCATAAACGAAGTCCATGATAATGTATTCGTCGCTTTGACAGAATACACTGAGACGCGTCACGGCGGCTATGGCGATTCGGGGCAGTGGGCTTCGGCAATCCATTTCGTCGGAATGGACAAAGGGGAAGCGCAGCAGGGGATGTATTCTATCTTCGTCCACGATAACCGGTTTATCAGTAATGATCTGTTCATCAGTACGGGCAGCCCGGTGAATATGACCGTGCGCATAGAGGAAAACGCCTTTACACTATCCGACGAACTTCCGCTTACAGAGGGTCGCGAAGACTTTCGTCGGCTTGGCGCTTTGCTCGAAACCCAGATCGGAACAGCAAACAAACTGATCACAGATTGATGCACATCAGGCAAGCAGAAGCAGAGCAAGGAACCAGTGGAAAATATAAAATCCATTTCATCTTCGTGTTCCCTCTGCGTTCTCCGCGCCTCTGCGGTGAAATTTTTTACAATGCCAAACCAGCAAAGGAAGGTATCCAGATGACAAAGCTTACACGCGTAGCAGCCATTCAGACCAAACTACGCACCATCCCCTACAAAGTAGCTACCGTTAAGGAAGCCCTGGGAAGAGTCCGGAACAATCTCGATGAACTAACAGCCCTGGCTGAACGCGCCGCTGGGATGGGCTGCCAGATCATCGCTTTCCCGGAGGACACCCTGGGAACTCTTGAATGGGAAGCGGGGCACTGGGATGAGAGCGTCGAACTCCTGGCTTCCGCTCAACAGGAAATGCTGACGCGATTCGGCCAGGTTGCAGCCAGACACGGTATCTACGTCATCTGCTGCAACGATTGCGTCGAAGATGGTCTGGTCTATAATACAGCTATCCTTCTAGGGCGTGATGGCCGGGAGATAGGCCGCTACCACAAGGTGAATCTGCCGCTGCACGAAAAGGCACGGACGCCGGGCACGCACTTCCCGGTCTTTGAATTGCCGGACATTGGCACCATTGGCATGTGCATCTGCTACGACATGGTATTCCCTGAGACCACCCGCGCGCTGGCTCTGGCCGGGGCTGACATGGTATTTCATCTCACTATGGGCGGGGCGTCTATGGCCGACTCGGATGCAAGTCTGGCCGCCTTCAGGACACGGGCCGCGGACAACTTCATCTACGTCGTGGTCGCCTTTCGGAACGGAGGCAGCATGGTTATCAGCCCCAAAGGGGAGATACTGGCTGACGGCGGAAGGGAGCCGGACGCCATTGTCACCGCGGACATCGACCTGGCCAGCGGACGGGATGCCGGTGACGCTCTGGGCGGCATCACAACTGATTTCCGGGCGCGGCTATTTCGCGAACGCGTTCCCGGCGCCTACGGCATTCTCATGGATGAGCATCCTCCGATTCTGGACAAATTGAGGGATATTCCTGTGCCCTCCCCCGAAGAGGCCGCGGCATTATGCGCAGAAGGGCTTACTACCGGCGCCGATGCCTTCTACGAAGCCGAACGCTGGCTTTCCGAAGGTAAGATTGAAGATGCCTGTCGCCGCTTTGAGGAGCTATCCCGACACTTCGGAACTATCTGGATCGGACGAGTTTCCCGGGATCGGCTTAATGCTTTGAATGCATCTCGATAATTCAGCTAATCGCCACCTCTGTAGGGGCGGGTTTTCTCATGTCAATGCACCGTTACTCGGATCAGCAATTTCCGCTAAATGTAAGATTCACAACAGCTTGAGGCGCCCAAACCCGCCCATTCTGGAAAACACACATTATTTGCCGATTAAACCATTTATCAAAGGAGGATAAAAGAAGCTGTTATCCTCTATCTGCTGTTATTTATCTAAGGCGCTGATGATGAATTAGCAGCCTCACGAAGGATGAGTATAGCATCATTCGACCCTCCTTAGACTGCCACTATTGTTATTTTGTCCTTCCTGCAAGCGACCTATATGTTTTGTACGTGTCCGATGCAATAGATTCCCAGGTGAATAGAGAATTAGCGCGCTCAAAACCTTTCAAGGCGAGGGCGCGGCGCAGGTCGGAGTTCTCGATAAGCGTGGATATTTTGTCTTTTAAGTCTTCCTCATTTCCCTCTTGAAAGATCAGCCCCGCATCGCATATAACGTTGGGAATCTCCCCTGAACTTGAGCCTATTACCGGCACCTGACACACCATTGCTTCCACGAGAACTCTGCCGAAGAACTCCACCCAACCCGGGGTGGTTATGGATGGCAAGACGAGCACATCCATGCAGTTTATATACCTGGGCACATCCTCCGCTGGCACAGCGTCCACGAGGGTCATCTTCTCGCGGATGCCCAATTGCGAAGCCAGTGATAGCATTTCGTCTCTGTAATCGCCGCTTCCCACTATCAGGAGGCGGAGGACTGGATGCTGGGCAAGGCGGGAAAATGCCTGTAATAAAGTGGCCAGGCCTTTCATCTTCATCAGTCTGCCTGTGTAGCCGATCACGAAATCGCCCTTATTTATCCCCAATTTCTGTTTCAGATGGCTCATGTCCATTTTTCTGAATATCCGGGTATCAACGCCGTTGGGACTCACTTTCATGCCTTTGCGATAACCCTTCCGGGCGAGTATCTCCCCTGCGCGTCTGCTGAGTATAAAGGCGTAGTCGGACTCTTTGAAGGTAATCCGCTCTATCAGGGTGGTTAGAAAGCTTAATTTGAGCCTCGATGGTATGCTGAGGGAAGTCCTGAATATGAGCGCACTCCGCGGGCAGAATATACGCCTCAATATGATGGTCTGTAGAGCACATAGGCTCCAGGGCTCCTCTTCCAGATGTATTATATCGGGCCTGAATTCCCGGAAGTGTTTGACTATCCCTTTCGTGAAGAAAAACCTGCTTCCATAGCCGGGGAACGCTACTTTTCCGGGCTGAAAAGATAAGTCTGGGCTCACGTCGCGTCGGGAGAAGTGGAGAGTCTGGTAGTTCTCGAACCACGTATCCGGCACCAGGACGCGCAAGATCACAGGCAAAGATTCCTGTGCCGCCCTGGAGACTTCCTCGAA
>Ga0114922_10003975_pt1 | contig 13733 bp, 12 predicted proteins | sample AartaG_FD_100975 | JGI IMG/M metagenome (GOLD analysis project Ga0114922, IMG submission 100975) | Deep subsurface microbial communities from Aarhus Bay to uncover new lineages of life (NeLLi) - Aarhus_00045 metaG | ecosystem: Environmental > Aquatic > Marine > Oceanic > Sediment | place...
ATGGCTCCCAAACAAATACCGATAAACTCATCCAGGTCCAGACCGATATTCTTGATCTGTTCGATGTCCTCTCGTCTCGCACCCCGGGCGAAACTCTTCTCTTTGTATCTCCGTTTCACGAAGGAAAGATCCACCTCTTTAAGCTTTTTGCTGGGATGCATCAACGTGGCCGCGATGATCAAACCTGTGAGAGGATCGATGGAAAAAATGGACCACTCCATCTCATTTTCGCACTCAACCTGACCGGCGTGGGCCTGGATTGTCCGAATAATGTCTGCATCCACGCCTTTTTCTTCCAAGATCTTGACTGTTTCTGTGGTATGCAGCTCCGGGCTTTTTTCCGTTATCTCATAATCTAGATCATGCAGAATCCCAGCAAGCCCCCACCTTTCCTCGTCTTGATCGAATCTCCGTGCCATCGCTTTCATGCAGGCTTCGACCGCTAGACAATGTTTGACTAGGTTTTTGTTTTTCAAATGAGCTTTCACTAATTCTAAGGCGTTATCTCGATCCATCTATTTCCTCCTTTTCACAAAGTATTTATAAATATCGTCAATACTATTTTATTCCTTATCGATCTTGAAGGCCATTTGAGAATTCGCGGTTTCCTGCTCATCCTGCACAAAAATCCTGATCAAATACAACCCTTCATTCCCCGGAGTCCAGGTCCAGGAATTTACTTCCGAAGCTTCTTGAACGACCTCTTCGTCCTCCACGATTAAAACGAGATACTTGGAAAGGATATTCATCCATTTCAAACGACCGAGACGGAACTCGTATTGAGGTTGAATAGATCCAGAAGAATCAGCCGTAAAAACGATCTCTTGGCCGAGTTTCTGAGGCGATTCCAGTGAAGCAGATAAGGACGCCTCGACAATCCTCTCTTGAATGAGAAAAGGAATTCTTGCATGGGCTCTTTCCTTTTCATCTGTGACCACAACCTCCACATAATAATGCCCCTCTTCTTCGGGAAACCAATCCCAAGTTGATAAATCTGAACTCGCCTGAACGGTATTTTTCTCCTCTTTCGGGAGCAGAAGAAAAAGGCCCGGATAAAAACGTGCCATGACAAAAGGAGTCAGAAAAAACTCGTACTGCGGAAGATAAAAACCGGTGTCCTTAGCCATGAAGGTGATTTCCTCATTTTGTTTACGGGGAGATTTTTTAGATGAGGAAAGTGTCGTTTTCACCTCTTTTTTCAAAAACAACAACGTTCCCGTATCCTTTTCTGGATCATGAAGATTGACAATAAGGAAAGGAGCGAACCATACCGGATTTGATTTAATTTCTTGGGAAGCATTAAAACTGCCCCTGCTTTCTCCAGTTTGTAAATCAAATGAAACCAATTCTGGGGAAAAAGAAGATACCACAACTTTGGAATTGATGACTTCCACGCGATAAACGCTCCTGGATGGAACAGAATTCCACCATAGTATCGTTCCACTTTTTTTGTTCAAACAATACAAAACACAGTTCCAGCAAACGAAAAATATCCGTTTTCCAGCCACAACAGGAGGAACGAAAGTGGCCCCACCGGAGGAGATCTTCCATTTTACTTTTTGTCGTTTCAAATTTACACACTGAAGATAGCGATTGTCTGTTCCAAAATACAGGAGGTTTTCATCCACAGCCAGAGTTTTTCCCGTTTTCCCGCCGACATTGAGTTTCCCGAAAAGCCTGCCTCTTTTGTCCAAAATATAGACTTGGTGGTCATCGCAACCAAACAGCACATTATCCTGCCAAATGACCGGGTTGGATCGAACAACATCATCGGTCTGGAACTGCCAAAGCACTTGTCCCGTTTCTGCATTCATGCAGTAAAAGAGCCTTTTTTCTGTACCGATATAGATGTGCCCTTGGCTCACTCCAATCCCGCTCGTGATCTTGCTCATGAACGTTATTTTGTACAGAAGATTTCCATCAAGATCGATACAGTACAGAGTGGACTCGCTGTCGCTGACATAAATGCGGCTCTCTGCAAGATCGGGAGGAGAGGACAAAGAAACAGGAATATCCAATTGCCACAACATCTCTTTTTTTAAGCCATCGACACAGTAAACTTTTCCTTTCCGCGTGCAGAAATAAAAGAATTGATCTTTTTTTTGAATTGGAGCGATGATTTCCCCATCGTAGAGAATATGCTGCTCTTGTTCTAAGGGAAAAATCACTCCGGATGGATAGGGAACAACCTTTGCCTTGAACAGCGAACAAAATGGGAAAAACAGGATAACTGAAAGAAGGATCGCGGATTTTTTCATGCCTTCAAAAGACCGTATGATAGCATTTAATCGACGCTCAGACCAGGGTTTACATAAGAAAAACAAGCTGATATCATTCGGATGACATAGGGACATGATAAATTACATCTTGCTCTACAAGATCAGGAAGAGGGTCAAGACTATCATCAAAGAAAAAATCATAGATGAAGAGATCGCCACAACGGATAAATCCTGTATCGGTTGTCTTGCCGACGAAATAAGCTGGGAAATTTATTACCTTCTCAAGGAAAGCAAAAAAGAATAATAGATCAGGCCTTAGGTTTCACCTTTTTCTTCAATTCATCCCACCAAACCATTCTCTTTCTGATCTCCTTTTCTAATCCAAGATTACCCGGAACATAATATTTTCGTCCCAGGAACTTTTTCGGCAATGTTTCCATATCCGTCGTCACATGTTCAAAGTCATGGGCATACTTATATTCCTTTCCGTATCCGATATCCTTCATCAGGGAAGACACAGGATTGCGTAATTGGAGCGGCACGGGCTCGAAGGGACTGGACTCCACATCCTTCATGGCTTTGGCAAACGCAACATAGGCTCTATTGCTTTTTGGCGCAGAGGCAAGATATATGACTGCCTCTGCCAATGCCAATTCACCCTCAGGAGAACCGATAAAATCATAGGCATCTTTAGCGTTGAGGGTTAAGGTCAAAGCGTGTGGATCTGCCAAACCAATATCTTCTGAGGCAAAACGGACGAGCCTTCGGACAATATACAGAGGGTCTTCCCCTGCAGCGATCATCCGTGCCAGCCAATAGAGCGAAGCATCGACATCACTGTTGCGCAGGCTTTTATGGAGAGCGGAGATCAGGTTGAAATGTTCTTCCCCCTTTTTGTCATACAAGAGAATTCTTTTCTGGAGGGCTTCTTTGACCTGCTCCACAGTGATCCTGCCTTTATTGGCGAGGTTTGCTGAAATCTCCAAGGTATTCAACGCTCTGCGGGCATCACCATTCGCGTAGTCGGTGACCATTTTAATCGCTTGGTTCCCTATTTTCAGGCCCAACTCTCCGAGTCCGACCTCTTTATCTTTGAGAGCCTCCTTGAGAATGTTGGCTAATGTCTCTTCTGTCAGGGGATTTAAAACAAGTACTTTCATCCTTGAAAGAAGAGGAGCGATCACTTCGAAAGAGGGATTTTCGGTTGTCGATCCAAACAGAATGATGTCTCCTTTTTCAACATAAGGAAGGAATGCACCCTGCTGAGCTTTGTTGAACCGGTGTATTTCATCGATAAAAATAATAGTCGGCTGACCGTATAGTTTTTTATGGCTTTCCGCTTTAGCCATAACGTCTTTGACTTCCTTAATCCCGGAAAGGACAGCACTGAAGAAAAGACAAGGAAGATCGAACTGCTGCGCTAAAATGTATCCCAAAGTTGTTTTGCCAGATCCGGGAGGTCCCCAAAATACGATCGAAACGAGATGGCCCGCTTCGATGAGCTGTGACAAGATCTTCCCTTCCCCGAGCAGGTGTTCTTGACCGCGGAACCGCTCCAATGATCTTGGGCGCATTCTCTCTGCCAACGGGACACGCTCCTGAGTGGCTTTTTCTGTCACAAAATTTCTCTCACTTTTCCTTTTTTTGTGATTATATCAGATATCCCAAAAAATGGGGATGGCTTGACGGAACAGAGAATCCATGTTATTTTACAGGCTGAAATACTTGAAGGCCCAGGGTTGGACCCAGATGAAAAGTGAAAACACTCCTGAAAAGCTTGTTTATAAGCTGGAAGAGATCAGTCGCATTGCTCAATTGGATCCCAAGGTCATCGACAATTGGGAGAGGGAATTTTATTTCCTCCACGCCGGACAGACAGCCACAGGCCACAAGATTTTCAGAAAAAAAGACTTGGTTATCATCCTTCGACTGAAGGAATTGGTCGACAATCAAGGCCTTACTCTTGCCGGAGCCAAGAGGCGCATCGAGGAAGAATTTGGATTGAAAAGTTCGGCAGCTGTCCATTCCGACCGACTGAGAAAAGCCCTTTATGATGTCAGGGAGCAGCTGAAAGACCTCGCTGCATCACTCGAGAAAAAATAAAAGCTTTAACCTCACTTGCTTGTTTGACTATCTTTGTTATAATAAATGGTCCTTTCGGTCGGGACGTGGCGCAGTCTGGTAGCGCACACGCTTGGGGTGCGTGGGGTCGGCGGTTCAAATCCGCCCGTCCCGACCATCCTTCACAGAAGATGAACGATGACCAAAAAAAAACCGCTGATATTGCTCACCAATGACGATGGTTTGTACGCAGAGGGGATCTCTGTCGCATTCGATGAGCTTGAATCTTTAGGAGATGTTTTTATCATCGCCCCGGATCGAGAGAAGAGCGCTTCTTCGCTGGCCCTCACACTCCATCATCCATTACGCGTCGACCACGTCAAAAAAAACACATATGCTGTGAGTGGAACACCCGCAGATTGTGTGTACATGGCCGTACAAAAATTTCTTCCTCGGCTGCCCGACCTGCTCATATCAGGGATCAATCATGGCCCAAATCTCGGACAACAGGATACCTCCTACTCCGGAACGGTGGCGGGTGCAAAACAGGGAGCTTTTCTCGACATCCCTTCGATCGCTGTCTCTCTCATCCCCGACAGAGTTGGACATTTTTCCTTCGAGACAGCGGGTAAGATCGTTCGCGCCCTCGCCGAGAAAATCCTGAAAAATTCCCTTCCTCGAGGAATTTACCTGAACATTAACATCCCTCCTCCTCCTTTGAAGGGAATAAAGATAGCGCACCTCGGTCAAAAAAGATACAATCCGCGTGTGATCGAAAAAAAAGATCCCAGAGGGAGATTATACTATTGGATCGGGACAGGGAATCCCAAAATTATGGGAGATGATAACAGCGATGTCATGGTTATACAGGAAGGATATATGACTTTAACACCCCTCCAAAACGACTCCACAGACCTTTCCACTATCCAATCCACCAAATTCCATAAAATGCTGGGATCACTCAAAACAGAAATCCTCTAAATCTTAAAATAGCGAGACAAAAGCGGACACAAGGATTCCAGCAATCGTCACCCCTAAGATTATCGCAGGAAAAGCATAACGGGGTTTGATATCGAACAAAATCGCCACCACAGAACCGGTCCAAGCTCCAGTCACAGGCAAAGGAATGGCGACAAATAGGGAAAGGCCGATGGCTCCCAATTTCATGACCTTCTTGCCTCGTCTGTAGGTGCGAGCGTAAAACCACTGGAAAAACTTATCCACAATCTTTATATGGGCAAGGGCTTTTCTGATCGGCTCTAAAAAATAGATGATAGGCAGGATGGGGATCAGATTGCCGACCCAAGATAAAAGGAATGCAGAGATCACCGGCATGTCAAAATGCAGCACTGCAAGCGGAATAGCCCCCCTGAGCTCGAATATCGGAAGCATGCTCACGATAAGGACGATGAATTCCCGGTTCAGTTGGATACTATTCAGGAACTCCACAAAATCATTCAGCATTATCAGAATATTATCCTGATAATGCATCAAATGACAACAAAAATTTTTTCAAACCAACACATTTATCGCAGGGGAGGGGTGGGTTGGCTATTTACGGATGGGATAGAAATAACTATAGTAAAGAGGAGCCAGAAAACAGGATATGAACCAAAAATCGATGAAGCAAAAATTAGATAAAATCGATGAAGCTCTGTATTACCTGGTTAAACACGAAACAGAATGCAATCTCTGCCCTAGGGAATGCGGAGTCGACAGAAAATCGGGCGAAAAAGGATTTTGTGAAACCCTGGACCACACCACCCTCTCTCATGCTATCCTCCATTTCGGAGAGGAACCGGTTTTAAGCGGCCTCCATGATTGTGCTGAAGAAGCGGAGAAATCGAAAGGAACTCGGTCGGGTTCTGGAGCTCTATTTTTCTCTGGATGCAACCTGAAATGTTGTTATTGCCAAAATTATCAGATCAGTTGGTTCAACCATGGACTGGAATTGGCGTCCAGTGATTTGGCTGCTCAAATGATCGATCTTCAGAACAAAGGAGCACTGAACATCAACCTGGTCTCCCCTACCCATGTTCTCCTTCCCATCTTAAAAGCCTTACAAAAAGCCTACACTCTGGGGCTCCACATCCCATTGGTGTACAACTCGAACGGATATGAAAAACCTGAAGTTATTCAATATTTGGAGGGGATCGTGGATATCTACCTCCCCGACTTCAAGTATTTCTCTTCCCAGCTGAGCCAATCTCTATCTCAGGCATCCGACTATTTCCATTTTGCCAGCACTTCTATCCGAGAGATGTTTCGCCAAATGCCCGTCTTTAACTGCGACAGCCAAGGCATTGCAACCAAAGGATTGATCATCCGGCACTTGATCCTCCCGGATCAGATCGATGATTCATTGAAAATTCTAGATTGGATAGCCCAAAATTGCACAAAAGGAGTCATTCTCAGCCTGATGAGTCAATACAAGCCATGCCATAAAGCACCCCCCAGCCTCCAACGAACCTTGCGCACCGAAGAATACAACAGAGTTGTGCAACCTGCGCTCGCGCTTGGTCTCGAGACGCTGTTTATACAGCCTGAGCTATTCAAACCAGAAGAACACCGTATCCCAGATTTTGAACGTAAAAATCCTTTCGATTGGAGTTAGGAAAAAATGAACAAATTTAATGTGTTATTTTTGATACTGTTTATTCTCAATCCCCTTGTCTCCTATGCAGACAAGCCATCGGTGATCCTCGAAGACCTCACCTGGATGGAAGCAGATAAGGCCCTTCGAGAATACGAAGTCGTCCTGGTAGCCCTGGGCGCGCGCACAAAAGAGCATGGCCCTCATCTCCTTCTGAAGAATGATTATGTGATGGCCGAGTATCTAAAAAAACGCGTCATCGCCGAGGTGCCTGTTATCGTTCTGCCAACCCTTCAGTACGGCTATTATCCCGCTTTTTTAGAATACCCAGGGTCCATTTCGATCCAGGCTGAAACATTCAAAAATATCATCATGGATATCTGCCGATCGATGAACGGTTACGGGATAAAAAAATTCTATGTGCTCAACACGGGCGTATCCACACTCCGGCCTCTCGCTCTGGCCAAAAAAGAACTTTCAAAGACCGGGATTTTCCTGGACTACCTGAATATCCTCGAAGTGGACGAAAAACTCCCTCCAGGATTGATGAAACAAAAAGGTGGCACACATGCAGACGAAGGAGAAACTTCCATGATGTTGTATATCGCACCCGAAACAGTGGACATGTCAAAAGCTGTGAAAGACTATGATTCCCGCCCGAATCGAAGAGGTTTAACGCGCGATCCCGAAGGTGAAGGGAACTTCAGCCCGACAGGAATATGGGGAGATCCAACATTGGCAACCAGGGAAAAAGGCAAGATCATTGTCGAAAACACGGTTTCCGCCATCGTGAAACAGATCAAAAAACTAATCGCAATGAAGCTGGAATAAGCAAGGAACCTGTGATTTTGCTGGACATAACCAGCCATATTTTGATATGAAGGTGCGATGATGAAAATCTTGATCGCCTGCAAGGAATTCCCTCATTCCAAGGTCATCGGCGGCCCGATCCTCATCTACAACCGGCTGAAACAGCTTGCGAAAAATCACAAGGTATCACTCACAGCCTTTTGCCATCCGGGAGACGAAAAATATATTTCTTCTGTTCAACCGTATTGCCACGACTTGAGGCTCGTTCCTTTGCCTCCCAGGCGATCCCCCATCAAAACAATGGTTGACTTTTTCACATCCCCTATCCCTCATTATTTTCTGCGGGTCCATGATTCAAAAGAAATGGCGCAAACCATCGCGGAAATGGTGAAAAAAGACAGATATGATTTTGTGATCGCCGAATATTCTGCTATGGGCCAATTTCTCCACAACAATCCAGATCTGCCCCCCACAAGAAGAATCATGTCTGTCCACGAATGTTATTATTTGGCCCGTCTCAAAAGCTTCCAACACCACAATCTGGGGCTCAATAAAATAAAAGAAGCGATCAACCTCATAGGTTTGAAAAAATACGAATTCGACATGTATCGAAACGCCGATAAGGTCATCACATTAACTCCCCAAGGAAGAGACGAGCTTTTGGCGATCGCCCCAGATCTCGACATTGCCATCGTCCCCCACGGCGTGGATGTGGAAATTTTCGCCTTTTCGCCTCAGGCAGAGGAAGCGAACAGCATCGTGTTTCTCGGTAACTACCTCCACTATCCCAATGTAGATGCGGTTCTTTATTTCCACGAAGAAATATGGCCTCGATTGAAAATGGCCATGCCAGAGCTTAAATTTTATGTGGTGGGGCAGTCTCCGCCTCCAGAAATCACCCGCCTTGCATCGGATAAGTCTATCGTCGTGACAGGCACGGTGGAGGATGTCACTCCCTACCTGAAGCGCAACAAAATATTCATCTGTCCCGTGAGGCTCGGGGGTGGATTCCGGGGGAAAATACTGGAAGCCATGGCGATCGGTCGTCCCGTGGTCTCCACTCGATTAGGAGCCGAAGGAATTCCTGCTTCCGATGGCAAAAACATCATCCTGGCAGATAAGCCAGATGATTTTGTCAAAGGAATCGCAAATTTAATTGGCAATACTGAACTATACCGAAGGATACAGGAAAACGCGCGCAAGCTCATGGAAGATCACTATGCCTGGGACAAGGGCGTGGCCCAACTGGAGAAAGTTTTGGAGGACATGATGTCCAAACCTCCTTTGGATCATACTGAAAGGAGAAAAAAATGAAAGTCACCATGGTCATCCCCAGCTACTGGGGACGGAAAAAAGAGAAAGAACGAAAAGAATCAGATACGATCTACGACCATCCAACACCCTTGGATGAAGAAGGTACCCTAGGTCGCCTTCTCGACAGCATCTCTCTTATGGCAAATAAAGATTTTAGAGTTGTGATACTCGGGGTTGCAACGGCGTCGGAAATCAAGGAAGAGGTGGAGAGAAAAATATCCACCATCATAAAAGATCATGCGAAAGATATGGACGTCCTTCCTTTTTCCTATTCTCATCTCAACGCCGTTCATCAACTATTATCCCAGAATAAAATGGAGGAGATGGCTTCCATTCTGCAGCTCGACGGGTATTCCAATGTCCGCAACATCTGCACCTTTGTTCCGCATCTATTGGGATCTGACGTGGCTGTTCTGATCGACGATGACGAAATCTTCGAAGATCCAGATTTCATGGATAAAGCACTCGAATTTATAGGCCAGGAAAAGCACGGGGACAGGATCCTGGCCACCGCCGGTTATTACATCAATCCGGACGAGGACTTTCTTCTTAACCGAGAAGTCTTGCCGTGGATGACTTACTGGAACAAGATCGACTGCATGAACCGGGCATTCAAAAAGATCATCGCCGAGGAACCGAGACTCAAGATCACGCCATTCGCATTCGGGGGAAATCTGGTACTACACAAGGATCTCTTCACGCGCGTTCCGTTCGATCCATCCATCCCCCGGGGAGAAGACATAGATTTTCTGATAAATGCACGGATGTTCGGCTATAAGACCTACCTGGACAACCAACTCTCGATCAAACACATAGCACCACCAAAAACCTCTCCCAAATGGGAACAAGTCAGGGAGGATATATTCCGTTTCGTTTTCGAAAAAAGGAAACTGGAAGGCCAGGAAGGATATCCAGGTTTACATCACCTCCATGCTTCCGAGCTAGATCCCTATCCTGGAGAATTCTTGAAGGATGACCTCCAAGAAAAAATATTTCGGTCAAACCAAATGCTAGCTATGGATTATATGGGCGAGGGGGATGTCCAAGGAGCCACGGAATGCATGAAAAATATCTATTTGGCCAACACGCAGGCTATCCCAGATGAAAATCCATACTACAAACTTCTCCGTTTGCAGGCAGACTGGGAACAACTCATGGAATTTTTTTCATCGGAAAAAGTAGCCCGAAAAGCGATGGACCTGGCAGGAATAAAATAAACTTGACCCTTAGTCCACGCTCACTTTTACAAAAGCACCTAGGTACCTGTTGTCGGTTGATCTTCCATCCCTTTTGCTGGGCACAAAACCCCCTTCTTCCCTAATTTTTACACAGTAGAGATGAAAGCCTCGCCATGCCAATCCCACGGGTTTGGGAAAGATGAGTTCGATATCAGACACTCCGCCGCTTTTTTTGTCGATAACCTTGATCGCATTCCCTACCTGTACCGTCGCTTTCCCCAAAAATGGACGTATCAGATTCAATTCAATTCGCGACGCCTTTTTTGGACTTTTCAACACAATCTCTGCCTGACTGTTTCCCTTTGTCCAAAAACCATCCAGTTCAGAACCGAACGTATTCTCGTCCTGGAAATAAACCTGAATTTCCTTCATCGGATAAGACTTTTCGCTTTCAAGTCGGATATCGAGAAAACAATTTACTACCACCACTACACTCACAACAAAAACAATCCCAAGAGGAGCGAACATCCCTCGATCACGGATCCATTCGCCGGATTTCCGGGATCTTCTCATGAAAAAATACCCGATCGACAGAAAAACGAGGCCCCACACCAAAAGAGGAACCCAAGTGATTCCATCCTGGCTGGACAGCGAAGGGACGAATTTGGTGAAATCGATGAAGACATTACTCAGGGAATTCAACACATTGCTGACTTTTCCAGGTTCAGCCCAAGGGAAGGAAAGGTTTTCGTGGAAAAGCAGGCGCGTGTCTTTTGCCAGAAGATATGTGTTCAGGAAGGTAAGGCCGGCCAACAAATGGATGATGAAAACAGGTTTTTTTCTACGCGGCCGATACAGGGCAGCTCCCATGAAGATACCCATTATCCACAAAACCGGGAGCAAGGTCCTACCCGGCGGGCTGTAGCCTCCCCAATAATAGCTCATAGAGCAAAAAGCCCAATACAGGGTTAGCGGAATGAGCAAAGACAAAGCTTCTTTTTTATTTTTCCTAAACCACAGGATAGAACCCGGGAAAAACAGCATAAATATCGGGGAATAGGCTAAAAGTCCAACTCTTTGATCGAATAAATACCCGACCCAACACCTTAAGAATTCGATCGGATCATGATGAAAAAAGGTATTGAAAGTGACACTGCCTTCCACGGTGGTTCCTTTATAAACCGCAATCATCGATAACTTTCCATAAAGGAACCACAGGAAAAAAAGAAAAAAGACGGCAGAGAGGAAAATCGGGAGAGATAGGTAGACATATTTTTTTAGCTTCTGCTCTTGTTTTAGAAAAGAAATTAAAAACAAAAGACCGCATCCGAAAGAAATAACCAAATATTTTAATCCGAACCAAGGCAATATCCCGATCCCGACTCCAGCCAATACCAAAAAAAGCGGGCTCCTTTTAGGATTGATGAGAAGAACATAAACAACAGAAATAGAAATGAGCGCAGCGATCACTTCGGGATAAATCTGATAGGAAAAGAATAGGAGTGGGGTGGAAAAACTGAAAAATCCCCAAGCGAGCAAAGAAATATTGCGGTTTTTCAACAGGGTTTCCATTGTCAGATAGAACATTCCGCTCAATGCTGCAGCCAGGACACTCAGGAAAAGCCTGACAACCAAGATCAGAATTTGCCTTCCGTATTTGGGGTCGTTCAGTGCCGATGTCATCGTTCTCCCCAAAGTGGCTCCCAAGGCGTAAGCGGGCAAGATAAATACAGAAAATCCAGGCATATGCCTTGAATATTGGAACTGGGCTCCTCTCTTTCCCGTTTTTGTGTGCGCATCCAGCTGTCCCGGGTAGAACTCCAGATAATCCTTATTCTGGAAGTTGTTCCAGAGATTGACATCCCCATCGGAAAAAAGGCTTTTCGTGATCAAGAGGTAATGGGGTTCATCCCCCGTGATAGGATAAGGAGTGAACAAAACTCCGGAAGCCGCAAGGAGATAGACGACGCCCGCAACGGCAAAACACAGGATGGCTGTTTTAGCTCGGCTGAGCTTCGGAAGAATGACAATTTCCGTTTTCTTCGACCGGATCAGAAAAAATAGATGAAGATAGATGAATCCGAGGATGGAGACCATCAAGACAATCCGGCTGATGTCCTTGAGAAAGACGACTTCCTGAACGAACACCAACAAAAGCAAAAGAAAAGGAGAAAAAGATATGATGGAAAGTTGAAACGGGACTCTGCGGGAGTGAAGTTTCAATAATGGATAAAGGATCCCCCCCAAACATGCAGACAACAGCAGGAAAAACAGAAAAAAAACAAAAGTCGAAGAGAGATTTGTACTCAGTTGATTGCGGGCGATTTTATACGAAAAAAACGACGCGATGGCGATGATTTCCAGAATAAAAAGAAGGGTCTCTTTTTTGATTTTGAGCATAATAATGGAGCCATTATAATCAATCCGGATATAAAAGTCATAATCTCCGATTTTAGGAAAATAAGTTGTTCTGTTATGCAGATTTGAATATAATGGGACATCTTTTTTGACTTGGACCGTATAGAATGAAACTAAATGAAGATTTTTCTGAAACGAGATTGACCAAAAGCTGGAACGAAGCTGCACGGAAAGTTAAACCATACCATCAGGCGCCTTCGACGCGCATCTACTTCGACCAAGAAAAAAAACTGATAGATACGCATCTTTTTCCACTTGAAGGAAAAAAATTCTTCAAAACCGATCTCTGGAACGAAGCAAAAAATACACAAATCCTGAAGCATGTCGTCAAAGAAGGAGCAAAAGTTTATGGAATCGATATTTCTCCCTCCGTCACCAGACAAGCCTATCTATCTTTTGACCACGGTGAAAATCGCCCCCGAATGATGTCAGCCGATATCAGGAAGCTTCCCTACAAAGATAACACCTTCGACTACATCTATTCCATGGGTACGGTCGAACATTTTCCTGAAACAGAAGAAGCCATCCAGGAACTATATCGGGTTCTCAAACAAAAAGGAACAGCCATAATCGGTGTCCCGAACAAGCATGATCTGTTTCTGCGTCCGCTTTTGGTCTTTGTCATGCAAAAATTAGGGCTCTATTCCTTTGGATACGAAAAATCTTTCTCAAAAAAAGAACTTCGGAGGATGTTAGAAAAGGCAAACTTTAAAGTCGAGAGCTATGGCTCTTTACTTTTTATGCCAGGGATCCTGCGAATCCTGGATATCTTTTTTTTTCTACATATGAGGCCACTGACAAAGCTCAGCAAGATCTTGCTGGCCCCGTTCGTTTTCCTTTATAATCGATTCTTTTTTTTCCAACAAAAAGGTTACCTGATCGCTTGTGTGGTGAGGAAAAGCTAGGATGGCTAATTTTTTTTCTTCGCTGTTGAATCGTTACTCCAACCCAAAAATAGTGATCTATGAAGCATTCAACCAATGGTTCAGGCTTTTCCATAGCACGAGTGTCTTCAAGTTGACCACAGCGGGCATCGAAACCAACAACACATGTAATCTGCAATGTTCACACTGCCCGACACCGAAGGAGATGAAAAGAGAAAAGGGTCACATGGACCTGGAAACGTTCAAGCAGATCATC